>Ga0187892_10003823_pt1 | contig 26659 bp, 25 predicted proteins | sample MA1701073metaG_FD_139345 | JGI IMG/M metagenome (GOLD analysis project Ga0187892, IMG submission 139345) | Bio-ooze microbial communities from a basaltic lava cave in the Kipuka Kanohina Cave System on the Island of Hawaii, USA - MA170107-3 metaG ... | reverse complement strand
GGCGTTGGTCCAGTCGTCCAGCATGGCCTCGAACACGCGCCGGATGAGCGGGGTCGTGAACCGCTCCGAGTGATCGAGCCCGGCCTTGCGGTAGTGCTCGTTGAAGCGGCCCGCGAACAGGTCAAGAGAGATTGCGTCAGGCGCAGCTGCCGTGAAGACCGAGCTTGTCGAAGGAGGTACAGGTGCTGACATCAGCAGTGCTGTTTGCGCTTCTCGCCGGCGCATCCGCCGCCACGTGGACGATCTGCCTAAAATTGGGATCCACCAAGATCAACGCCGTCCTCGGCGCAATGGTGATCACCGGCGTCGCCTTCTTGGTCAACGCGTTCGTGATGCTCACGATGAGGTCGGGCGGGCACGAGATCGTCTTCAGATCGGAAGCATTCTGGCTGTTGGTCATCGCGGGGATCGCTGCATCAGGGGTGGACATCTTCGCGCTTCTCGCTTACGAGCACGGGTTGCGAATCACCTCATCACTGATCATTGGCGGAACGTCCACTGCCCTTGTCTTACTTGTGGGATTTCTTGCGCTGCAGGAGCCGCTGACGTGGGTCCGCTCGTTGGCGATCGTCTTGATCGCGGCCGGGATACTGATGCTTCAGGCGCAGGGCGCGTAGCCCAAGCGAAGGAATGGACCAAGTTACTGGGCGTCGTCTTGGTGCTCCTCGGCTTCGGGTTAGCAGCATCCGTGCCCGCCGATGCGCAAGGGACAGGCAAGCTCTACCGGATCGCCATCTTCGGTAGCACGCGACCACCACCGAATCAGGTCATTTCGGAACCCCTGGTGAAGGCCCTGAGGGAGCTGGGGTACACCGAAGGCCGGAACGTCGTATTCGACGTCCGGTACGCGGAGGGAAGGGACGCGCTTCGCTCGCCGCTCATCGCGGCGTCAGCAAGACGTAGGCGTCAGCGCATCAGACGTGGTTCAGGAGCATCAGCTCCTTTGGATGCGGGTCGAGATAGACCTGGTCGCGGAGGTACTCGGGGCCGGACGCGGCGATGTGGTGCTTGAGGAGCGTGAGCGGCACGATCAGCGGCACCAGCCCCTTCGAGTAGTCGGCGATCGTCTCGTGCAGCTCGCGCCGGCTCCGCGCGGCCAGCGGCTCGCGCAGAACGCCCGCGATGTGCTGCAGCACGTTCGTGTGCTTGCGCGTGGTCGCCCTGACGCGGAGCCCCGCGAAGAAGCCCGCGGCGTACCGCTCGAGCCGCTCGGCCGGCGCCTGGCCGCCCGCCCGCGCGACCAGGCGGCCGAGCGCGCGCAGGTGCGGCTCGCTGTGCGCCATGAGCAGGAACTTGTGCCGGGCGTGAAAGGCCACGAGGTCGGCGTGACGGAAGCGGGCCCGCGCGAGCCGCCGCCACCGGTGATGGGAGAACACGCGCACGATGAAGTTCTCGCGGAGGCGCGGCTCGTTCAGCCGGTCTTCCTCCTCGACCACCAGCTGCGGCATGGCGTCCATCAGGGCCCGCGCGAAGAGCCCGGCGCCGGAGCGGGACGGCAGGCCGGCCTCGCTGTAGACGCGCACGCGCTCCATGCCGCAGCTCGGGGATCTGCTCTTCAGGATGTAGCCGTCGAGGTCCAGGCGCCGGAGCGCGTCCACTCGCCCGCGCGCCCACGCCTGCATGCGCTCGGTGTGGTCGACGCCGGTCTTGCCCGTCACCAGGCGCGGCGCGGTCGGATCGCCTACCAGTCGCAGCGTCTCGCGCGGCACTCCGAGGCCGATCTCGATCTCGGGGCACACGGGCACCCAGTCCACGTGACGGCCCAGGATCTCGGTGACGTAGGCATTCCGCTTGTGCCCGCCATCGAAGCGCACCGGCTCGCCCAGCAGGCACGCGCTGATCCCGATCCGGATGCGGTCGGCATCGGCGCCGGCGGTCCCGGCCTCGGATCGGGGCTCACGCGGCATCTTGCGCGCCTCCTTTCAGTAGCGCGTCGACCCGCCGCGCGCGGTAGTCGAAGATCGCGGCGAGCTGCCGGCGGATCGTGAGGGCATCGAGGACCGCCCCCAGGGGGCCCAGCGGCGGCTCGTACACGACGTGGAAGCTTACTGTGGAACGACCAGCGTGTCGATCGTATGGACGGGCGCCTGGTGTCAACCGTGGGTTCTTCGTCGGCGGCACCGGCCTCGAGCCGGACCAGTCGGGCCGCCGATCTTTTTTGACCTCCCGTCCGCATCCGTGGTGTTATTAGAGACTCCTCATGCTGCTCTCACGCATTTCTCACGCGCAGCGTGTAGGATCTTCGCAGTCGACGTATCGACAAAGCCTGGTCCCGACCCCTCGAGGAGGCGCTATGCGCGCGTTCCTGGCGCTGCTGATGACGGTTGTGCTGCTGACACCCCTGGTCCCGGCCCGGGCTACCTCGCTCGCGGACGAGACGCTGCCGAGCGACCCGGCCCTGGTGACGGGCACGCTGGCCAACGGGCTCCGCTACATCATCCGGCCGCATCGCAATCCGCAGGACCGCGTCAGCGTCTGGCTGCACGTCGACTCCGGTTCGCTGAACGAGACCGATTCCACGCGGGGGCTGGCCCACTATCTCGAGCACATGGCGTTCAAGGGCTCGGCCAACTTCCCGCCCGGCTCCGTCGTGCCGTTCTTCCAGTCGCTCGGTCTGGCGTTCGGGCGCGACCAGAACGCGTTCACGAGCCTGGACCAGACGACGTACCAGCTCACGCTGCCCGGCGGCGGACGTGACGTCCTCGACAAGGGCATGCTGTTCATGGCGGACGTGGCGATGCGCCTCAACCTCGATCCCGCCGAGATCGAGAGCGAGCGTCAGGTCATCCTCGAGGAGAAGCGGGCGCGCTCGAGCGCGCGGCAGCGCGTCCAGGATCAGGTCTACGAGCGGCTGGCGCCCGAGTCGACGCTCGGCCGGCGCCTGCCGATCGGGGCCGAGGCGACGATCAAGTCGGTGACGCCCGACGACTTTCGCGACTACTACGCGCGCTGGTACGTGCCGAGCAACATGACCGTCATCGTGGTGGGCGACACCGATCCCGCGATGGTCGTGGACGTGATCACCCGGCACTTCGGCGCCCGTCCCGCGGTTCCGCGACCGACGCCGCGCGACGTCGGCGTCAAGACGCCCGCGGCAGCGCGGGCCATCGTCGCCAGCGACGCGGAGCTGACCCGGGCCGAGGTCTCGATCGTGCGCGTCGAGCCGCCGCGCGGTCCAAGGCTGACCGTGGCGGAACGGCGCCGTGAGCTCGTGGAGCAGATCGGCACGTGGGCGTTCACCCGGCGGTTGAACGCCGAGATCGCGGCCGGGCGGGCGGCATTCCTCGACGGGAGCGCCTCGGTCCAGGACTGGACCGGAACTCTGCGGATGTCGAGCGTGGGAGTGTCCGGCCGTCCGGGAACGTGGCGGACGATGCTGCAGGAGCTCGGCACGCATCTGCAGCGGGCGCGGCTGCACGGCTTCACCGACCGCGAGGTGCAGGACGCCCGGGCCTCGCTCGTGGCGGATGCGGAGCAGGCCGTGCAGCGCGAGACGACGCGCCCGGCCTGGGAAGTGCTGCGCCAGGTCAACCGCGACGTCGCCCGCCAGGAGCCGCTCATGTCCGCCGCCCAGCGGCTGGCCCTGCTCCAGCGCCTGCTCCCGGGCATCACGGCCCGCGAGGTCTCCGACGCCTTCGCCGCCGCGTTCGCGACGACGAACTCGACCTTCATCGTCGAGCTTCCGGCCAGCGACACGGTCCCGAGCGAGAGCGATCTGCTGGCCCTCGGCCGGACCGCCGTCAACGTCTCCCCCGACAAGCCCGCGGATGTGGCGCGCGCGACGACGCTTCTGGCCACGCGGCCCGGGGGCGGCACGGTGGTCGAGGAGCGCCTCCATACCGGCAGCGCCGTGACGTCGATGTGGCTCGACAACGGTGTTCGCGTCCACCACCGGCGCATGGATCAGCCGAAGAACGAGGCGGTGATCACGATCACGCTGGCCGGCGGCCCCATCCAGGAGTCGGCGGCCAATCGCGGGATCACCGAGGCGGCCCTGCGCGCCTGGTCCCGTCCGGCAACGCGCACGCTGTCCAGCACCGAGATCCGCGATCTGATGACGGGCGCGAAGGTACGCGTGCGGAGCGGCATGACCCAGGACACCGTGACCCTCACGGTCACCGGCGATCCCGCCGAGCTCGAGCGCGGGCTCGAGCTCGCGTACCTGCTGCTCACCGATCCGCTCATCGAGGAGGCGGCGTTCGAACAGTGGAAGGACGCGGAGGCGCAGCGGATCGCGGAGCGGAAGAGCCAGCCGATGCAGGTGTTGGTCGACACGAGCGCGAACGCCATCTACCCGGCTGGCGAGACGCGGCCCAAGGCGCTGACGATCGAGCAGGTGCGCGCGATCACGCGCCCGGCGGCTCAGGAGTGGTTGCGCCGGCTCATCACCGAGGCGCCCATCGAGGTCGCGGTGGTCGGCGACGTCGACCGGGAGCCGGCCACGCGGCTGGTGACGCGCTACCTGGGCGCGGTGCCCGCGCGGGCCCGTATCGACGACAAGACCCTCGCGCACCTTCGCCACATCGCGACACCGCGAGGACCCATCCGGGTGGAGGAGTCGGTCGTGGCGCGAACGCCGCAGGGCGCCGTCTTCACCGGCTTCTTCGGCGCGGACCTGCGCCAGGTGCGTGACCTCCGCCTGCTCAACGTGGCCGCGCGCATCCTCAGCACCCGCATGCTGAAAACCATTCGCGAGGAGAAGCGGCTCGTCTACAGCATCCGCGCCTCGTCCGACCCGGCCGTCGTGTACCCGGGCTTCGGCCTGTTCGGGGCCATCGCGCCGACGGATCCCGGGAACGCCGGGGCGCTGGCCGCCACCGTGGAGGAGATGTACGCCGCCTTCGCCAAGGACGGGCCCACGCCGGACGAGCTCGCGGTGGCCAAGAAGCAGATGGGGAACCTGCTGCAGGAGCTGATGAAGACTCCGGACTTCTGGGTGAGCCGGCTGGCCACGCTGGACTACCGCGCCCTGAGCCTCGACGACCTGCTCGACGCGCCGGCGCAGTACGAGCGCTTCACCACCCAGGAGGTCCAGCAAGCGTTCACGCGCTACGACCGGCCCGAAGCGCGCTTCCGCTTCGTGATCACGCCCCGCTCCTAACAACTAGGAGAATACCCGGAAGGCGAGAGGGAAAATCCCTGACATGGAGCCGGTCCGGGACGGATCAACCACCCGGCCGAGTGCCGGTCCTCGCGGAGCGGGGGCCGGCTCCTTGGAGAAGTGATAGGCCAGGACCTCGTATTGCTCCGCCAGGCGGTCGGCGTAGTGCCGCTCGATGGCCGTGCCGATCACGTGGTGAAGCTCCTTCCGCCGATGAACCAGCAGGGAACCGTACGCCACTTCGCAGGTCAGGGCATGCGTGAACGTGTAGGCGGGCTCGTGGAAGCGACTGCGCTCGTGGATGAACTCGAGCGCCCTGAGCTGCTCGAGCGCGGCTGCGGACTGCCCTCGGAGATCGGGGATGTGGTCGAGCAGGCGGCGGCTGAAGTGCCGGCCGATCACGGAGGCAAACTGCAGCGTCTTCTTGGTCACCTCGTCCAGGCGGTCGATGCGTGCCATGATCACGTCCTGGACCGTGTCGGGGATGACGATGTCTTCAGCCGCGCGCGAAAGCGTGTACTGGCGATCGGAGCGGCGGAGGACGCCCGACTCGAGCAGGGTCTTGAGGATCTCCTCGACGAAGAACGGGTTCCCTTCCGCTTCCGTTGAAATCAGCGTGTTCACCTCTTCGGGGAGGCGGTCGGTGGACAGCATGGCGTGCGCCATGCGGACGGTCTCCTCCGCCGGTAGCGCGGTGAGCGCCATGCGCGCGTGGTCAGGCCTCCGGGGTGTCAATGCGAAAGTCCGCCGCTGCTGTTCGCCCCCCGAGACGACGGGGCCGCCCTCCGAACCTCCCGCTCGATCACGCTCGGAGAGTATCCGGGCAACCTGCGCGGGCTCAGCGGCTCGCGTAGACGGCGGTCCGGCCGCTCCGGTCGAACGTGAGGATCTGGTACGGCTGGGCGGGCTGGTTCGGAACTTCCATTCCAGGCGAGCCGACCGGCATCCCCGGCACGGCCAGTCCGAGCACGGCCGGCCGCTCGCGAAGCAGCCGATCGATCATATCCGCCGGCACGTGTCCCTCGATCACGTACCCCTCGACCACCCCGGTATGGCAGCTCTGGAGCGCGGTCGGCACGCCGAGCTTCCGCTTGATCGGCGCAAGATCGGTCACGTCCTCGATCTCGATCTTGTAGTCATGCTTGCGCAGGTGGCCCACCCACGCCGTGCAGCAGCCTCAGGTCGGGTCCTTGTAGACGCGCACCGCCGGCTTGGTGGTCGCCGCCAGCCCGACCGGCCAGGCCAGCGAGCCCGCGAGCAGGCCGGCGGCCTTCAGGACGGTTCTCCTGGAGATGCTCATGTGATCCTCCCAGGAGCCAGGATACCGCAGCCGTGGAAGGCGGCGCGCGACGGGCCCTGCTCCGCTGCGGCCGGCGTCACGCGCAGCCGGAGCGAGGGGTGCCCGCCGCTTTCCGCGGCACCAGGGTGCACGCGAAGGTGGCCGGTTGCGCCCGGTGCTGGTCGAGCAGCGCCTGAAGGCGGGCCAGCGTCCGGTCGCGCTTGGCCAGGCCGATCCCATAGATGGCCAGGTCGTTGACCAGCCGCGTGTAGAAGACGTGCTCGGCGTCTCCGCCATCTCGCATGCATGGCGAGGGCTTGCGGGCGACACGCAGGAGCGAGCCGAACGTTCTCGCGTACTCCGTGAGCACCGGCTCCTGGCCGAGACTCCCGGGCACTTCCGGGAACCGGGCGAGAAGCTCGTCCACGCTCATCGGCGTCTGGGCCGACCGCGCCTGCACCTCCAGACTCGAAGACCGGTGTATCTGCATGAGGTGACCCTCCCGCTGGATTATAGCCCCCGGCGAGGACCACGCGAAGACTGCAGCTGGGGTCAGTCTCTCGCCCGTTGCAGCAGATCGGCGATAGGGCCGGAGATGCGCGCGATCTCGTTGAGCTGGAACACGCCGCTGCGGATGACCACCACGAGCAGATCGCCCGCGAGTCCGGCCGCGCGCGTGTCGGGGGTGGCAGGCACCACGGCCAGACCGCGAGGCGCCTGACCGTCGGTGAAGCGCGCGAGGTTGAGGCGGCTACCTTCCGGGGTCACGGCGAAGATCTCCTGCGCGTGGCGATCGGCGACGAAGACGGCGCCGCCGGGCCCGGGGGCGAGGCCCTGGGCGACGGGGCCCTGGAGCACGAGCCGGCGCTCGCCGCCGGGAGCGACGCGCCAGAGGGCGCCGGGACCGGGTTGCCAGGGCGAGTCGGCATTGCCGTCGCTGCCGATCCACAGGTGATCGGCGTCATCCACCGCGAGCACGCGCGGACGCTGAACCCGGACATAGCTCGAATCGAGCAGCTGCCCGCCGGGGCCCAGGCGCACCACCACCCCGCGGTCCCGGTCGGCGACATAGACATGCCCGGCCCCGTCGACGGCCGTTCCTTCCGGCTGGACCAGCAGCGGCGGCAGGCCGCCGTCCGGTGTGCCTCCGGCGAAGAGCTGGGCGCGGCCGTCCGCGAGGCGGTAGAGCGCGCCGACGCGGCGGTCGCGATCGAACGTGGTCACGAAGAGCTCGCGGCCACCGCGTCCGCCGCTGACCTGGGCGTTGGTGAGGAAGGGCCCGTGGATGTAGCGGGCCTCGGTCGCGGGGGTGAGCCGCGCGCCGCCGGCCGGGATGCGGTACATGCGCGTCAGGTACTCGAACTCGCCGCCGGCGTACCGGCGGCCGGTGCGCGCGAGGTAGAGGGCGCCCGTGTGATCCACGGCGAGCGTGGCCGTCGACGGAATGCCGCGTGCCGGCGCGCCGCCGGGCGCCTCGAACCCCTCACCTGTCACGTAGCCCTGCGCGGTGAGCCCGGGTGGCATCACGATCTCCGCCAGCGCCGTCCCGGGAGCGAGCAGCGCTGCGGCCAAGGTCATGCCGGCCGCGCTGCCCCGCCGCAGCCGCCGTGTGATGTGCCGCGGCCTTCGCCTCGGGTCGGCCATCGCCTGTCTCCTCTCGTGAAGGTGGAGCGCTCGGAGCTGTTCGCCGAGGATAGTTGACGGTCACCCGCGGATCAAGCTGCTACCAGTCCGTCAACCGCGCGTCTCGTACACCCCGCCCACGATGTCGGGATGCACGTCGATCCGCCCGGTCTTGCGCAACCACGCCGCGTCGCCGACGATCGGCTCGAAACGGTCGTCGTTGAAGTACACGATGTGCAGCTTGCGCGGCGCACGCATGTAGGAGGCGTGCAGGTTGGCGACCACACGCTTGAGAAGCTGCCCCGCGAACGGATTGTAGAAATACACCACGTTCACGTCGGGCGGCACCTCGAACGCCGCGGCATCCGCCGGCACGAGCTCCACCACGGCCGCCCGCCTTCCCGCATGGCCTCCACGTTCCGCCGGGCCTCCTGGAGCAGGCGATCCGAGATCTCGACGCCCAGCACGCGCCGGAAGGGAAGCGTCGCCGCCGCGATGACCATGCGCCCCTTGCCCGATCCGAAGTCGAGGAACGAGCGCCGCTCGTACTGGACGGGCAGCGATCGCATCGTACGGAACAGGACCGTATACCAGATCGTCGAATACTCCGCCGATTCGTCGTCGTGAATGCCCAGCTCGGGCCTGGTCAGATAGCCCCGCGTCTAAACGCCGAGTCGGCGCTCCGTGAGCCGGTCGGTCGTTTGATAGAAGACTTCTCGGGCGAATGCCCGAGGGCCGAACCTCCGGAGGTAACCGAGCGCGTGCTCGAGCTTTCTCACGGGTGTGGGTCGGCGCGCCCCCGGCGTGAGGCCCGGCCACGGGCTAGCGGTTGTCCCATGCGCGGGCGAGATCAGGCCTCGGCGCGCCCGGCGGCCTGCCGGCTCATCCGCCTCTCCGTCGTGAGCATCGTGACGCTGGCCAGCACGAGGCAGGCCGCCAGCGTCCAGAAGACCGGTACGTAGCCGCCCATCGCCGCCCACATCAGCGAGGCGCCCACCGGCCCCACCGCGCGCGCTCCGTTGGCCGCGAGCGCGATGGCGCCGCCGATGCTGCCGTAGTTGCGCGAGCCGAAGGTCTCCGCCAGTGACGTCGCGCGGGCCAGCGTGGACATGCCGTTGGCGGCGCCCATCAGCAACACGAACGGGATCAGCGTCGGCAGCACCGAGCCGAGGAACGGCAGCTGCGCGATCCCGACGGCCTGGGCGAAGAAGACGGTGGCGGTCACCCAGCGCGCGCCGAGCCAGGCCGCGATCGGCACGAACAGCACGCGCCCGGGCAACTGCATGGCGCCCATCCAGCCGATCGTGGCGGCGGCCAGGGCGGCGGTGTAGCCGCGCTCGACCAGGTACGGGATCAGGTGCGTCGTGACCGAGACCGTGGCGAAGTTGGCGATGAAGAACGACACGCCCATCACCCAGAACACGGGCGTCCGGACGGCCTCCCCGAGCGTGAAGCCCGCGGCGGGGACGCGCGGCCCGCCCTTCTGAGGCTGGCCGCCCGCGGGGCCACGCCGCAGCACGATCGCGTGCAGCGGAATCGTGATCACCGCCAGCACCACGGCGAGCGTGACCAGCGCGGCGCGCCAACCCATACGGTCCAGCAGCCAGGCCTCGATCGGCATGAAGATCGTCGAGGCGAGCCCGGCCGTGAGCGTCAGCGTCAGCAAGGCGCGGTCACGATGCTGCGTGAACCACGAGACGACCACCGCGAACGCGGGCTCGTAGAGCGTCGCCGCCAGGGCGAAGCCCATCAGGAACCACACCGCGTAGAGCGCCGGCAGGCTGTCCACCCTCGACCAGGCGAACAGCAGCACGCTGCCCAGGCACGAGCCCGCGGTCATGAGCGCGCGGGGCCCGTGCCGATCGAGCCAGCGACCCACCGGCAGCGCGGAGAGCGCCGAGACCGCGAGGCCGACCGAGAATGCGCCCGTGATGGCCACGCGCGAGGCGCCCAGCGCTTCTTCCATCGGCCGGAGGAAGACCGGGAAGCCGTAGTAGAGGATGCCCCACGTCACCGTCTCGGTGATCGAGAGGGCAAGGACAACGAGCCAGCCGTAGTAAAGGCGGCGCTCGCCGATCCGGACGACGTGCGCCGCCTGAGAGGTCGAAGGACTCTCCACCAGAAACGCCATTGTACGCCGGACGCGCGCCGCCCGTGACTCGCGGTCCCTCGCCCCAGAGGAGAGGGACCGAGCACTCCTTCTTCAGATCACGGCGGGCGGGCGAAGCTCTGCGATGTCCTCCGCGGCGTAGCCGGCCTCCTCGAGGATCTCGTCCGTGTGCTCGCCGAGCGTCGGCGGCTCGCGGTCCAGGCCCGGGCCGCCGTACCCGAGCTCGAACCCGGCGCCGACGAGCCGCAAGGGCCCGTAGCGCGAGTCGATCGTCTGCAGCACCGCGCGGTGCGCGAGCTGCGGGTGGCGGACGATCTCGTTCGAGCGTGAGGCTGCGCTTGTTGCCGTTCACCGCCATGAACGACGGCGCCATCTTCGGCTCGCCCACTTCGGGTCGGCGAGCCGCCCGCGTGTCTCGTCGCCGTCGCGCGACTCGATCTTCACCACGTCAGCGCCGGCGAACGGCCTCGTCACGTCGCCTCGCGCTTGGCCCTGGCCACGGCCTTCCCCTGATCGAACTCTTGCCGGCGCTCGGCGATCTTCTCCGGCGAGAGCTTCGTCAGGTCGAGGTAGTCGCGCTTCCACTCCGCGTCCGCTGTCCAGCGCAACGGCGACTGCATGGTGGTCCGCGCGCCCGGCGCGCTCTCGAGAAGCCGCAGCGCGAGCTCGAGCGTCTGCGCCTGCGACTCGGCGTCGAACGGCCGCCCGGCGGAGTTCCCGAGCGGGAAGTCGCTGAAGAGGAAGCGCGGAACGCCGCAGTGCTCCACGATGTCCTTCGCGCAGCCCATGATCACCGTGGCGATGCCGTCCGCCTCCAGGCGCCGCGCGACCAGACTCACGGTCTGGTGACACACGGGTCAGCTGGGCACGAGCACGACGGCGTCGACGGCGTCCTCCCGACAGCGGCGGAGCAACTCGGGGGCGTCGGTCTGGAGTGTCGCCCGGTGGCTGCGATTCGTGGGCGCCCCGTGAAAGCGCGGGGCCAGCGCCCCGAACCGTCCCGCGGCGGCCGCCTCTCTCAGCCGGGCCAGCGGGAAGTACGCGTTGATGTCCGCGGCCGAGGTGTGCAGGCGGTCGTAGGCCACGTGCGAGATCCGCAGATCCGGCACGCTCTCGGTCGGGGCCGAGTACACCTGGTAGAACTTGGCGCTCGCATTGTACGGCGCGCCCGGTCCCTGATCACCCGCCCCTGGCTGCAACGGCGCGGCGGTCGTGATCAGCGCCACGCGCGCCCCGCTGAGCGGCGTCCTCAGCGACGTGAACGGAACCTCGACGAAGTGGGCCCAGCGGTACGGATCGTAGCCCAGGACCAGATAGTAGTCGCGCGTCCGCTGCATGTACGGGATCGGCACGTCGTGCTCGGCCGCGACCGCGGCCCGCGTCTCCGGCGCCACGGCGGTCATTTCGAGAACGTCTTGATCTCGCCGAAGTACTTCGCGTAGTCGAAGCTCATGGCTCCTGTATCCCGCGCGCGGCAGTCGTGGCCTCGAACCGTCCTCACCCTGCCCTCGCCCCAGGCGGCCAGGGATCCGGCGTTGCGGCGAGCATAGCATGCGCTCACGTCGGCCACTGCCGGCGGATCGGATCGTGGCCGTCCCAGCCCTGGGCGGCGGCGCGGATCCGGTCGAAGATGCGACGGCGCGTCGGCGTCAGGTGCGCCATCTCGATCACGGTGCCGGGATGGCCTTCGTTCGCGAAGTAGACGAAGCGCCCGCGCGGGCTGTCGCCCTCCTGCCCCACCGCATAGCCGTTGGCGACGGCCCGCTCGTACAGGGCGTCGTAGTCCTCGGGCCAGCTCGACCAGTGCTGCAGCCCCTCGTGGCCGGCGGCCAGGAAGTCGCGGTACATGCTCGGCGTCTCGCAGCGCTGCTGGATCAGCTCGAGCTGCACGTCGCCCGAGTTGGCGAGCGCGATGGACAGGTGGATGCCGTCATGACGCACGCCGCGGTAGCTGAACGCGAACAGCGGCAGACGCTCGGCGTAGAACCAGGGCCCGACGCCACAGGCGTCCACCCAGTGACGCATGGCCGCATCGATGTCGCGCACCACGTACCCCATCTGCCGCAACGGCCCGAACAGCACGCTCATGGTCTGCCTCTCCTGAGATCACGCGCGACGCTCGTGCGACTTTGAACGGAGCGCCACGATGATGTATATGCATCGCGTGGTCAGAACGCAGCTCTATCTGGACGACGCGAACCATCGGCGCCTGCAAGCGCTCGCTCGAAAGCAGGGCCGGACGATCTCCGAGCTGGTGCGGGACGCGCTGGTGAGAGTGTACGGCGCCGGAGCCGACGAGCGAGAGCCGACGCTGCGCGCGATCGAGGGCCTATGGCGCGACCGCAGGGACATCGGCGACACCCGAGGGTACGTGAGACGGCTGCGGCGCGAAACACGCCGTGGGCGGCGCCCGCGGGCCTGACCGGAATCCTCTTCGAGTCGGACGTCACTGCTGCACGGCCGGCGCCCACGCCGTGGTGCGGCCGCCGATGGTGGCGCGGCGGAGCTTCTCGCCGCGCGCGGAGACGTCCTGGTCCCAGCGCGTGTGAAACAGCCACCAGGGCGGGAAGCGGCGGCTCTCCGCCCCCGCCTTGACGGCCGTGGTCATCACGTACTTCAGCCGCGCGCGCAGTCGGCTCACCTCGGCCGGTGACAGCGAGCGTCCGGGGCGACGCGGATCGATCCGGGCCTGGTAGAGCACCTCGTCGGCGATCCAGTTGCCCACGCCCGCCGAGAACGACTGATCGAGCAGCACGGCCTTGATCGGCGCCGAGCGCCCGGCCAGCAGCCGACGCAGCTCGCGCGAGGAGGGCAGCTCGAGCAGCGAATCGAATCCCAGCAAGCTGATCGGCGGCTCACCCGCGGGATCATGTCGCAGCCGGATCCGTCCGAGCCGGCGCGCGTCGGACATCACGAGCTCGCCCCCGTCGCCGAACACGAGGCGGAGCTTCGTGAAGCGCGGCGGCCACTCGCGGCCGCGGCTCTTCAGGCGGCTCGACCTCAGTTTCCGTCCCGGCGCGCTCGGGATGTGGAAGCCGCCGGTCATCCCGAAGTGAAAGCACGGCCACGGCCGGCGATCGAGCTCGAGCCAGAGATGCTTGCCTCGGCGGTGCACGCCGAGCACGCGCCGGCCGAGCAGGGCGCGACGCACCTCCGGCGGCCGCATCCGGTCGAACACGATGGAGTCGTCGGCGCACTCGACAGCGACGATGCGACGACCGACCGCCACCCGCCTGGCGATCACTCGCGCGGCATCGACGTCCGGCAGTTCCGGCATGACCCCGAGCTCTCCCGCGTGGTGGTGACGCTCACTCCACCCTCCACAGGTCGATCCGCCGGTCACGGCGCCGTGTCGGCGGCTCGACTCCGATTTCTGCTATGGTCGCAGCCATGGGTATCCTCGAGCTCGACGAGTTGCGCGTCCTGGTGATCGTCGACAACGAGATCGACATGCTCTCGACGGTAGCCGCCGGCATTCCGCAGATCTCCAGCTCAGCGTACCTGGCGGCGCGCGTGCCGACTGTGCGCGAGCGCGACGGACGCCCCTGCAAAGTGGTGCTGGATCGTCACTGCTGCGCCGGCCACGGCCTGTCCCTGCTGGTGACCGCCCGCCGCGGCGACGAGGAGCGCACGGTGCTCTTCGATGCGGGTCCCTACGGCTGGCTCTGGAAGGACAACGCGGCGCGCCTCGGCGTGGACCTCGGCCGCATCGAAGCGGTCTTCCTCTCCCACTGGCACTCCGATCACAGCGGCGGCCTGATCGAGGCAGTGGCCGCGATCGCCGAGGCGCGGACGACGGCCGGCCGGGGCGCCCCGCTCGTCGACGTGCATCCCGACCGTCCCGATCAGCGTGGCCTCCTGGCCCCCAGCGGGACGCTGATCCTGCTGCCCGAAGAACCGCGCGTCGAGGCGCTGGAGACCGCGGGCGGTCGCGTGGTGAAGCAGGCGACCGCCCACGCGCTGGCGGACGGCCTTCTGTTCGCCAGCGGATACATCGAGCGCGTCACCGGGTACGAGACCGGTCTCGCCGGTCACTACACGCTGCGCGGCGATACGCTCGTGTCGGACCCGCTCATCACCGACGAACGGTACCTGGCGGCCCACGTGCGCGGCCGCGGTGTCACGGTGCTCTCGGCGTGCTCGCACGCCGGCATCGTGAACGCGTGCCTCGGGGCCAAGACGCACTTCGATGGCCTCCCGATCGATGTGGTGCTCGGCGGGTATCACCTGAGCGGTCCGTCAATGGAGGCGCGCGTGGAGGCCACCGTCAAGGATCTCGAGGAGCGGATCCGTCCACGGGTGCTGGCGCCGGGCCACTGCACCGGCTGGCGCGCCAAGGCGGCGCTGGCGCGCGCGTTCGCCGAGGAGCGCTACGGCCCGAGCGTGGTCGGCTCACTCTACGTGCTCCCGGCCCCGTCGTGAGCGCCCGCGCTAGGGGCGCATCGCCCGCCACAGCTTCTCGGACGTCAACGGCATGTCCAGGTGCGTGACCCCGAACGGGGCGAGGGCGTCGACCGCGGCGTTCACGAGCGCCGGCGGGATGGCGATGCACCCGGCCTCGCCGAGTCCCTTGGCGCCGAGCGGGTTCCGCGGCGACGGCGTGTGCATCTTCTCGAGCGTGACCGCCGGCACCTCGTCGGCCCGCGGGATCGCGTACTCCATCAGCGTGGCCGACAGGAGCTGACCGCGCTGGTCGTAGACGATCCGCTCCATGAGCGCCTGCCCGACGCCCTGCGCGAGCGCTCCGTGCAGCTGCCCCTCGGCCAAGAGCGGGTTGATGATGGTCCCGGCGTCGTCCACCCATACCAGTGATTCGATGACAAGCCGCCCCGTGTCGCGCTCGATCGACACCGCGGCCACGACCGCGCCGGAGCTCCACACCTCGCCCTCCGGCTGAAAGTACGCCGCCGACTCCAGCCCCGGCGTGTCGCCGGCGGGCAAGGCGGCCCCGCCCGTGTAGGCGGCGGTGGCCACCTGCCGCCAGCCGATCTTCCGCTGCGGCGCGCCGATCACGTGAAAGCCGCCGGCCGCGGCGACGACGTCCTCGAGGCCCGCCTCCAGGAGCTTGGCGGCGATGCGCCGGCCCTTGTCGCGGACCACCGTGGACGCCTCGACCAGCGCGCCGCCGGCCAGGGCGGTGCTGCGGCTGCCGAACGTCCCGAAGCCCTCGGGCCCGCTGCGCGTGTCGCCGTGGACCACGGTGACGTCGTCCGGCGTGACGCCGAGCGCATCCGCCACGATCTGGGCGTACGTGGTCTCGTGGCCCTGACCGTGGGGGCTGGCGCCGGTGATCGCGGTCACGCGCCCGGAGCGCTCGACCTTGATGCTGCCGCTTTCCCAGCCGAGCGCGGCCGGCTCGATGTAGCTCGCGACGCCGACGCCGACCACCTCGCCGCGCGCGCGCCGCGCCTCCTGGGCGCGCCGCAGGGCCGGATAGTCGGCCGCCATCAGCGCCAGCTCGAGCGCCTGCGGGTAGTCGCCCGAGTCGTACACCTGGCCGGTGACGGTACGGAACGGGAAGCGATCGGGTGGGATCAGGTTGCGCCGGCGGATCTCGGCCGGATCGAGCTTCAGCGCGCGCGCGGCGGTGTCCATCAGTCGCTCGATCGCGAAGCACGCCTCGGGCCGCCCGGCGCCGCGATAGGCGGACACCGGCGTGGTGTTGGTGAGCGCGCCCTCCACGCTGATCTCGCAGCTCGGCACGACATAGGCGCCGGGCATGAGGCGCGCGTGGTTCCAGGGCGAGCCGGGCGCGGCGAACATGAGCGAGGCGCCGAGCGGCGCGACGATGCGGGCGCGGAGCCCGAGGATGCGTCCCTCCGCGTCGAGGGCCAGCTCGCCCTCGCACACGGAGCCACGCGCGTGGTTCGTCGTCTCGAAGTCCTCGCGCCGCGTCGCGGCCCACCGGACCGGGCGGCCGAGCCGCATCGCGAGCCATGGCAGCAGCATCTCCTCGCGATACGGGCCCGTCTTCACGCCGAAGCCGCCGCCCACGTCGGGCGCGATCACGCGGACCTGCGATTCACGCAGCCCGAGCGTGCGGGCGATCTCCGCGCGGATGCGAAACGGCGCCTGGCACGAGGTCCAGACCGTCAGCTCCTCCGTGGCCGGGTCGAAGCTCGCGACGACGGCGCGCGCCTCCATCGCCACCGCCGAGACCCGCTCCGGCGCGATCCGCAGCCTCACCCGGTGCGCCGCCTGTCCAAAGGCGCCGTCCGGATCGCCGGCCTTCAGCGTGCGCCGGAACGGGCGGTTGCCGTCGACCTCCGGGTACAGGAGAGGCGCTCCCGGAGCCAGCGCCGCTTCCTGCTGCGGCACGGCCGGCAACTCCGCGTAGTCCACGTCGACGAGCTCCGCCGCGTCGCGGGCCGCCGCTTCGGTCTCCGCGACGATGGCGGCGACCGGCTCACCGACAGCACGCACCACGCCCTCGGCGATCACCGGATGCGGCGGCACCTTCGCGTCCGGGAACGGACCGCGGTTGAGCCCGGTCAGCGCGAGCGCGCGCACCTCCTCCCCGGTCACGACGGCCACGACGCCCGGCGCCTTGCGGACGGCGCCGAGATCGAGCCGGCTGATGCGCGCGTGACCATGCGGCGAGCGCACGAGCACCACCGAGAGACACCCGGCGGGACTCAGATCGTCGACGTACTTGCCGGCGCCGAGCAGCAGCCGGCGGTCCTCGCGCCGCTTCATCGGTCGGCCGACGTACTTGTCCGGGTCGCTGCCGTGGGCCATTCTGTCCTCGCGTCGTGAGAGCGTGGGGCGCGTCTTCCCGCGCGTCGGACCGTAGTCTCTCATAGGGCGACCGGCGCGACCGTGGCAGAATGACGACATGCCCGCGCAGCGCCGCGTCGCAATTCCAGACTTCATCTATGGCACGGCCTGGAAGGAAGAGCGCACGCCGGGCCTGACCGAGCTCGCGCTCCGGATGGGGTTCCGCGGCATCGACACCGCGAACCAGCGGAAGCACTACGTCGAGGCCGGGGTCGGTCAAGGGCTGGCCGCGGCCTATCAAGCCGGCCTGGTGACGCGCGCGGATCTCTTCCTGCAGACCAAGTTCACGTATCAGCTCGGTCAGGACGCGCGGCTGCCGTATGACCCGAGGGCCGACCTGTCGACGCAGGTGGCCCAGTCGCTGGCCAGCTCGCTCGAGCACCTGGGGACCGACCACGTGGACAGCTACGTGCTGCACGGCCCCGCCTCCGGCTACGGCTGGACCGAGGACGATGCCGAGGTCTGGGCGGCGATGGTGACGGAGCGCGACGCCGGCCGCACGCGCTCGCTCGGCGTGAGCAATGTCTCGCTCCGGCACCTGCAGCAGATGATCGCCGCCCACGAGGAGACCCCCGCGTTCGTCCAGAACCGCTGCTTCGCACGTCTCGGCTGGGACCGCGCCGTTCGCGCGTTCTGCCGCGAGCGGAACATCGTCTACCAGGGCTTCTCGCTGCTCACCGCGAACCCCGAGGTGCTGCACCACCCGCTGCTGGCCCGGCAGGCCGCGCGCGAACACGCCACGCCGGCCCAGATCGTGTTCCGCTTCGCTCAGGCGGTGGGAATGCTACCCCTGACGGGCACCTCGAACCCCGAGCACATGAAGCAGGACCTCGCCAGCCGCACGCTGGCGCTGTCCCGTGAAGAAATGGAAGCGATCGAGTCGCTGTCAGGGTGACGGCCGTGATCCGCCCTCACCCTTCAGGGCGTCGTCGCTCCTGGCTCATCGCGGCTCCTTCTCCTCGACGGTGTGGCCGTCGGCTTCGAGTCCGGCGTCCGCGTCGTCTCCGGCCGCGGCCTCGCCGTCCAGTCCCATGTACACGCGTTGCAGCAGCTCGTTCGCAAGCAGCTCGGCGCTCGTTCCGCTGAGCGCCAGCCGCCCGCTCTCGAGGATGTAGCCCCGATCGGCGATCGACAGCGACTGCTTGATCGCCTGCTCCGTGAACAGCACCGTGACGCCGGCGGCGTTGATCCGCCGCATCGTCTCCCCGACCTGGATCACCAGCCGCGGGGCCAGGCCGAGGAACGGCTCGTCGAGCATGATGAAGCGCGGCCGGCTCATGAGGGCACGGCCGATGGCCACCATCTGCTGCTCGCCGCCCGAGAGCGTGTGCGCGAGTTGCGAGCGCCGCTCGCGCAGGGCCGGAAAGAGGGCGAAGACGCGCTCCAGCGTCTCCGCCCGGCCCGGCCGGAGCGCGGGCACGTAGGCGCCGAGCAGCAGGTTCTCGAGCACGCTCATGTACGGGAACAAGCGCCGACGCTCCAGCACGTGGGCCAGCCCGCGCCCGAGCCGGCGGTACGTGGGCAGCCACGTGATGTCGTCGCCCTCGAAGGTCACGGTCCCCGCCGCCGGGGCGACGAGGCCGGACACCGCGTTCATCAGCGAGCTCTTGCCGGAGCCGTTGGCGCCCATGAGGCAGACGATCTCGCCGGCGTCGACGCGCATCGAGATGTCGGCGAGCGCGAGGTAGCCGCCGTACCGGACCTCCAGGCGGTCAACTCGCAACATGCACGCCGCCTCCCACGTAGATGTCGACCACCGCGGGGTCGTTGACGACCGCGTGGGGCTCGCCGTCCTGCACCTTGTGCCCCAGGTGGAGCATCACGATGCGGTCGGCCACCGCGGTCACCACGCGCAGGTTGTGCTCGATGATCAGCAGCGTGAGCCCCTCGGCCTTGACCCGGCGCACGAGGCTGACGAGCCCCGGCAGGCTGCGCTGGTCCACCCCGCCCGTCACCTCGTCGAGCAGCAGCAGGCGCGGGCGCGTGGCGAGCGCGCGCGCGAGCTCGAGCCGCTTGCGCTCGCCGGTGCTGAGCCCGCTGGCCGGGGTGTGGAGTCGGTGCGAGAGACCCACGAAGCCGAGATAGCGCGCGCCCTCACGCTTGGCGGTGGCGACGTCGCGCGAGCGCGGCAGCGCGGCCACGACCACATTCTCGAGCGCCGTCATCCCGATGAAGGGCCGCACGATCTGGAAGGTCCGCGCGATACCGAGCCGGTTGCGCTCGTGCGGCGGCTCCCCGCCGAGGCGCCGCCCCGCGAAGTGGATCTCGCCCTGGTCGTGCGCCAGCGCGCCGGTGATCAGGTTGAAGAGCGTGGTCTTCCCCGCCCCGTTGGCGCCGATGATGCCGACGACCTCGCCGGGGGCCACGTCGAAGCTCACGTCCCGCACGCCGACCGCCCCCCCGAAGCTCCGGCTGAGCCCGCGAACGCTCAGCACGGGCCCGCCGCCATTCTGCGCCAGCGGAGCGGCCAGCAGCCCGCGCTCAGGCAGCACGGCGCGCGGCACGTTCACGACGGCGGCCTCCGGCGCGGCCGGCCGCCGCCGTCGTGCGAGCGCCTCGACGCCCCGGCGCACCCAGGGGTCGATGCCCTGCGGCCAGTACAGGATCACCACCATGAGCAGCGCGCCGTAGACGATGAGGTGGACGCCCTGGAGGCTGCCGCCCCACACCGCGCGCGTGATCTCGGCGATCGGCACCAGCACGATGGCGCCCCACAGCGGCCCGAGCACGGTGCCCACGCCGCCCAGCACCGCCATGACCACCATCTGGACCGAGAAGTCGATGCTCATGGTGCGCGTCGGGGTGATGAAGCCGACGAGCTGCGCGTAGAACGTGCCGCCGAGCGCGGCGAAGAAGCTGCTCAGCATCATGGCCGCCAGCTTCGCGCGCGCGGGATTGACCCCGAGCGCGGCCACGGCGTCCTCGTCGTCGCGAATGGCGGCGAGATAGTAGCCGAGCCGCGAGCGCTTCACCATCCAGCCCACGGCGAGCACGATCAGCAGGAGCCCCAGCATGACGTAGTAGTAGGCGCGCTTGCCCGTGAACTGGAACAGCCACGGGCGGTCCCCGGCCACGGGCAGGAGCAGCCCGCGCACGCCATTGAGGTGCAGGCCGAACAGCGTGTCGGTCAGCTCGGCGCCGACCCGCAGCATCTCGGCGAACGCGATGGTCACCAGCGAGAAGAAGGCGCCCCGCAACCGGAAGCACGGATAGCCGATCACGCCGCCCACGACGGCGGCCAGCGCGCCGCCGACCAGCATCCCGAGCCACGGGCTCCAGCCGCCGTGGATCAGGAGCAGCGAGGAGGTGTAGGCGCCGATGCCCACCAGGCCGGAATGGCCGATCGAGTACTGCCCGGCGAAGCCGCCGATGATGTTCCACGCCGCGCTCAGGTAGGCGAAGAACATCACCCAGATCACCATCTGCACCCAGTAGTCGTCCGCCTCCAGCACGGCGCGGGTGATCAGGGGCAACACGAGCGCGACGGCGAGCAGCGCGCCGCCGAGCGCGCGCGCGACCGGGTGGGACTCGGGCGTCACCGCTGCTCCACTCCCAGCAGCCCCATGGGGCGCACGAAGAGCACGGCCACGAAGATGCCGAACAGCACGATCTGGGCGACGGCGGCCTGCACGTACAGGCCGACCACGCCCTCGATGGCGCCCACGATGAGCCCGCCGAGCGCCGCCCCCGGCATGCTGCCGATACCGCCCAGCACCACGATGACGAAGACCTTGAGCAGGAACGACGTGCCGACCGTCGGATGCACGTAGAAGAAGGGCACCAGCACGGCCGCCGCGATGGCCATGAGCGCCGTGCTCAGGCCGTAGGCCACGCCGTAGATCTTGTCGTCGTCGATCCCCATGAGACGCGCCGCCTCGCGGTCCTGCCCGGTGGCGCGCACGGCGCGGCCGAGGTCGGTGCGCGTGAGGAACAGGTAGAGCACCACGCAGGTGAGCAGCATGGCCCCGAGGCCGACCAGGCGCGGCACGCTCACGATCAGGCCCTGCAGCTTGAAGGTGGCGATCGACAGCTCGGTCTGGACGGTCTTGAAGTCGGCCGAGAACAGGGCGAGCGCGATGTTCTCCAGCACGAGGGCCAGGCCCAGCGTGACCAGCAGCACGCTCATCGGCTCCCGCGCGCGGTCACGCGCGAGCAGCGGCGACACGAACGCGCGCTGGATGATGTAGCCGGCCACGAACAGCACCGGAATGGTGGCCAGCGGCGACCAGTACGGATGCAGCCCGCCCAGCTCATTGAGCCAGTACACCATGAACATGGCGCCCATGAGCAGCGTGCCCTGCGCGAAGTTGACCACGCGCATCGTGCCGAACACGATGTTCAGCCCGAGCGCGATCAGCGCGTAGATCCCGCCGATGAGCAGCCCGCTCACCAGCGCCTGCAGCAAGGCCTTCACGTCAGCGGGCTCGCCACGATCGAATCACATTCGCGTTCCGTGGTGGACGCCCCCCTCACCCTGGCCCTCTCCCCCCGGAGGGGGAGAGGGAACACCATGTCGCGGAACTACTTCGCGGCGCCGAGGTACGGCCACACGACCTTGGCGTCGGGTTCGGCGATCGTCTCCGGGTAGAGGAGGCGGAACTTGCCGCCCTGGATCTGCACCACCATCGCGGTGGCGAAGGGGTTCTGGCCGCCGTCGTCGAACTTGATCTGCTTGTAGGGCAGGAACATCGCCTTGTTGTTGATGTCCGTGATGTTCGTGGCCGCGAGGGCGTCGCGGAGCTCCTTGGTCCCGAGCGTCCTGATGCGCTCGAGCGCGTCCACGATCACGTAGAAGGCCTGGTAGTACCCGGCGGAGTCCTCGGTGAACGGCGCCCCGAAGCGGGCCACGTGGCGGTCGTTGTCCTTGGCGATCCAGGCCACGTTCTTGCCGACGGCGGCGTCCCACATCGTGGCCGCCAGGATGCCTTCCGTCAGCTTGCCCGCGCCCTTGAGGAAGTCCGGCTGCACGTGGCCGCCGCCGCCCGCCGCGTACACGGCCGGGCGCAGCTCCTGCTCGGCCATCTGGCGCGTGATCAGCAGCGCGTCGCCGAGATAGGAGTCGGCCACGATCAGGTCGGGCGCCACGGCCTTGGCCTTCACGACGAGGGAGGTGAGGTCGGGGGACGCGTACGGATAGTTCTCGACGAAGTGGACCTTCACCCCGAGCTTCTCGAGGAAGTCCTTCTGCTTGGAGCCCACCGACTTGCCCCACTCCGTGTTCTCGCTCATGATCACCGCGGACTTCACGGGGCCGTGCTTCTTGCCGAGCGCCACCAGCCCCTCGATGAGCGTGCGGGCCTTGATGGTGTCGTTGGCGTGCGCGCGGAAGACGTACTTGAAGCCGCGCTCGGTGATCCTGTCGAAGGTGCCGAACGTGATCCACGGCACCTGGTGCTTCTCGGCCATGGCCGAGGACGGGAAGCCGACCCCGCTCTGGAAGGCGCCGACCAGCGCGTGGACCTTGTCGCGCGTGATCAGCCGCTCGGTCTCGGTCACGCCGGTGTCGGCCTCGCCGCGGGTGTCGCCGAAGAAGAGCTTGATCTTGGCGCCGCGCAGCGACTTGATGCCGCCCGCGCCGTTGACGTCCTCGGCGGCCATGGTCATGGCGTTCTTCTGCGCTTGCCCGAACTTGGCCGTGGGCCCGGTGAGCGGGCTCACGATGCCGATGCGGATCTCCTCGGCCGGCTGGGCGCTCGACCCCGCCGGCATCCCAGCCAGGAACAGGCCGGCCAGGAGCAGGACGACCGCAAGCACTGGAACCATCACACGCGTTCGCATCATCTCTCCTCCCGGCGGCGCTCGCTCTCGCGCCGCAGTGACGACAGCGATCGTTGAACTGCGTCGAACACGTCCCGGTCAGCCCAGCTCGATGTCGAGCCAGCCGTGCGATGTCACGGAGGCGCGCTCGTTCTCGCGGATCAGCACGGTCGTGGTGGGCGACTCGAAGATCGCGGGACCCTTGACCTGCAGTCCCGGCGGCAGGCCGTCGAGCTTGTACACGGGCACCTCGGTCCAGTCCCCGAGGTACACGCGGCGGTGCGCGGGCGTCACCGGCGCGCCCGCCTCCCCCCGCTCCGGCTCCGCGCGCAGCTCGGGGAGCTTGCCGATCACGGCCACCCGCGCATTGACGATGACGACCACCTGCCCCGGCGCGCGGTAGGCGTACAGCTCCTCGTGACGGCGGTGGAAACGCTCGACGACCTGCTCGATCACCTCCGGCGCGTCGAGATCGACGCCGTCGATCGGCACGCCGACCTCGAAGATCTGCTCGCCGTAGCGCATGTCGAGCGAGCGGCGCACCGCGATCTCGCCGGAGAACCCGGCGAGCCGCGCCCGCCCTTGGGCCTCCATGCGCTGCAGGATCTGGCGGAGAGCCGTCGGCGTCAGGCGCGAGGCCTCGCTCACGTGCGAGCGTACGAGCTCGTAGCGCAGGTCGGTGGCCAGCATGCCCCAGGCCGAGAGCACGGCGGCCACGTTGGGCACCACCACGCGCCTGATCTCCAGCAGCCGCGCCACTTCCGTGACTTGCAAGCCCGCGGCGCCGCCGAAGGCCACCAGCGTGAACCGCCGCGGATCGACCCCACGCCGGACGGAGACGATGCGGATGCCTTCCGCCATGTTGGTGTTGACGACTTTCGAGATCCCCTCGGCCGCGGCGATGGTCGTCGTCCCCAGCGGCTTCGCGATCCGGTCGACGGCCGCGTGGGCCGCCGCCGCATCGAGCGCGATGCGGCCGCCGAGGAAGTTGCCCGGATCGAGGAAGCCGAGCACCACGTTGGCGTCGGTCACCGTCGCCGCGGTCCCGCCCTTGCCGTAGCAGGCCGGCCCCGGATCGGCCCCGGCGCTCTCCGGCCCCACGTGCAGGATCTTGCCCGCGACGTGGGCGATGGAGCCGCCGCCGGCGCCGAGCGTGTGGATGTCGAGCGCCGGCAGCGAGACCTTGGCGATGCCCACGCGCTTCTCGCCGGTGAGCTGCGCCTCGCCGTTCTGGAGCAGCGCGATGTCGGTGCTGGTGCCACCCATGTCGAACGTGATGATGCTGCGCTCGTTGAGGAGCCGCGCCGAGTAGGTGCCGGCGGCGACACCGCCGGCGGGCCCGGACAGCACGGCCCCCGCCGCGATGCGGCTCGACTCGGCGATCGGCGCCACGCCGCCGTGCGACTGCATGATCATCACCTCGCCCGTGTACCCCTCGTCCCTGAGCTTCACGCTGAGCCGCGAGAGATACCCGGAGAGCACGGGCCCGACGTAGGCGTTGACCACCGTGGTCCAGACCCGCTCGTTCTCCTTGATCTGCGGCAGCACCTCCGAGGACAGCGACACGTAGGCGCCGGGCAGCTGCTTGGCGAGCGCCTGGGCCGTCTGCGCCTCGTGCTTCGGGTTGCGGTACGAGTGCAGGTAGCAGACGGCCACCGCGTCGACGGCGAGCCCGGCCACGGTCTTGACGGCGTCCGCCAGCGAGGCGGCGCTGAGCGCGGTGGCCACGGTGCCGTCGAAGCGCATGCGCTCCTTCACGCCGATCCGGCGCGCGCGGGGCACCAGCGGCACCGGCGGCGGCATGCGCACGTTGTAACGGTCGTCCTTGAGCCCCTCGCGCATCTCGATCACGTCGCGATGGCCCTCGGTGGTGAGCAGGGCCACGCGGGCGCCCTTGCGCTCCAGCAGCGCGTTCGTCGCCGCCGTGGTGCCGTGGACGATGCGCGCCGTCTGCGCCAGCAGCGTCGTGCGATCGGTGCCCAGCTCGCCGGCCAGCACCCGCAGGCCCTCGAGCAGGCCGTCGGACGGATCGTGAGGGGTCGAGGCGCACTTGGCGATGACGACGCGCCCCACCTCGTCCACCGCGGCCAGGTCGGTGAACGTGCCGCCGATGTCGATGCCGATGCGGTACATGGCTCAGGCCCTCACGCGCGGGCGCCTCGTCACGCGGGCCTTCGGGGAGGGCCTGTCGGATCCCCCGCGGCGCGGGCTCACGAAGCCGTTCTCGACGTCGGAGACGCGGGCGGCCGGCGAGCGCCTGGCGGGCGGCCCGTAGCCGCCGCCGCCGGCGGACTCGACCAGGAAGACGTCGCCCGGCATCACCGGGACACCGACCTCCTTGGTCTTGAGATAACGCTCCTTGCCCCTCGAGAGCAGGCGATAGCGATGCGGCAAGCCGTCCTCGCCGCCGAGGATGCCGTAGGAGGGATGCCGGATACCGTCGCCCGCCGTGTTGGCCACGCCCGGCTCCTTCGTCTCCATCCTGAGCCGCAGCACCGCGCCGACGCCGCCGCGATACTGTCCATCGCCGCTGGAGTCGCGGCGGAACTCGTGGTGCTCGAACAACAACGGGAAGCGCGCCTCGGCCACCTCGATCGAGCCGAACTTGATGCCGCCCGCCGCCTGCCCTTCCCCGGCCGTCTCCCAGCCGTCGCCCACGGGCGAGGCGCCCCCGCCCGGCCGCGCGTGGAAGAGATGCCAGATGAACTGACGGTGCGTGCGCGGGTTGACGCCCTTGATCGCGATGCGGAAACGCCGTCCCCACCCCGCGATCACGCGGTCGGGGCACGACTTCGCGAGCGCCTTGATGATGGCCTCGGCGATCTCCTGCGCGCAGTGATTGGTGGCCAGCGTCACGGGCGCCGGCGGAAACGGCCACACGATCGTGCCCTGCTTGGCGATCACCTCGACGACGCGGAACGTCCCCGAGTTCTTCGGCGTGCGCGGGTCGATGAGGAAGGCCAGCGCCATGTGCACGGCGGACATCATGTTGGGATACGACGAGTTGACGAACCCGTGCACCTGCTGGTGCGAGTCGCTGAGGTCCACGGTGAGGCCGTCACCCTTCTTGGTGACCGTGGCCCGGATGGCGATGTCGGTGAAGCCGTGCCCGTCGTCGTCCAGCACGGACTCCCCGCGGAACACGCCGTCCTTCCACCGGCTGATGCACGCGCGCGTCTGCCGCTCGGCGCTGTCGAGGATCTCGTCGACGGCGGCCATGACCGTCTTGGGCCCGTACTCGTCCAGGAGCTGGAGCACGCGCCGCTCGCCGACGCGCGCGGAGCCGATCATCGCGCGCACGTCGCCCAGGAAGTCGTCGGGGTGGCGCACGTTCGTGGCGATCATCTTCATCACGTCGTCGCGCAGCTCGCCCTCGTCGTACAGCTTGAGCGGTGTGATGCGGATGCCCTCCTGCCAGATCTCCGTCGCCCCGGGGTTGTAGGCGCCGTGGGTGGCGCCGCCGATGTCGCTCTGGTGCGACCGGTTGATCGACCAGAACAGCAGCTCCCCGTCCATGAACACGGGCACGAAGGCCGTGAGGTCGGGCAGGTGGTTTCCCCCGTGATACGGGTCGTTCAGCAGGTAGACGTCGCCGGGCCTGATGCGCCCCCGGAAAAATTCCCCCACCGACTGCACGGCCCAGGGCATGGCCCCGACGTGAATGGGCACGTGCTCCGCCTGGGCGACCAGCCGCGCGTCCTTGTCGGCGATGGCGGTGGAGAAGTCGCGGCTGGAATTGAGGATCTGCGAGTAGGCGGTGCGCAGCATCGCCTCTCCCATCTCCTGCACGATGGCCTCGAAGCGATGCGTCAGGACGGACACCGTGATCGGATCAACCATGCCTGCCGCCTCCGTGGTCGGCTAGCCCGGACTATTCATGAACGGCACCAGGCGCGAGGCGGCCGGGTCCTGTCGTCGGCCAGGGGGTGCGCACGCCGAGCCACCCCCGCCCGGTGTGGGGTCCCCCGGCTCGGCGTGCGCACCCCCTGGCCGACGCCACCCGGCCGGGTTC
>Ga0187892_10003822_pt1 | contig 26663 bp, 22 predicted proteins | sample MA1701073metaG_FD_139345 | JGI IMG/M metagenome (GOLD analysis project Ga0187892, IMG submission 139345) | Bio-ooze microbial communities from a basaltic lava cave in the Kipuka Kanohina Cave System on the Island of Hawaii, USA - MA170107-3 metaG ... | reverse complement strand
GTTTCTTCACCGCATTTGTACGACAAGAAAACTTCGGCCTCTTCGCCATGGCGCGGATGCGGGCCATAATGAATTTTCACCACGCTTCTGGCGAAACGGGCAGTATGTAACTCGTTCCAAGAACCCCACCGCTAAAAGATTTATCTGTGGGTTTTTCAATCAGTGGGGATAGCGTCTTTTCTTTTATGCAATTTCGTGGCGCCTCACAAACCCTCTCCGGCGGACGCAGCCGCGCGCGCCGGCAGATTTTCATCAACATCACCTCGCTGATCGATGTGATTTTCATGCTGTTGATCTTTTTCGCGGTCAGTTCGACGTTTCTCGAACAGCCCGGCATGAAACTCGAGCTGCCGGCGGCCAAAAGCGCCGACATCGCCCAGGTTAAATCGTACATTCTTTTTCTCGGCGAAGACGGCAGCATGCGTCTCAACGAAAAGCCCGTGACGTTTGCCGAATTGCCGCAGACCTTGCAAAACGCGCTGCCGCAAATGGCCGAGCAAAGCCTCACTTTATTTGCCGACAAAAATGTCCGCCACGGCGACGTCATCAAAGTGATGGATGTCGCGCGGCAGATCGGCGTCAAAAAATTGGTGGTGGCCACAACGCCGGAAGAGAAGTAATCCTCGTTGAGATTGTAACGCAACATTTATGTTGCAAGCATTCGCAATATAAATGTTGAATTACGGAGCAAGGACTCTCTAATGCCCGAAACCGCTTCGCCCCGCTGGCTCGACTGGGCGCGTGAAATTCAAGCCTTGAGCCAGAGCGGGCTGACGTTCACGCAAAACGAATACGAAATCGAACGCTACCGGCGCTTATCCGAAATCGCGGCGGAAATCGTCGCGGCTCACACCGAGACGCCGAAAGAGCTGTGGCAAAAAAATTTTCTCACGCAGTTGGGTTACGCCACTCCGAAAGTCGACGTGCGCGGCGCGGTGATTCGCGAGGGGAAAATTCTGCTCGTGCAGGAACGCGCCGACGAACGTTGGTGCATGCCCGGTGGCTGGGCTGATGTCGGCGAAAAGCCCTCGGAAATGGTGGTGCGCGAAGTGTGGGAAGAAAGCGGCTTCCACGTTGCGCCGAAAAAAGTCATCGGCGTTTACGACGCCAATCGCACCGGCCGGCCGCTGGAATTTTATCACGCCTACAAAATCGTCTTTCTCTGCGAAATCACCGGTGGCGACGCGCGCCCGAGCAACGAAACGCTCGCGGTCGACTTCTTCAGTTTTGACAACCTGCCGCCGCTTTCATCGAATCGTACCAACGAGAAACATTTGGCCGACGTGTTGGCGCATGTGCGAAATGCTGATTGGCCAGCGGCATTTGATTGAAATGATGTCGTAATTTTTGTAGTTGCTCCCTGCGGGTGTAGCCTTCAGGAGCCGGAGGCATGTTACATGAAAAAGCTTCTCGATTTTAATCCCAATCTTTACGACCCACTCTTCGCCGGCCTCCTGCAAGAAGAACGTCTCAGTCCGCTCGACGCCGGTACGTCGAATCACACAGTGAAATCAACTCTTGCAAATTTAAAAATCGAAAACGCTTTTTTACCACATCAAATTCGTGATCCCGACATGGCGCGCCTGCCTGGCGGGAATTTGGCTTTATCATGATTTTCTTGACGAGTCGCACCAGATCAGCCAATCCATCGCCACCACAACCGGCAGTTACTGGCACGGCATCATGCACAGACGAGAGCTGGATTTCTCCAACAGCAAATATTGGTTTCACCGCGTTGGCGAGCATCCCATTTTCGAGCCGCTGCGGCAGGCTGCGGCGGAGCTTGCTGCCGCAAGCACCTCGCATCAATCAACTGCTTTTCTCCGCCGGCAGAAAAAGTGGGATCCCTTTGCGTTCATCGACCTTTGCGAAGCCGGCCTCAAACGCCATTCTCCGGTTGAAATGCTTTGCAGCCAGATTCAACTATGCGAATGGAAACTGCTTTTTGATCATGGTTATCATCAGGCGATAGGGAAGCTTTATTGAAACTTCAAAGCTTTGCGCTTTTATAAAATTTCCCACTGATTGAAGAACCCCGCAGAATTTTTTGAAAAAATATCAGTGGGGTTCTTCAATCAGTGGGCATGGGCGCTTTGCTCGCAATTCATTCACTTCAAGAAACAAAATCATTTGCGCAAATTATGCTCATAAAAAATTGCAAGCGATTATTGATCGCTTTATTATTTTATTCGACAGCTTTTTCGCAATCAGCCTGGCGTTATGGCGATTATCAAAACACGACGCACAAAAATTTCCGCCACGACCAGCTTTTTCATCAGACCATCGCGTTCGAGCAGATCGACTATCCGTTGCTGCACGCCGCCATTTTTTTCGTGACCAATGAAACGCGCGTCAAGAACGACCGCAAGCCGCTGGCGTTTGCCGTCGAATTGGAACGCGCCGCCTATCATCATTCCAAACGCATGGTGGAGCAAGATTTTTTTGGACACGAAAATCCCCGCGACAAAACGCGAAAAACGACGGAGCAGCGGGCGCGGTTGGCCGGCATCAAAAATCCCTTTCTGGCGGAAAACATCGCGCTGCATTTCGGCATCCGGTACGTCGCCAACACGCCGGTTTATCCGGTTGACCCGCTCAACGGCACGTTCAGTTACGAAAGCGACAACGACCCGTTAATTCCGCCGCACACCTACCTTTCTTTTGCGGAGGCGCTCGTCAAGCAATGGATGGACTCGCCCGGCCATCGCCAAAATATTCTCAACCCGCGCGCCTTGCAGCTCGGCTGCGGCGTCTATTTCTATCGCGATCGCACGTTTTATAACATGCCCAAATTCAAAGCCACGCAGAATTTTCAGTTGTACCGCGAAATCGTGTCGGGGAAGGCGTCGGATCGTTGGCCGTGAACGTTCGTAGTGACGCCTTCAGGCGCTGTCATTTCAATCAAGCACCGGCTCCTGAAGGAGCTACTACGAACCTTCACTTGACCAACAAACACTTTTTCATCATCTCCACCCGCCCGGCCCGCATCTTGATGAAGTAAACACCCGATCCGGCTTGCTCCGCGTTCCACACCACCGTGTGCGAGCCGCTTGCCTGCCGCTCGTTTACCAGCGTCGCCACGGCCTCGCCGCGAATGTTGTACACACTCACCTCGACGTGGCCGGCCTCCGGCAGCGAGTAAATGATTTGCGTTGCCGGATTGAACGGATTCGGAAAATTTTGCAGCAACGCAAAACTCACAGGTTGCAGCCCGGCCGTTAAGTTCTGTTCATGCAAATACGCCTTCGTGCCGGCCACCAACTGGAATCGCCTCTCCGTCAAATTGTGCGTGGCAAATTGCAGCCGCGGATTTGTCCGCAGATCGTACGCCGTGGCGGTTTCCGGCTCGATCAAAAAAATGCCAAACGCTGGCGGCACCGTCGCCACGCCGTCGAACGTGAGCGACAACACCTCATCTTCCGGATTGAGCCGGCAGGTGAACTCCCACGTGTGCCCGTTCGCCGAGGGCCGGCGAATGTCGGCCTTCAGACTCGCCGAATTTTTCTTCGTCAAAACCACCTCGACGCCGCCAGCGAGATTCATCGGTTGATGCAAGTCGAACTGATCTTCGTGGTCGTTCGCCAATTCATTTTGCCCAACAAAATTGAATCGGCTGACGCTGCGGCCATTGTCGGCGGAAATTTGAATCAGCCAGTTCTCTGTCGCGTTGTTTTCCACCGAATAAAACGCCGTCGCGCTCTTCAATCCCGCCACGCCCGGCCGGATGGAAAACGTCGCGGCCTGGCTCAGCCAAATCGCATAGCCTTTCCACGGCTCCAGCCCGGCGGTGTTGAGCTGCCAATCGCCCTCGAAGCGCCATAGCTCGAAACTGCCTTTGGAAATCCGCAGGCTGTCGAACGGAATGTTGAAATGAAACGGGTTGCCGACGAGACTCCAGCCCGCCGGCAAGGCGATGTTGTACGGCGCGGTGGTATTGGCCGTCGTGCCGCTGCCGGTTTTTAATTTCACGTTGCGGATATTCACCAGCAGCGCAAAACCCATATCCGGCGTCATCTGAATATTTCCGAAATTGGGATACTCCCGCAAAGCCTGCGGCGACCGCTCCAAGCCGTACCAGCGATACTTTGCCTTGTCATATTCGCCGAGACTCGAATTGGCCGTTAGAAACGCCGCCGGTGATTTGTCGTCAAGCGCCAACGGAATGGAAAACAGCCGGTAAAAGCTCGCCTCTTTGCCGCTCGGCTGCGAGTTGGGATTGGCGATGCCGGCCGGGCAATACACGCGAACCGGGTGGAGGCGGCTTTGCGCCATGTTGCCGTAGGCATCTTCGGCAGCCACGTAAAACTCCGCGCCTTTGTTGGTGATCGCCGGCGCCGGAATCGTTTGCGTATAAGTGTCGCCGTTTTGTCGCGCCATCAGCCGGTTGGAAAAAGTCGCCGAGCCGCCAACGCGGTAGTACAGCCAGACATTTTTAATGCCGGAGGCATCCGTCGCGGCGATGGCAACCGCAACCTCGCCGTTGAGATTGGCCGGTTCGGTATAAGCCGCATTCGCCAGCGTTGGCGCGGTTTTATCGGCCAACGGCACGGCGGCCACAATGTTGGAGTAGCCGCTGGCTTGCATGGCCGTGTTAACCGCCTTCAGACGAAAATAATAGGTCGCGCCAATCGCAAGATTGTTGATGGTTTTGCTGTTGGTGGCCCGGCCCTCGGCGGAATCGATTTGCGCCGTCGGGTTGGCGCTGGCGCCGCCGTAAATGCGATAGCGCAGAAAATCCGCTTCGGTGTTGGCGTTCCAGGTTAAAGTGACTTGGGCAATGCCTGCGGTCGCGCGCAGATTTTGCGGTGTCGCCGGCGGCGAAACTGGCACTGCTGGTGTCGCACTCACTTCGTTGGAAAAGCCGCTTTCATTAAAATTAAGATCAACTGCGGTGATACGAAAATAATATTTTGTGCCGTTAGTTAAGCCGCTTATGGTTTTGGAAGTGCTGTAACTGCCATCCTTGTTTGCATAAATTACCGAATCAACGACACTGAGTGGGTTTGGAGAGGTCCCACTGTAAATTCGGTACTGATACATATCAAGTTCTGCGTTAGCCGTCCATCCTAAAGTTATTTGTTTGTCACCAATTATAGCCAGTAAATTTCTAGGCGGCGCCGGCGGCATGTCGCTGCCCGTTGGCACGGCGCTCGCCTCGTTGGAAAACCCGCTCGCATTGAGGGCAACGTCAACCGCAGTGATCCGGTAATAATAGGTCGTGCCGTTGCTCAAGCCGGTGATGATTTTCGTCGCGCCCAAAGCTGCCAACGCCGAATCAACAATTGCCGCCGGATTGGGCGCGGCGCCGCCGTAAATGCGATAGCGCAACAAGTCCAGCTCGGTGTTGGCATCCCATTTCAAAGTAATTTGTTTGTCGCCCGGCGTGGCCTGCAAGTTTTTGGGAGGGGCAGGAGGAGTGGTATCAACCGGCCCGCCGATGGTGAAACTTTGCTCTGGGGCAAAAGACGACCCGGCAAAGGCGTTGTCGATCGCCTGCACGCTCCAATAATATTTTCCCGGCGCCAAGTTTTTGATCGTCCACCGCGTGTTGTGGTTGGTATTGCCCAATTGCGGAACTTTGCGGTAGCCAGTAGCCACATCAGCCATCGGCGAAACAATCTCCGAGCCGCCCGGCGTCGTTCCCACGCGCAGATTGTAGGTCAAACCGTTTTGCGCCGTCTCTTTGTCGGTGGATTTGTTCCAGCTTAACGTGATAGCGTTTCCGGTGATAGATAAATTGAGATTGGTGGGTGCAGTTGGAACTGTATTTATCGTTCCAATATTGTTGCGAAAAATTTTAGTAACATAGCCAACGGCAAAGCCATCTCCGGTGATAAGAATGTCCAAATCCCTGTCATTATCATAATCACCCCATGTGGCAGAACCTTCACTAGCTCCAAGCAACGGTGCGGCTATATCGACAAAACTGCCCCCGTCATTTCGATAGATTTTGGAGGATTGATTGCCGTTACTATCTGATCCGACAAGCAAAATATCCAAATCCCCATCGTTGTCATAGTCGCCAAAAACACCTGAACTAAGATAGATGCCCTTGAGTGGCGCTGATATGTCCACAAAAGTGCCGCCATTATTTCGATAAACCTTGGAAATAGGAACTGGAGTGTCATTTGAAGCGATGATGCCTGTCAATAGAATATCCAAATCGCCATCACTGTCGTAGTCGCCCCAAACAACTGAACCCCAGAAAACTCCCATGAGCGGAGCAGAGATATCTATGAACTTTCCTCCATCGTTGCGATAGATTTTCGTTATCTTACCTGACGGTATTTCTCCGGCCAACAAGATATCCAGGTCGCCATCGTTATCATAATCGCCCCAAGCGACTGAGCCACGATGAACGCCGGCAAGAATTGGATCAGCAATATCCACAAAGATTCCGCTATCGTTGCGATAGATTTTGGATATATAATTTGAACCCGTAAAACCAGTCAGCAGAATATCCAAATCACCGTCGTTATCATAGTCTCCCCAAGCAACTGAACTGATATAAACACCTATAATGGATGCGCCAATGTCAACAAAACTCCCTCTTTCATTTCGGTAGACCAATGATACCGGTGATTGTGGGAGTCCACCTTTAGCGGCATCCCCAGTGAGTAAAATATCCAAATCTCCGTCATTGTCGTAATCGCCCCAGACTGCAGCACCACGCAAAACCTGCGTAATAGGCGCAGCAATATTCACAAAGGTTCCGCCATCATTACGATAGATTCTGGAGATATAATCTGAGCCCGTAAAGCCAGTCAGCAGAATATCCAAATCGCCATCGTTATCGTAGTCGCCCCAGGCCACCGAACTAAATAGTAGTCCAGGAAAGACCGTAAGTATGTCGGTGAAAGTTTCATTAGCTCCTTGACGAAAATAAAAAGCTCCCATATCAGCCCGCGTGCCGTCGGGGTCTAATGGGCTTGCGGGATCGCCGGCATCAATACAAGGCGAAGTGCCTTGTAAATGGAAGTCACCTGCACTTTGATTTACAAAAACAGGGGCAGCACTGATATTCCCTGTACCTGGCGTACAATTGAAGTAATCAGATGATCTGCTATTCCAAACATTGTTATAACTTATGCCAAGATTGCTCCCGCTGGGACCAGTATTCTTTATTCCGATACTGTTTCCGACGATAATATTATTTTTGATTGTTGATCCTGATGCTACGATCCCTTCATAAAAATTATCGGCTATTGTATTGTTTACGATCTGGGCGCTATTTGTGCCTATGCCATTGTATGTTTGTTTTATGATGAGATTACGAGAAATCAGGGTCGCTTCTCCAACTATTCCAGTATGTTGTTGTGGATTTATCGGATCATTCGTAAAAACATTCGATTTTATAACGGGAAAGCCGCCACTCCATATACCCGCATCGGTATTATTTTTTATAATATTGTTTTCAATTCTCGGCGAAGAACCATCGCAGTAAATTCCATACTGGTTGAATTTTGTAATGGTAAAACCCTTTATTAAGACCTCATTGCCTCCCGCGTCAATTGTTACACCTTTCCAGCGGTTTAGTTCGGTAGGCTCAATGATCGTCTTTTCTGCGCCATTTTTGCTGATCATCTTTATCAATTTCTTTTTAAAGCTGATCTCTCCGGAATAAACGCCATCACTAACAAGCACGGTGTCGCCATTCACAGCGGCGTCTATTGCTGCTTGGATGGTAGAGTATTGGGAAGGGACATTTCGTGTAGTTTGAGCCAAAATGCTATTTCCATTCATCCACGAGAATAACACAATGCTCACGAAAATACGGTATGCGGTATTTTTCATATTCGCGTTCCAATAGCTTGAACAACGGTCATACAAATTATGTATTGCTATCATAAGGTCATTTGACGTTGAAGATACAAACACATGTCCAAAATTTTCCTTGATAGACAGGTTTAATTTTTATACTTTTATTACTCCGAGCATGAAATACTTTAATTTCGATCTTCACGAAACCCGCGTAAATAGCGGCACCGAGTAATGTCAGAGATTAAAAAACTTCACGCTCTGATTAGTAACTAGTAGAGCGATTCCAAATTAGCATAGCAATAAATAGGCACGAAAATGGCGTTTTTAATTAGGAATCACTCTACTAGGCAGTGATTGCAATAAATTGCACCTTTAAAAAGAATCAAGTATGAATAAACTTATGGTGTTTTATGAAAATGCTGTCCATGCTAAAACAAAAATCATTGTCCTTTTTAGAAAACAAGTATTTGAATCGTCCTTTTGTCTTATGGATTCTTTCAACTCTACTTATTGGCGGTTTATCATGGTGCTATAAAAAGTATGAAGATAATAGAACAATAAAACGTGAAAATCTGAATCTTGTAAGAAAGTTAGATTTTGAGATCGCTAATCGCCTCTATGCCTATGATAACCAAGTGAAATCTAATCCAGATGATTGGCAAAGCAAACTGTTTATCCTCCTATATAGTCCTGTAGATGATAAAACATCAATAAAGAATATATACCCAGAATTCAAGGAACGAACCCTACGATCACTTCTATGGGAACTAATTGGTGTGGTACCTGATGATGAAAAACCTGTGGTCTTTGGAGCGTATGAAAGCTTGTCTAAATTAGATTCGCTTGGTAATGAGTATCCGGCAGATATAGCGAACACAAATAAAATCCTGAAAGAAAAATTTCGACTCAAAAGATGGAAGATGCCGTGATTCTTACATAATTCTGGACGTAGCCTCAGCGCCTTTCGGAGCAGAGTCAATCGTCAAGTTGTGCTCCCCGTTTCATGTTAGCTGAGGTTGTTTGTGTCAAAACCAATAAAAAATATACCCGCAACCGCATGAGAATGCGGCAAGTTGCTTTGCAAAAACGTAGCCCCGACCCCCTTGTGGGTCACTCTCCTTAGAAAGAGCCGTCCACAAGGGGCGAGGACTACAATTTTCACGCGCCGCGCCTCAGCCCAAAAGCCTGCCGATGATTTCTTGCATGGGAAAGGGCAAATTCGGCTGGGTCAACGCCAAGCCCGGTGCGGGGATACGGTTGTGTTTAATATCAGGGGGGATATGTTTGAGATGGGAAGGGAGAAGAGAAGGCTACTTATTTGCGGTATCGCTTTTCTTCCAGGTCTTTTCTATTTTTTCCAGCACTTTTAAAAACTTGCGAACTTGGACAATTTTCACACCGGCATATTCCTTTGGCGGAAAATGCCGGATATTTTTGGTCACAAGATAATCCGCTTTACCGGCAACCGCACATTCTAAAAAGCGATTGTCTGATATGTCGGAGCAAACCTGCAATTGGGTTGTTGGCTCGATCCAATCGGCCTGAAGGTTCAATATATTCAGTATGCGTTGCTTTTCTGCCAATCTGGAATCGGGAATTAACCATTCAGCGACGATGCTGTATTCATTCCAAATAGGCTGGGATAGCAACAACTGAAAATAATCTTCCTCGCGCGTCATCCAGCCAATGAGTTTTGCAGAGGCTCCCCGCGAACTGAGAATCGCTGACATGATGTGGTTGGTATCAATCACCACCCGCAAAAGTTTATGCACCGGATGCACCTATCGTCTTGCGATACCTTTTCACCGCATCATCGATGGTTTTTGTTTTGATGCCGCCTTTTCGACGGACCTCTGAACGTATCGAATGAACATCCTTGAGCAACTGTTCTTTCCAGCCGTACTTTTCGTGCAACTCGAGAAATGCCAAAATCGCTATCTGCATGTTTCCTTGATAGCTGTTTTGAACGACATTCCACAATTGTTTTTCAACCGTTTTGGGCAATTCTACGGATACCATAGCTTACCTCGAAATGGTTTCAGGCTTAAGTCACTTCTTTTTGCAATAAAATAACAATCGTTGGTATGAAAAGCAAGCTATTTCCCCTCAGGCGGCCATTGCAACGGCGGCAGGTTTGCGGTTTTGGCCTGGTCGGATGAAGTGAGAATGTACGCCGTGGCGCCAATCGCCGCTACGCCGACCCCGCCGGCAACCCACAGCCAGGCGCGGGAGGACGATTTCGCTTTCGCGGCCATTTCGACATTCAGCTCTTCGTCGCGCGTCATGGTCAAAGTCTTTTCCCACTCCTCATAACCGGCCAATTTCAACCGCAGCTTAAAATTGCTGCCAAAGATCAAGTTGAGCGAGAGCGGCGTTTTGCCGAGCCGTTTGTTGTTGGCGAAAACTTCCGCGCCTTTCGGCGCCGAGTAAATCGTCAGTTTGTGCGACTTTTTCCCGGCGAAGTCGCGGGCAATGTCGTGCAGGATTTGCAGCAAGCCGTCGATTTCTCCGCCGGAATTGCGATTGAACGATTTTTCGATGCGGCCGGATTCCACGTCGATCATCAAGATATTGACGGCGTAGGTCTTGCCGATCTTGCCGATGCTGCCGGCCACCATTTTTTGCACGTTCAGCAGCCGCCCGGCGCGCACCGCGCATTCGGTGAGCGTGCAGCCGCTTTGCTGAAAACCCTGCTCCTGCAAAATATCTTCCATCTTGTGGCGATCGAGCACGATGAAAGTGCCGAGATTCACCAAGTGCCCGCGCAGTTGGTCGGTCAGCGTCGCGGCCTCGCTTTCGGAGATGCCCCGGCCCTCGAGATTGAGAATGGCGATCTGGGGCTTGAGTTGACCGAAGGAGTCAACAAAGGGAAAAACGATAAAATAGAAAAAAAGAATTTTGAAGACGGATGGTAAAATCTTTTGCATTGGTATCACCGCTTTTGGGGAACCACTTATTGTTGCGCCGGTTGATTCGTCGCCCTCATTCAACCTCAGCCAGTTGTGAATATACCGGCAAAAGCCCGCAACTGCGCTTGGCGAAAGGGCTTGACTTTTTGGAGAAAATTCTTACCTCTTGATCAATGAGTTCATCCAAACTCCAACACCGAAATTTCCGCGCCAACGGCATCACCTTGCATGTGGTCGAAGCCGGCCCGGCGGACGGCCCGTTGGTGATTCTGCTGCACGGCTTTCCGGAATTTTGGTACGGCTGGCGTCATCAAATCGAGGCGCTGGCGAATGCCGGTTATCGCGTGCTGGCGCCGGATCAACGCGGCTACAATTTGAGCGACAAGCCGAAGGAAATCGCCGCGTATAATCTTGATGCGCTGGCGGCTGATGTGATTGGTTTGATTGATGCAACCGGCTGCGAAAAAGCGTCTGTCGTTGGGCACGATTGGGGCGGAGCGGTCGCGTGGTGGACGGCGGTTAAATATCCACAGCGTCTGGAGAGGGTGGCGATTCTTAACGCGCCGCATCCGAAAGTGATGCGCTGGAATTTGTTGCACAACCGAGCGCAGCGCCGCAAGAGTTGGTACCTGTTCATGTTTCAAATGCCGCTTCTACCGGAATGGCGGATGCGGCGCGCAAATTGGGAGATTGGCCAACGCGCGCTGCAGGGCACGAGCCGGCCTGGAACTTTTTCCGAGAACGATCTCGCGCTTTATCGCAAGGCATGGTCGCAGCCCGGCGCGGATAGGGGAATGATTAATTGGTATCGGGCGGCCTTGCAGCGACATCCGGCGCGTGTGGCCTCATCGCGTGTCACCGTGCCGGCTTTGATCATTTGGGGAACGCGCGACAAATTTCTCGGCCGCGAGCTGGCGGAGCAGAGCGTTGATTTGTGCGACAGCGGCAAGCTGGTTTGGGTCGAAGGCGCGAGCCATTGGGTGCAGCACGAGGAGCCGGAGCGCGTCAATCAATTCTTGCTTGAATTTTTTGCAACGAAAAATGAACTGCAACGAAATCAAATTGTAATTTGAACCAAATTTAAGGAAGGATAAAATGAAAGCGTGTCATCTCAGCCTGCCCGTGGGAGTGCTTTTTCTGTTGCTCGTGATGTCACAAATTGTTTCAGGCCAAACCAAACCACGCGCCCGCGATCTCGGCATTCCATTCGATGGAAGCCCCGGCCCGCTGAATGCGATCACAGATGTAAAAGGCATCGAGGTTGGCCACACGACACTGATCTCCGGCGAAGGTAAATTAGTCGCCGGCAAAGGCACGGTGCGAACCGGCGTGACTGCGATCTTGCCGCGCGGCAAAACTTCCAAAGAACAAGTTTTCGCCGGATGGTTTGCGCTGAACGGCAACGGCGAGATGACCGGAACGGCGTGGGTGGACGAATCCGGTTTGCTCGAAGGGCCGATCATGATCACCAACACGCACAGCGTCGGCGTCGTGCGCGATGCAACGATTGCATGGCGATTGAAACACGACATGATGCCGCAGCCGTGGGCGCTGCCGGTGGTGGCGGAAACGTGGGACGGCTGGCTCAACGACAGCAACGGTTTTCACGTCAAGCCCGATCATGTTTTTGCCGCGCTCGACAATGCGAAATCGGGCCCGGTGGCCGAAGGCAATGTCGGCGGCGGCACCGGCATGATTTGCCACGGCTTCAAGGGCGGCATTGGCACCTCGTCGCGCAAGCTGGAGGAAAGAGCCGGCGGTTACACGCTTGGTGTTTTGGCGCAATGCAATCACGGCGGACGGCAGCAGCTTCGCATTGCCGGCGTGCCGGTCGGTTTGGAAATGACGGACGAGGTTCTGAAAAGGGAAGATGTGGGTTCGATCATCGTCGTGGTCGCGACCGATGCGCCGTTGTTGCCGCATCAATTGAAGCGTCTGGCGCGGCGCGTGTCGATGGGTTTGGCCAGAAATGGCAGCGTTGCCGGCAACGGCTCGGGCGATATTTTCATTGCGTTTTCCACGGCGAATCCCAATGCCGCGCCATCATCCGGCGTGGCGAAGCTCGACATGCTGGCGAATGAGGGAATGAATCCCTTGTTTTCGGCAACGGTGCAGGCTACGGAAGAGGCGATTATCAACGCGCTGATCGCCGCCGAAACCATGACCGGCGTGGATGATCACAAAGTCATCGCCATTCCGCACAAGTTGTTGCAGCAGATTTTGAAAAAGTATAACCGCTTGATTGAGTCCGATAAAAAGTAAAATGAAAAAGGAAAAAGTTTACAAATTTCGCCCAATGGATCACAGCAACCAACAGATACGAAAAATTTTCATAACTAATCCGTTGGCCGCCTTTATCCGGTGGCCGAATTATTTGGGTGTTTTTGTTTTATTGATGTTTTGTTTAGGTTGTTCCACCGAACTCGATTATCCGCAAAAGGCGAAGGAATTTTATTCGCGATATGCCAAGAGCCGTGAGGTTGGCTTGCTCATTCATTACAACATCAATCCGCGCGGCAATAAACTTTATTTGCAAACGTGCCGGCTACGCCCGTCGGGGTTCACGCCGGCAGATACCGTGAAAACCTGGGCAATTTATGAAAATTATCGGGGCGATGATCCGGACGCGAAAATCGAAATGCGCCACATTAAAATTGCGCAGACGCCATTTGATGATTCCGGCATTAGCCGCATGGCGCCGGAGTACGAAACGGCAAGCGAGACGGACACGATGGGAAACAAAGGACACACGCTCTTACACGTTCGCGACGCCATTCGCGCTTTTCAGCAACTTGGCCTGCGCGAGGTTGTTTGCGGCGGCCAGGGCGTCGTGTATTTGGTGCACAAAGAATTTATGTTGATCTACGTTGCCGAGGCCGACAAAACGCCGGAGAGCATCAAAAATATCGCCGCCAAGCTGGATGACAATTGGTATTACGAAATTTCCCTGGCGCATCAGGAAGCGGAGCGTCTGCGACTGATCAATGTTTTGCGCGAATTGTGGGGCACGGTGCAACAGGCAGATACGAGCAAAAAATGAGCGCCACGCGAGATGCGCAGAGCAAGTTCGCCCACTGAAATAGAAATCCCACAGAATTTTTTAAGTTCATTTCAGTGGGCTGCGCCTGTAAGGATTTCCAATTCTGTGGGCAAATTCTTTTTGTTGTCACGTGTTTAGCGGGCTAAATATTAAGGAACCGCGATGATAAAAAAACGGCTGATTTTATCTCTTGCATTTTTACTCTTGGTCGTGACTTCGGGTTGGCCGCAATCGGCGCTGGTTTTTCTCACTGATTTCGGCTTGAAAGACGGCGCGGTGGCCTGCATGAAAGGCGTGGCGTTTGGCGTCGATCCGAATCTCAAAATGTTCGACGTGACGCACGAGATTCCCAATTACAACATCTGGGAGGCGGCGTATCAATTGAAACAAACGGCGTCGTACTGGCCGCCGGGCACGGTGTTCGTTGCCGTGGTCGATCCGGGCGTCGGCACCGAGCGCCAATCCATCGTGCTCAAAACCAAAACCGGGCATTATTTCGTCACGCCGGACAACGGCACGTTGACGTTTGTCGCTGAAGATATGGGAATCGCGGAAGTGCGGCAAATCGACGAGAAGGTCAATCGGCTGGCCGGCTCGGAGAAATCGTACACATTTCATGGCCGCGATGTGTATGCCTACACTGGCGCGCGGCTCGCTTCCGGCGTCATCACTTTTGAGCAAGTCGGCTCGCGACTGGAATCGAAGGTCGTTGCCATTTCTTACGAGAAAGCGCGTTTTGAAAATGGCGTCGTTTGGGGAAATATTCCGATTCTCGATGCGCAATATGGCAACGTGTGGACGAACATCGACGAGGCGACTTTCAAAAAGTTGGGCGTGGAATTTGGCGCGATGCTTTCGGTGCAGATTAAAAATGAAGGCCGCGTCGTTTATGACGGCAAGATGCCTTTCGCGCGCACCTTCGGCGAGGCGCCGGTTGGCCGGCCGCTGCTTTATCTCAACAGCTTGCTTAATGTTTCCTTCGCCATCAATCAAGGCAATTTTGCGAAGGCATACGGCATCGGCTCCGGGCCGGGCTGGCAGGTTAAAATTGAAAAGTAGAAAAGGCCAGACTCATTCGTCCCCTCCTGAATGAACCCAGCCTTTTTGTAAAAACATTGCATCTATTTTTATGGCCACAACGTGACGTCTTTGATTTCAAACCCTTCGACGAACAGTTTATAAGTGGCCGGCACGAAATCTTTGAAGACGACGATACCATTTTGATCGGAAATTTGGCGATCCAGCTCGACGTTGTTCTCGGAGAAAATTTTGGCCTTTCTACCTGGGCCGCCGACGTCGATGCTCAAATCTCTCGTGCAGGTCGTCTGAATTTGCGCGGCGCCGGCGAGGCGATTGCCTAAAAAAACCGGGGCCGTTGACGGCGTCAAAATCAACACGATGCGATCAACCAATGCATCGACTTTGCCGGCGAACGACTCGGCGAAGTCCGCAAGCGGAGAGTGCTTTTGATTCGCTGCCAGAATCTTTTCGATCTTTTGCTCGAGCGACGCCGGCACAGGATAGTCGAGCGCCATGATTTCTTCATAAGAAAGCTCCGTTGCCAGGCGTCTTTCCAGGGCGCGGCAGACGTCGCATTCCTTCAAATGATCTTGCAAAACAATTCCCGCCGCAGTAATTTTTTTGCCGTCAATATAGTCGGCTAAATTAGCCATCACGACATCACATTCGCGCGCGTTTTCTTGTTCCACGTCATTGAGCGCGCGCTGCAGAGCCGACGCTTGTTCTTGACAATTCCGGCAGACGCCGAGATGGGCGCGCAATTCGTTCTTTTCTTGCGGCGCTTGAAACTCGTTGACCAGATAAAGCAACAGATCGTTTTTCGTTGGACATTCCATAATGACCTCCCAAAGTTTTAGAAATAATTTTTCCTGAGGCAAATACGCAGGCGCTTTTGGCCGCGATACAAATTGCTGCCGACCACCCCCGGAGAAAGCTCCAACAACGCCGCCACCTGCCGTTGCTTCATCCCATATAGCCACAAACAGGTGATGAGCTTGACGGTCGCATTTTTGAACAACCGCAGACAGGCGCCAACAACGTGATGCAATTCTTGCCACAGCAAGTTTTCGTCAGCCAATGGCGCGTTGGGATTTGGAAGCCGGTCGATGAGCCTTTTTTCAATTTCATCGGTTGCCGTCAATTCATCAAGCGAGAGGAATTGGCGTTGCCTCAGTTTCAAACGCCGGCGATAATCATTGATGACTTGATTGCGGATGATCAGGCCGAGATAGCTTTCAAATGCGCATTCGAAGCGAAATGTTTTAAGCCCGTTCATCAGCCGCATGCAGATTTGCTGGGTATAATCTTCCGCATCGGCGGCCGGAACTCTTTTTGCGCGCAGGGCTTTGTAGATGTATTGCCAATATTCGTATTGCCTCATCAAGCGATTAAACGCGTTGCAGTCGCCATGTTGATAGTCCCGAATCAGCTTGTTGATGGCTTCGGCGCGCAATTCTGTTGCGTCGTCATGATATGAAGCCATATTTTCCTCTTGATTGTTGGCGCGTTAAAACTTCACCGTCGGATCGCCATACAAGGTGTAGAAATAACGCGTGATGTCATGATCCGGATTGTAATCGTGCTTGGGATCCGGCTTGCCCAGGTCGTTGATGGTCAAGCGCAGCGCCACGCCGGCGGCCAGATTTTTGGCGACAAAATACTCGTAAAAAATCTGCGCGAAGCGCCCGGCGGTTCTTTCATAAACATCGAAATTGGTCACAATGCATGCGCCGGCGCCGCACGCCAGAAACTCGGTGCAGAGATTGTCCATTTTGTCCCGCTTCTCCGACAGCCGTCCAGAGCTGCACGCATTGAGAAAAACCAGCGGCCGCGAGGAAAACGACAATCCCAAAGCGCCGGAGATCGTGCTGGACTTTAAATAATCATTTTCTCCGACGTCGAGAAAACCTCTTTCCGCATGGCCGGCATAATGAATCAGCCGCAAATTGTAGCCTTCGGTGCAGGCTTTGGTCAGACGATTCAAAAAATCCTGGCACTTTTCGCGAACGACCAACGTCGAGCAATCCTGCCAGGTCAGTTGCTCGTGTAATTTGGTAATTTGGCCGCGAACAAGATTTAATTGTTTGTGCGGATGGCCTTGCCAGTCGCCGTAATAAAGCACGGCCATGCGCCCGGCGTTCTTGTTCGGGCTGGGTTTCGGCTCCGGCCGATCAAGCTTAGCGGCCTGCTCTTTTGCCGGATCGAAAAAAGTGAAACCAAGGCTGTAATTTTCGCAGAGCAGTTCTTGGGTTCGTTCGCTAATAGCCCAATGCCAGGGAATCCTGAGATTGGTCACCGCTAGTTTGAGTGGGAGAGAGGGCGCGTTGTTGTTGGAAAGCTCTTTAAAGGCCTGTTTCATGCCAAAATCATTGGCAATGCGCCCGCCGATTTTTTTTAGCTCCTCGCCAAGATCGTCCGCGCTTTGCGTCGGCGCCTCGATTCCCTGCGAATACCTTTCCCAAAGTTTTTGAACATCATGTTCGAGCTTGTTGACGCTGTTACGATGAACGGACATCGGCACTTTGATTTCCGGCTCGAACGGCGTCATAACCGGCTCGCCAGGTTCGACCAATTTTAGCCAATGAATAAAAGTGCAGTCATCACGCTCCTCATGCGCGTCGATGGCAAAGAAATAATACGGCGCGGGCGCCAATGAATTGAACTGCTTTCGCAGCCGTGATTCAACCCGGGAATTCGCAATCTCGCGGATGCGGCTCTTGATCATTTTTTGCCGTTTTAAGGCCGCGACGTGAAGATAAACGCCCTGCATCGCTGCCGATAGCAGCATGAAGCCGACCACCGAAACCAGCGGCGTAATGATTCGAATTTGATCGAAGACCACAAACGTCAGCGCCGAATATCCCAACAGCAGCAGCGCGACACCGAGAATTTGAATCGAAAGCTTGTAGGAAGAGAAAAGCCAAAACAGCAGGGCGCCGATGATAAAAAGAATCGCCAGCTCAGCTCCTCGCGGGAGCCTGATTAAAAATTGCTCGCGCAGGATGTTGTCAACGATCGTGGCATGAATAAAAACGCCCGGCAATAAATTGGAAAATGGCGTATAAAACTTATCGAAATCGATAATGCTGCCAATCAGCACGATTTTGTTTTTGAAAATCTCATTCTCGACGAACTCGGCAGAATCGGCAAGCGCTTTCCGGCACAAATTGTAAACCTCGTGCAAAGAATGGCGCTGCGTAAAAACGGCTTCGCCGCCCTGATAATTGATCTCATATTCGCCGAATTTATTGATCGGAATTCGAATCGGCTCCCTGCCGGCCGGAAAAAGCGCCAGCTTGCCGTCGCTCACCTTGATCTGGTGATCCGTCACGCCCAAACTTAGTTTGACGATTTCCAAAGCTAAAGCGCCGCGGGCTGAGTCACTGATCATGTACAGCGGCACGAATCGCACTTTCGTTGTGACAGTGTCATCGAGAAAATTGACGTGGCCGAGCCGGACGCGGGAATCGCGCATACCCGCAAGCACATTCACGCCATCCGGCCCTAAAATAAAGCCGCGATATTCTTCAATGCTGACGGCCTTCGGCGCCGGGTTGAAATCGTAAGGTTCCTCCACCGTGCGATGGAAAAATCCCGTTACCGCATTCGGCGTTTGTGAAAAAGCCGCACACAGCAAGCTGTCGCCGAGAGACGTTTTCTCCCCTTCAAAATAGAAATCAACCGCGATCGCGTGCGCTTGCATTTTTGCCAAACCCTTGACCATTGTGGCAATGACTTCTCTAAAACTGGGCCCCTGCTCGAATTTGACCTTGGAAGAATCATCCCATAAAACCAGGACAATCGTTGAGTCGGCCTTGATGGCGCCGCGATAAACGAAGCGGCTCTCAAGGGCAGCGCTTTCCAAAGTTTTCGCCGCGTGTGTATTGGCCAAGACGATGGCAAAAATTGCCGCGCCAAAGAGGATCAGTAAAGATATGAGGTGTCTTGTTTTTGGCATAAGCCACTCTTAAAATTACCAACTAATATGCCGCGTCGCTTTTAGGGCTTCAGCTAGTTAAGAATTTACGGTGCTTCCAGGAGGGGCGCCTGGTATTGGCGGTCTTGGTTTTGTTGGGGGCTTTTCACCGGGTATTGGTTTACTTTTTGGGCTCCCGCCGCCTATCGGAGGTCTCGGCTTGTTTAACGTCCGTAGAGCGCCAGCTACTTTTTTGCTTTTACGGCTACCGCCAGAGCGGCTGGATTTTACTTTCCCGGCTTTGCTCTTTTTGCCAGCCATCATCTTGGGACTCCCGCCGCCTATCGGGGGTCTTGGCTTGTTTAGCGTCCGTAGAGCGCCAGCCACTTTTTTGCTTTTACGACGGCTTGCAGTGCGGCCGGATTTTAGTTTGCCAGCTTTGCTTTTTTTGCCGGCCTTTGTTTTCATCGCCATTTTAAACCTCCCTTAATTTGGTTGTTTTGTGCTCGCCTGGGTTGTATCAATCACCGAGGTGATCATTTGGAACCCAAGCCGGATCGCGTCACCATTTATATTAGACACAGGAAAATCAAAATTATTGCACTAAAATTTCCGGAAAGGCCGTTCCATTCAAATTCCCGCTTGAAAAGGTATAACCGCCATCGCAAAAATGCAACATAATTTCTTGCAAAACGGAAAGAAATTTTGCAAATTGATGGGAGCATGAATTTCAAAGACTATTTCTCGACACAAGCCGCTGATTATGCCAAATACCGTCCGCACTATCCGCCGGCGTTATTTGAATATTTGGCTTCGATTTCCCCGGCAAAAAAAATCGCCTGGGATTGCGGCACGGGCAACGGCCAGGCGGCGCTTGGCCTGGCGCCGCATTTTGATTTGGTGATTGCCACCGACCCGAGCGAAAAACAAATTCACAATGCCATTCCACATGAAAAAATCAAATACCTCGTCGCGCCGGCGGAGCAAACCGATATCGCGCCGCAGACGGTTGATTTAATCACCGTGACGCAGGCGCTGCATTGGTTCGATCACGAGAAGTTTTATGCCGAAGTCCGGCGCGTCGCTCAGCCGCGGGGAATTCTTGCCGTGTCGATGTACAATCTGCTTTACGCCGAACCCGAAATTACCCAGCTCGTCAACGAATTTTATTTCGACATCGTCGGGCCTTTCTGGCCGCCGGAGAGAAAACACATCGAATCGGAATATCGCACGATTCCGTTTCCTTTTGCCGAAATCAAGCCGCCGCCGTTTAGCTTGGAAACGCAGTGGAATCTCAACGAGCTGTTGGGTTATTTGAACACCTGGTCGGCGACGCAACGATATATTTCCGAAAACGGCGCGCATCCTTTGGAAAAAATCATGGACAAATTCGCCGGGGCCTGGGGTGATCCTGAAATGAAGAAGCGTATCGCGTGGCCTTTGCTTTTGCGCATTGGAAAAGTGACCTGAAAGAAGCCATCTGTAAAAATCTCTTGCTACATTCGATTGGTTGATTATCTTTCAAAAAGCTGGAATATCGCTGAAATTTTCCATCTCACCAAATTCAAGGAAAGTCCGATGAAAGAAAATCTCAAAAAAATTTTACTGCCATTTCTCCTTGTTTTTAGCACAAGCGCTGCGGCGCAAGTGAGCGATACGGAAAAACAAGCGGCGCAGGCCATCGATGAAACAACCATCAGAAGCCACGTCAAATTTCTGTCGGATGATTTGCTCGAAGGCCGCGCCCCGGGAACGCGCGGCGGCCAGCTTGGCGAACGATATATCGCCAGCCAATTCGAGCTGCTCGGTTTGAAGCCGGGCGCCAAAGCAGCGAACGGCAGCCCGTCGTGGTATCAAACCTTCGATATTCTCGGCGTGACCAGCCGTATGCCAAAAACGATGACGTTGAAAAGCAGCGCCAAAACGCTTGACCTGAAATTTTGGGATGATTTTATCGCCTTCACCGGCGAGCAAAAGCCGGTGGTCGGCGTGAAAGATGCGGAGATCATCTTCGTCGGTTACGGCATCGAAGCGCCGGAGCAAAAATGGGATGATTACAAAGGCGTCGATGTCCGCGGCAAAATTCTGCTGATGATGAACAACGATCCCTCGAGCGATCCGAAATTGTTTGCCGGTAAAACCCGGCTTTATTATGGCCGCTGGACGTACAAATATGAAATCGCCGCGCGCAAAGGCGCAGTCGGCGCTATCATCATTCACACCGAGCCGTCGGCAGGGTACAAATTTCAAGTGGTGCAAACCTCTTGGACTGGCGAGCAGTTCGAGCTGCCACAAGGCGCGAACGCGCCCGCGGTCAAAATAAAAGCCTGGACATCCGACGACGCCAGCAAAAAAATCGCGCAGCTCGGCGGCAAGAATCTTGACGACTTGCGCGCCAAAGCCGAACGCCGCGATTTCAAGCCGGTGGCGTTGGGCGTGACGCTTTCGCTCGAGATGACGAACAGCATTCGCAGCTTGAAGACGGCGAATGTCGTTGGCGTGCTCCCGGGCCGCGATCCGGTTTTAAGCAAAGAATATGTGGTTTACTCGGCGCATCACGATCATCTCGGCGTCGGCACGCCGGCCAATGGCGATTCGATTTATAACGGCGCGGTCGACAACGCTTCGGGCACGGCAGCGATGCTGGCGATTGCGAAAGCTTTTGCGCAGACGCCGGCGGAGGCGCGCCCGCGGCGCTCGATCATGTTTGCGGCAGTGGCGGCGGAAGAATCCGGTTTGCTCGGCTCGCAAAAATTTTGCGCCGACCCGCCGGCGCCGCCGGGCTATTTGGCGGCCAACATCAACATCGACGGCGTTTCGATTTTCGGACGGACGAAAGATTTGGCGATTGTCGGCATGGGAAAATCCAGCCTGGACAAAGTTGTTCAAGAGCTGGCGGCCTGGCAGGGGAGAGTGGTGAAAGGCGATCAATTTCCCGACAAGGGCTTTTTTTATCGCTCGGATCAATTCAACTTTGCCAAGATCGGCATTCCGGCAACGTATTGCGATGCCGGCACCGACGTCATTGGCAAATCGGAGGGCTGGGGCAAAGAGCAGGCGGAAAAATGGGAGGCGACGAAATATCATCAACCGAGCGACGAGTACGACGACAGTTGGAATCTCGATGGCGCGGTTGAAGATACGCAATTGTTCTTTTTGGTGGGACTAAAAGTTGCCAACGCCGAGGCCTTGCCAAGCTGGGTTCCCGGCGACGAATTTGAAGCGGCGCGGAAGAAGGCGCTGGTGGAGAAAAAGTAAAACCAGTAATCAGTTTTCAGTGATCAGAAAAATGCCGTGCGTGAATGATGAAGCACGGCATTTTTGTTTGAGGCGATCAGGCCGATCATCAAGCTTTCTTGATGATGCTAACCAGATACAAGAGAACGATCGCGCCGACGACGGCGGTCACCAAGGAGCCGATGAGGCCGTAAGACGACAGCCCAATCACGCCGAACAACCAGCCGCCGAGCAAAGCGCCGATGACGCCGACAACCAGATTGCCGATCAAGCCCATGCTGCGCTTTTTCATGATTTGCCCCGCGATCCAGCCCGCGGCCAAGCCGATCAGCAAAAACCAAAGTAAACCATCCATTTCCTGCCTCCTTAATTTGGAAGGTGAATGACAAAAGCCGGTGATTTTGTGCGGCACAAGATAGGAAAGTTTTTGGGAAAAGTCAATTACGAATTTTCTTTGACTTTTTTGATTTTGACCCTCCCGAACTTTCTTTGAAAAAATTCTTTGAAAAAATAGTTGTTGCAGTAGGTTAAATATTTTGCTAAATTATTGGAATTTCAACATAGGAAAGGCTGAATAAGTTTTGGCGTGCTGCCAAAATCCAAAGTTTAACGCCATAATGATTATTATCTAATGGGTGATAAATACAATGTCCGTAGATAATATCACACCACACGATGATTCCGCATTAGTGGGTGAAGATCTTAAAAAAATTTACGATAGCGGAATCGCGCTCATTTCATCTAAAAAACAAATTAATGAAGTCCTCAAGGTAATTGCCGAGTCGGTTCTTGATGTATTCGGGGCTGATATCGTCGCACTATATCAATATGACCAGAAAAGGGATGAATTTATGGGATTTCCCGTTACTGCAGGACATATTTATCAACCCGAATTCGTTAGAAGAAAACCTGGTCAAAACGATGTTGCTCACCAAGTAGTAGGAGGGAAAAAAAATTACTATGTTGAAGATGCAATTAATAATCCAGTAATGTCAAGAAAAAACTATCCTAGAACTGAAGGCACTAAAGAACACTTTATCTTTAGAGAAAAAGTTCTATCTTCGGCTGCAATTTTACTTAAGCAAGAGAAAGAAGTAGTTGGAGTAATGTTCATAAATTATCGACAACCAGTAAGTTTCTCAAAAGAAAAACAATACTCAATGGATATATTTGCCTCTTATGCTGCAATTGCAATTAAAAACGCGAGAGAAAAAGAAGAGCTTACCAAAAAGTTAACTTTCAGCTTAGCAGAGATATACAATATTCGTGAGCAAATCGAAGGCCATTATGAAGGTGATCAAGAGGCGAGCATTCTTCAAATAGTTCTTAATGATATTCTTGATTTCTTGGATGAAGAAATAGGTTATTTTGCAGAATATGACCATCGGAACAAAACACTAACTGTGAAATTAGCTTCTAAATTGTATCAAACTTTGGTCGGGGCAAGCTGGAGCATAGAACATGCTATAACAGGCTATGCTTTCAGAACTCGGGAAGTGCAATATATTCCTGACTGCAGTCAAAACGAACATTTTTTCAGATTTTCGGATGGCAAAATTAAAGGGGTTCATACAGACTCTGATAAAGATGTTAAATCATCGTTCAGTGTGCCCCTGATCTTAGGCAATAGTGTTTTAGGGGTATTTCAATTTGAAAGTAAAAATTTAGATGGATTTTCTGAATATGATAGAGAAATTATTAAGACATTGACTACCCAGGCAGTGAACGCCATTCAAAACGTAAGGCTCCTTCGCGAGAAGGAACTTGCTCGAAGGAAAATAAACGCTTTGCATAAATTGGATAATTTGATTGGCTCTACCTGGAAACTAGAAACTGTATTTGAATATATCGTTAAAAACGCAATTGATTTGGTCAAGTCACCAATAGCGAAAGGGCATATATCAATAATCGAAAAGATTAATGATAAAAGGTATTTGGTGCCATATGCTATTTCTGGATATCCTGATATGAAAAAGATGATTTCTCTTGATCAAGAAAAAGGAATAACACGCTTAGCCGTTTTAGAAAATAGAACGATCAATGTTACTGATTCCAATGAGCTATGGAAAAAGTATTACTTCACCATAATTCCGGAAATGCGTTCAGAATTAGCTGTTCCATTAAGAGTTCGAGGTCAATCTATTGGCGTATTAACTGTTGAAAGTCCTTATCCCAATGCTTTCGATAAGGAAGACGAGGAACTGCTCGAAACTTTGGCTGGACAAGCGGTGATAGTTATTATGGTGACTAGGCTGATTGAAGATATCAAAAATATTGGATTATCAGGAAGCACAAAGTCCAAACGGGAATTTCTTGAATTAATACTCTCAAAAGCATGTGAATTACTAAGCGCAAGCATTGGCGCCATTTGGATCTATGATCACTTGTCAAGGAGTTTTCAATTTGGAGCGTATTGGGGAGTGGAAACGAATTTATGGAAGGACATGAAGCTTGATTTGGAGAACAGCTTTGTAGGTATTGCTCATAAAAGACGGGAAATCAAAGTTACAAACATAGAAAATTTAGTTGCCAATTTCGGTGCAGTCTCACGAAAAAATTTTTTCAGTCTTTATAATACCGGTCTCAAGTCGATCATTTCTATACCTTTTATTGCTGGAGATGAAGATATTGGAGTCATGACTATTTATTCGAAAGACGAAATTGATATTAAAAATTGGAATGATAGCTGGGAAAAGAGTTTATTAGAGTTATTCTCGGCTCAAGCATCGGTCGCTTTACAAAATTTTCAGAGATATACTGAATTAGAGGATGCGAAAACTAAAATTGAGCAAAGTGTCAACAAAGCCATTTTTGATAACATGAGGCAGATGCTAAGCCTGGTCACGCATCGCATGAATAATTCCGTTGGCAATATAAGAGCCGACGTCATTGATTTGCTCAATTCAAAAATCAAGTTTGATAAAAAAATTGTTAAAAAGTTAAAAGACATTCACGATGAGGCACAAGAAGCTCTAGGTATTCCAGAAGAGTTAAATAATTTTATTAAAAAGTTGAAATCGGATAAAATGAAGGTCTACGTTTATGATGTTATTCGAGATATTATAAAAGATAAGGATATGAGAAGAATTAAAATATATTTTGATAGCTTAAAAAATGTCCCTTCAGTTAAAGCCAATCAAGGTTTATTAAAAGAAGTGTTAAATGAATTGATTCAAAATGCGACTAAAGCGATGCCTAATGGTGGTGAGATCGTGATATCAGCACAAACAGTCGGGCCTAAAATGCTCGAAATAAAAGTGAAAGATACAGGGCATGGTATAGCGAAAGAAAATTTGCACAGAATATTTGAATATGGATTCACACATTGGAAGACTGCCAAAGGTACTGGAGATGGATTAGCTATTATTAAAACAGTCATTGAAGTTGATCACAAAGGGGAAATAAGCGTCGAAAGCGAGGAAGGAAAAGGATGCACGATTAGACTCTCGTTACCTTTATTCGAAAAAATTTCAACTTGAGAAAGATCGGTATGAAAAAGCGTGGCAAAGTGCTCGTCGTCGAAGATAATCCCAAGTGGTCGAACCGCTTGAAGGAAGTCCTCGAAGAGAACGGATTTCATGTTACTACAACAAAAATCAAAGCGGAAGCGCTGAAAATCCTGGAAAAAGAAAATTTTCATTTTGCACTAGTTGATTTGCAACTGGATGAAAGCACTCTTGACGACAAAAAATTCGAAGGCTGGGAAGTAATGAAGAAAGTCTTTGATGTTGGTGCGGATAGAATGATGCCCATAATGGTGCTGACGGGATTTCCAGGCGATGAAGAGAGTGACAATCGCCAGAAGGCACTTTATAACTTTAAAGCAACTTACTTCATGGAAAAAGCTAAGTGGGATAAAAAAAAATTTATTGATACGGTAATTACTGCAACCGACTACGGGAATATACAATTCAAGAACGATCACAAATTTTGAGTCAATAATTGAAAAGAACCACGCTAGGTGAAATTGGTGACAACCTGAAAGGATGAAAAATGTCTTCAGGAACTAAAAACAAGCAAGATATTGAACTATTCTATTCTTACTCTTATAGAGATGAAAAACTTAGAGAGGAGTTAGAAAAGCATCTTAGTATATTGAAAAAAGTTGAGATAATCGATAACTGGAATTTTCGGAAAATTCTGGCTGGAAGCGAATGGGAAAAAGAAATTGAGTCACATCTAAATTCTGCTCATATTATTTTATTGCTTATTAGCCCGGACTTTATCGCTTCAGATTATTGCTATGATATAGAGATGATGAGAGCAATTGAAAGACACGAAGAAGCAGAAGCGATTGTTGTTCCCGTGATTCTTCGTCCAACCTTTTGGCAAGATTCACTTCTTGGCAAATTTCAGGTTCTACCAGAAAATGCTAAACCTATCACCAAATGGTCCAATCGAGATGAAGCCTTTCTTGACGTGGCCAAAGGAATAGCCAAATTAATTAATAAAATGAAGCTAAATCAAGAAAAAACTCCGAACAAAAAAATTATAGTTATTGATGATGATAAAATCTGGCTTAATCGTGTTTTAGAAGCACTAAAAGTTCTGAAGGTGAGCAAATGTCAAGAGTTGTGTAAACTTTTTTTCAAGTTTTAAGCGGCCTTCCGAAAGTTAGAGCGCTGTGATTGCTTTAAGCAGTCAATGGTCTCAGCAACTAGTATAATGATTCATAAAAAACTTTACAATTAAATTTTAGATTCGTATATTACCTCTCAACCAATTGAGAGGTAAATTATGCCACGAAAAAGTCAGCGTGCAAAATTAGTTTTAACCAATG
>Ga0187892_10003821_pt1 | contig 26665 bp, 21 predicted proteins | sample MA1701073metaG_FD_139345 | JGI IMG/M metagenome (GOLD analysis project Ga0187892, IMG submission 139345) | Bio-ooze microbial communities from a basaltic lava cave in the Kipuka Kanohina Cave System on the Island of Hawaii, USA - MA170107-3 metaG ... | reverse complement strand
GGCTGGGTGCGCGCGTTCGCGGAGCCCGCGGCCCTCGTCGCGTGCGATGCCCCGAAGCGCCCGCGCGAGGTGGCCGCGTTCGCGAGCGCCGAGGCGCGCCGGCTCGGCATCGCGCTCGGCCCGGGCGCCGCGGAGGCGCTGGCCGACGCGGTCGGCCCCCAGCTGCTGCGCCTGATGAGCGAGCTCGAGAAGGCGGCGCTGTTCGCCGGGCCGGGCGAGCGCGTCACCCGCGAGCACGTGCACGAGGCGGTGGCCGCGGTGGCCGACGAGAAGATCTGGGATCTCACCGACGCCACCTTCGACGGCCGCAGCGGCGACGCGCTCGCGACGCTCGCGGGCCTGCTCGGGAGCGGCGTTGCGGCGCCCGTGGTGCTCGGCGCGCTCGCCTCCCACCTGCGCAAGCTGGCGCGCGCGCGCGAGGGCGAGTCCGTCGCAGGCCACCCGATGGTGGTGAAGCGCATCGAGGCGCAGGCCCGCCGCCACTCGACCGCCCGGCTGCTCGCGGGGCTGCGCGCCGCCGAGCAGGCGGACGAGCGCCTCAAGGGGCGCGGCTCGCTGCCGCCCGAGCGTGTGCTCGAGCGCCTCGTCCTCTCGCTCGCCGGCTGAAGGGCGGAGCTAGGCCTTCGCCGCGCTCGCGCGGTGCACGGCCTTCGCGAGGCGCGATACGGTGCGGCTCGCGGTCGTCTTCTTCACCACGCCCTTGCTGGCGGCGCGGCGGATCACCTGCTCGGCCTCCAGCAGCTGCTTCCGCGCCTCCGCCAGGTCACCGCTCTCGAGCGCGGCCCGCACGGCGCGGGTGCTGGAGCGCACCCGGCTCCGCACGCCGCGGTTCCGCTCGCGGCGCACGAGCGCCTGCCTCGCGCGCTTCTCGGCCGATCGGTGCTGCGCCATCTCGCGGTCTCCTGTGGGTCCGGCTCGCGCGGCGGGCCGGCGGAAGGGCGCGGAACATAGGCGTCTTCAGCAGGGCAGGCGATGGGCCGATGAGCAGGCGACTCGCTGCACGAGGGAGGAGCGTGCTCCGGCGGCTTTGCGGCTTCGGCTTTCTCGTGGGGCTGTGCGCGGCCGGGGGCCCCGTGTGGGCGGAGCCCGATCCGCCTCCCGCAGCGGCTCAGGCAGCTTCCGCGGCGCCTCAGGAGATGGGGCCGCCGCCGGCCCCCGCAGGGATGGACCTGCGCCGCGAGGCGATCCGGGGAGACGATCCGGTCCGCGCGGCGCTCTGGCGCGCGTGGGCGCAGCCGGACGAGCTGCCGGCGCGGGTGAAGCGGCTCCAGCGGGCGGGGCTCAGCGCCGGCATCGGCAGCCTGGACGCGCCCGCCCGGGCGCTGCTGCTCGAGCCGTCGCTCGGGGACGCCCTGCTGCGCGCCGAGCTGGCGGTCGAGCTCGCGCCCGCGCTGCCCGCGGCGCACGCCGCGCTCGCGGCGGAGCGGCTCGAGCGCTGGGAGCTCGCGGGCGCGTTCGAGGCGCTGCTCGAAGCAGTCGAGGCCGCGCCCCGGCATCTCGAAGCGCGCCTCTGGCTCGAGGCGAGCGCGCACGACGCGCTCTTCAGCGCCGCCTTCGGCACCGCTCTCGGCTTCCTGGCCCTCGCCGCCGTCTCCGCCTTCCCGCGCTTCGCGCGCGCGCTCCGCCGGCTGCGCGAGGTGCCCGCGCCGTCCGCGGGCGCGCTCGCGCTCGCGGTCGTGCTGCTGCCGGTCGCCCTCGGCGAGGGGCTGGCCGGCCTCGGCCTCGGCCTGCTCGCCTTCGCGGTGGTGAACGGCTCCGCCTGGCGCCGGCTCTGGGTGATCAGCGCAGCCGCGCTGATGCTGCTCGCGCTGTTCCCGCTGCTCGAGCGCCGCGCAGAGACCCGAGCCGCGCTCGTCCTCGACCCCGTCGCGCTCGCCGCGTGGGCGACGGAGCAGGGCGCGCCCACCGCAGCGGAGCTCGCGCGCGTGGTGCGCGCGGCCGACAGCGATTCGCTCGCCGCGCGCGCGCTCGCGCTCCGGCTGGCGCGCCAGGGCGAGCTGGGCGAGGCGGAGCGGCGCTTCGCCGCGCTGCTCGAAGCGGACCAGTCCTACGAGCTGGTGGCGAACAGCGCCGCCGTGCAGCTGCTGCAGGGGAACACCGAGGAGGCGATCGCGCTCTACGAGCAGGCGGCGAAGACGTCGCACTCCGCGGTGGTCCGCTTCAACCTCGCGCAGGCGTACGGCCGCGCGATCCGGCTCGACGTGCAGGACCTCGTGCTCGCCGAGGCGCAGTCGATCGATCGCAACGTGCTGTCCGATCTCAACGACCGCTACAACGGGCAGGACGGCGCGCTCGTCGCGTACCTGCCGTTGCCGGCCGAGGCGGTGGTCGCCCGGCTGCACGACGCCGAAGCCACCGGCTTCCTCGCGCAGAGCCAGCGCCGGCGCCTCGCGCCCGGCGTGCTCGGCGAGAGCCGCGGCGACGCGGTGGTGGGGCTGTGGCTGGCCGCCGCCGCGGGACTGCTCCTCGGCGCCGTGGTGCGCCGCCTGGCCGGCCCCGAAGAGGACCTCTACGTCGGCATCGCCAAGCTGCTCCAGACGCGCGGCGGGGACTCGATGGAGCGCATGGCGCAGCTCCAGGACCTGCGCCGCCGGCAGCGCCGGGTGGAGCGCGTGGCCGGCCTGCTGGCGTGGCTCGTGCCCGGGGCGGCCGGCATGGTCGCGAAGCGGCCCCTGCTCGCGCTGCTGGCCGTGGCGACCTTCGCGAGCGGCAGCTCGCTCTGGTTTCACCGGCACGGAGCGGTTCCCGATCCCTTCGTGCTGGGCGTGCTCCCGAACGCCCTGGTGGGGGTGGCGGTCGCGACGCTCGGCCTCGCGTATCTCGTGCTGCTCTTCGTCACGCTCGCGCTGCGGGAGAAGAGATGAACATGTCGGTGGCGCTGCACGGCAACCTGCGCGACTTCGGCATCGGCGAGGTCTTCCAGCTGATCGGCCAGCAGCAGAAGACCGGGATCCTCGAGGTGAGCGACGACGAGGTGCGCCTGCGCGTCGCTTTCGACGGTGGCTCCGTCGTCTACGGCGAGCGCGTCGGCGCCTACGAGCAGTCGGCGCTCGGCGACATGCTGGTGCGCACCGGGCTCGTCACGCCGCATCGCCTCGTCTCGCTCGAGCGCCAGATCGCGGAGCGCGGCGCCCGGCTCGAGGCGCTGCTGCGCGAGGGCGGCGAGCTCGCCGGCGCCCAGCTCGACGAGATGATCTCGCTCGTCACGCGCGAGACCCTGTTCGAGCTGCTGCGCTGGACGCGCGGCTCGTTCCATTTCACGGCAGGCACGGTGTCCCACGACCGCGACGCCTCGCAGTGCATTCCGGCGGAGCAGCTGCTCATGGACGGGCTGCGCATGGTGGACGAGTGGCGCAGCTTCGACGAGGCGGCGCTCGACCCCGACGCGGTGTTCGAGCCGTCCGGACGCTTCGAGGAATTCCGTCTCACCGAGCCCGGCGAGAGCCCGGACCGGCTCGCGGTGGCCGAGCGCCTGTTCCTGCAGATCGACGGCCGCCAGCCCGTGCGCCGCGTGGTGGACCTCTCGCGCCTCGGCACCTTCGAGGGGGCGCGCTGGCTGACGCGCTTCCGGCGCGCCGGTCTGATCGAGCGCGTGGACCCGCAGCTCGTCGCGAAGAAGCGCCGGCGGCCCACGCTGGAGCTCTCGCACGGCCCCGCGCTCTCGAGCCTGATCGCGGCGGTGTTGCCCTGGCTGCTCCTCGGCGCGGTCTTGATGTCGGGCGCGCAGCGCCCGGCGCCCCGCCTCGCCAGCGCGGAGCGCCTCGCGCAGCAGGCCTTCCAGCACGGCGCCGAGGCCTCGTTCGAGGCGCTGCGCCTGCGCAACCTGAGCGACGCCTATCGCTACGCGCGCGGCGAGTGGCCCGGCGGCATGACCGACCTGCGCCGCTTCTTCCACGAAGCGCGCCGCGGGCAGGCCTTGGCGCCCCTCGATCCCCGCGAATACTATTTCGCGCAGCGCGGGGACTCCTTCCTGGTCCTCGCTCCGGAAGACTGAGAGGAGAAGCCCCACCTGCCCGAGCCCGAGGCGCACAGCCGCCAGACCCTGGTCTTCGACGACAACGCGCTGGCGGCCGCCCTGTACGGCGAGCGGGAGGGCACGCTGCGGATCCTCGAGCAGGACCTCGGTGTGCAGGTGCACGCGCGCGGGAACCAGGTCCGGCTGCTCGGCCCCGACGAGCGCGTGGCTCTCGCGCGCGCCGTGCTGGAGGAGCTCTACGGGCTGTTGCGCGCCGGGAACGCGATCGAGCCGAGCGACGTGCGCGCCGCGATCCAGGCCGTCAGCGAGAAGCCCGGCGCGAACCTGCGCGAGCTGTACGGCGACGTGCTGGCGAGCGTGGGCGGGCGGCGGCGCATCACCGCGAAGAACCTGTCGCAGCGGCGCTACCTCGAGCTGATGGAGCGGCACGACCTGGTGATCGCGGTGGGTCCGGCGGGCACCGGCAAGACCTACCTCGCGATGGCGATGGCCATCGCCGCCCTGCACCGGCGCGAGGTGGTGCGCGTGATCCTGACGCGGCCCGCGGTCGAGGCCGGCGAGAAGCTCGGCTTCCTCCCGGGCAACCTCGCCGAGAAGGTGAACCCGTACCTCCGGCCGCTCTACGACGCGCTGCACGACATGACCGACTTCGACAAGGCGCAGCGCCTGATCGACCGCGGCACGATCGAGGTCGCGCCGCTCGCGTTCATGCGCGGGCGCACGCTGAACGAATCCTTCGTGATCCTCGACGAGGCGCAGAACACGACCGTCGAGCAGATGAAGATGTTCCTGACGCGCCTCGGCTACTCGTCGAAGGCCGTGGTCACCGGCGACGTCACGCAGATCGACCTGCCGAGCGGCAAGCCCTCGGGGCTGATCGACGCGCTCGAGGTGCTGGAAGGCGTCGAAGGCATCGGCACGCAGCGCTTCACCGAGGCCGACGTGGTGCGGCACCCGCTGGTGCAATCGATCGTGCGAGCCTACGAGCGGCGCGACGCCGAGCGCGGGCCCGGAAACGGCGGCTCCGGCGCGAAATGAGCGTGCGCGTGAGCGGGCCTCCGCGCGCGACGCGGGGGCTCTCGCGCCGGCGCATCCAGGGCCAGGCCCGCGCCCTGCTCGCGGCGCTCGGTGAGGCGGAAGCGGAGCTGTCCGTCGCGCTCGTCGACGACGCGAGCGGGGCGAAGCTGAACCAGCGCTGGCGGGGGCGGCCGGGGGCGACCGACGTGCTGTCCTTCTCGCTGCGGGAGGGCCGCCACGCGCGCCACCGCGGCGCCCTGCTCGGCGACGTGGTGATCAGCGTCGGCGTGGCGCGGCGCCAGGCGCGCGAGCGGGCCGAGCCGCTCGAGGCCGAGTGCCTGCGCCTCCTCATCCATGGCGTTCTGCACCTGCTCGGCTACGACCACGCCCGGCCGGCGGAGGCTCGCGTGATGCGAGCGAAGGAGCGGGCGCTGTGGCGGGAGCTCTCGGGCTGACGACGCGGGTGGCGTGGGGCGCGGCCTACGTGGTCGTCACGTTCCTCGCCTTCCCGCTGGAGCTCGGGGGCCGGGTGCTCGACCTCGGCTGGCTGCTCGCGTGGTGGCCCCCGGCGCTGCTCGTCCTGGCGGTGCGCGGGCTGCCGCCGAAGCGAGCGGCCGCCCTCGGCTTCGCGCTCGGCACGCTCGCGCACGGCCTAGTCTGGCACTGGATCTGGGTGGTGACCGTGCGCTACGGGCACGCCCCGGCGTGGGTCGGCGTCGTCGCACCCCTCCTGCTCGCCACGTACCCGGGCGCCTGCCTCGCGGCCTTCGCGGCGGCCTGCCGCGGGATCGGGCCCGCGGGCTCGCTCGGGCCCTTCGGCCTGGCCGCGCTGTGGACCGCGCTCGAGCACGGCCGTTCGTTCCTGCTCACCGGCTTTCCGTGGGGCACGCTCGGCTACGCGCAGCACGAGAACGCCTGGCTGCTCGGGCTCGCGCCCTGGGCGGGCGTCTATGCGCTCTGCTTCGTGAACGCGCTCGGCGGCTTCGCGGCGCTCGAGTGGGGCCTCCGCCGCGAGCCTGGCCGCAGCGCGCGCCGCGCGCTCGCCGCCGGACTCGCGGTGCTCGCTCTCCACGCGGCGGGCGCGCTCGGGCGCGGCCCGGCGGAGCCGGGCGCTCGCACGCTCCGCATCGCCGTGCTGCAGGGCAACATCGACCAGGGCGTGAAGTGGTCCCGCGACTGGGCCGAGCGCACGATCCAGCTCTACGAGGGCCTCACGCGGGAGGCTGCGGCGCAGGGCGCGCGGCTCGTGGTCTGGCCCGAGACGGCGCTGCCGGGGGCGCCGGACGGCGATCCGGAGCTCGAGCGCCGCCTCGGGGCGCTCGCGATCGAGACGCGCGCGGCGCTCGTCGTCGGCGCGGTGGGACTCGGCTTCGGACCCGACGGCGAGCTCGCGGACATCTACGACAGCGCGCTGCTCTACGACGTCCGAGGCGCGCGGCTCGCGCGCTACGACAAGAGCCACCTCGTGCCGTTCGGCGAGTACCTGCCGTTTCGCGCGTGGCTCGGGCGCTTCATCCGGGCCGTCGCGACGGGCGCGGCCGGCCGCGACGTCAGCGCGGGCGCGGAGCCCCGCGCGCTCGTGCTGCCGGGGGCGGAGAGCAGCGAACCCAGCGTGACCCTCGGGGTTCCCATCTGCTATGAACTGCTCTTCCCGAATCTCGTGCGCCGCTTTGCGGGCGGCGGGGCCCAGGTGCTGCTCGCCATCACCAACGACGCGTGGTACGGGCGCACCGGTGCGCCCCATCAGTTCCTCGCCATCACCGCGCTCCGCTCGGCGGAAACCGGGGTGTGGACGGCCCGCGCCGCGAATACGGGCGTGTCGGCGCTGATCGACGCCCGCGGCGCCGTGCGCGAGCGGACGCGGATCTTCGAGGGCGGCCTGCTGGTGGGGGACGTGCCGCTGCGCGACCCCGCACGACTCCCCACCTTCTACGCGCGCTACGGCGAGTGGTTCCCGCTGCTGTGCTGGCTGGGGAGCGCCGCGCTCGGGCTCCGCGCGCTGTGGCGCCGGCGGCGAGGCGCCTAGCCGTGAGCGAGGTCGTCTCCACCGCGCCCGACGCGGGCGAGCTCGCGGAGCGCCTGCGCCGCCTGCGCGCCCGGCTCGACGAGTTCCGGGGGCGTCTTTGACGAGGCGACGCTGAAGCGGCGCCTCGAGGCGCTCGAAGCGGACGCCGCGCGTCCCGACCTGTGGAACGACCGGGAGCGCGCCGAGCGGGTGTTGCGCGAGAAGCGCGGCGTCGAGCGCAGCCTCTCGTTCCTGAGCCAGCTCGAGACGTCGGTCTCCGACGCCGAGGTGCTGCTCGAGCTGGCCGAGGAGGCCGGCGACTCCGCGGCGAGGCTCGAGGCCGCGGAGAAGCTCGGCCACAGCGAGCGCGAGCTGGCCGACGCCGAGCTGCGGCAGCTCCTCGGCGGCGACCACGACGCCTCGAGCGCCATCCTCTCGATCAACGCCGGCGCCGGCGGCACCGACGCCGCCGACTGGGCGCAGATGCTGTTCCGCATGTACACGCGCTGGGCCGAGGTGCACGGCTACAGCATCGAGCTGTTCGACGAGCAGCCGGGAGACGAGGCCGGCCTGCGGAGCGTGACGGCCACCGTGAAGGGCGACTACGCCTACGGCTATCTGAGGGTGGAGCAGGGCGTGCACCGGCTCGTGCGCATCTCGCCGTTCGACTCGCAGCACCGCCGCCACACGGCCTTCGCGAGCGTGAGCGTGTTCCCCGAGATCGACGACACGATCGAGGTCGAGATCGACGAGAAGGACCTGCGCGTGGACACGTACCGCTCCGGCGGCGCGGGCGGCCAGCACGTGAACAAGACCGACTCGGCGGTGCGCATCACCCACATCCCGAGCGGCATCGTGGTGCAGTGCCAGAACGAGCGCTCGCAGCACAAGAACCGCGCGCGCGCGATGAAGGTGCTGCGCGCCCGGCTCTACGAGCGCGCGCGCCTCGAGCACGAGGAGCAGCTGGCGGCGTTGCGCGGCGAGAAGCTCGAGATCGGCTTCGGCAGCCAGATCCGCTCGTACACGCTGCATCCGGCGCAGCGCGTGAAGGACCACCGCACCAACGTCGAGGTCGGGAACGCGCAGGGCGTGCTCGACGGCGACCTCGACTCCTTCATCCGCGCGGCGCTGTTGGCGCGCGCGGGCGGCGCGGCGGCGTGAGCGAGCGCGAGCAGGACGTGCGCCGCGAGCGGCTGGCGGAGCTGCGCGCCGCCGGCGTCGACCCGTACCCGGCGCGCACCGCGCCGCGCACGCGCATCGCCGAGCTGCGCCGGCTGCACGACGCGAAGAGCGTGGAGCAGCTCGCGGCCGAGTCTCACCGCGCCGCGATCGCCGGCCGCGTGCGTTCGCGGCGCTCGTTCGGGAAGCTGCTGTTCCTGACGCTGGTCGAGGACGGCGCCGCGCTGCAGGTGAGCGCGCGCAAGGGGGAGACCGAGCCCGCCACCTTCGCCTTCCTCGAGAGCCTCGACGTGGGCGACTTCGCGCGCGTCGAGGGCGTGATGTGGCGCACGCAGAAGGGCGAGCTCACGCTCGGCGCCAGCGCGGCGCAACTCCTCGCGAAGGCGCTGCGGCCGCTGCCCGAGAAGTGGCACGGGCTCAGCGACGTCGAGGCGCGCTACCGCCAGCGCTACCTCGACCTGCTCTCGAACGAGCGGACGCGCGAGATCGCGCTGCTGCGCAGCCGCACGCTGCGCGCGCTTCGGGGCTTCCTCGACGCGCGCGGCTTCCTCGAGGTCGAGACGCCGGTGCTCCAGCCGCTCTACGGCGGCGCCGCGGCGCGGCCCTTCACCACCTACCACAACGGCTTCGACCAGAACCTCTACCTCCGCATCTCCGACGAGCTCTACCTGAAGCGCCTGGTGATCGGCGGCCTCGATCGCGTCTACGAGATCGCGCACAACTTCCGGAACGAGGGCATCAGCCACAAGCACAGCCCCGAGTTCACCATGCTCGAGTGCTATCAGGCCTTCGCCGACTACCGCGACATGATGGAGCTGGTGCAGGGCCTGCTGACGAACGCCGCGCAGGAGGCGCTCGGCACGCTCTCGCTGCCGTACGGCGACGGCACGCTCGAGCTCGGCGGCGAGTGGCCGCGCATCAGCATGCGCGACGCGGTGCACGAGGCCACGGGCGTGGACATCCTCGCGGCCACGGACCTCCCGAGCCTGCGCCGGGCGCTGACGGAGCAGGGCATCGACCCCGGGGACGCACCCACCTGGGCGATGCTCGTGGACGAGGTCTTCAGCGCGAAGGTCGAGCCGCGGCTGGTGCAGCCCACCTTCGTCACGCACCACCCGACCGAGCTGTCGCCGCTGGCGAAGCGCTCGCCCGAGGACCCTCGCGTGGTCGAGCGCTTCGAGCTGTTCCTCGGCGGGATGGAGATCGCGAACGCCTTCAGCGAGCTGAACGATCCCGACGACCAGCGCGCGCGCTTCGAGGAGCAGCGGCGCCTCGCCGCGGCCGGTGACGCCGAGGCGCATCCGATGGACGAGGACTTCCTGACGGCGCTCGAGCACGGCATGCCGCCGACGGGCGGCCTCGGCGTGGGGTTCGATCGGCTGGTGCGACTGTTCGCCGACGCCAAGAACCTGCGCGAGGTGATCCTGTTCCCCCATCTGCGGCCCGAGGGCGCATGACGGGGGCGGGGCTCTGGGACGTGCTCACCACGGCGGGCGGCTCCGTCGCGCTCGCGTTCATCGTGGCGCTCGTGCTCGGCATCGGCGTGATGGCCGTGCTGTTCTTCGGCTCGGCCGTGGTCGTGCTCGACCACTTCGCGCGCGAGGCGAAGCGCTGGGTGTGGGCGATCGTGGTGACGGTGGGCTTCGCCGCGCTGCTCGGCGCGCTCGGCACGGACGAGGAGAGCATCGAGGCGCTCGGCATCGCCTGGCCCGGCCTCTGGCAGGCCTGGCTGGGAGCGAGCGCCGTCGCGCTCGTGCTGCTCGGCGTCGCGCAGGCGCTGGCGGCGCTGCTGCTGCGGTTCGTGCCGGCGCGGCGGCTCGCGCTCGTGACCGTGATCGGCCTCGGGACGGGCTTCGCGCTGTTCGTGGGCGGGCTCCACCAGTTGCGCTGGGCGAGCTGGCCTCCCGTCCTCGCGCTCGCCGCGTGGCTCTTCTTCCGCTGGCGGCGCTCGCGGCTCGGCGCGCCTGCGGCCGGCTTCGACGAGCGCCTCGCCGCGCTGCTCGCGGGGGTGCTCGCGCTCGGTCCGGCGGTCTGCTTCGCGCTCGCCGAGCCGAGCTTCCAGATCAGCAGTCTCGGCACCTCGCTGCTGTCGCTGTTCGTGCTGCTGGTCGTGCTCGGGCTGCTGCCGCGCGCCGCGGCCGGCTTCATCGACATGCGGGGCAGCGCGGAGTGGTTCATCGCGCGCCGCTATCTGTTCGCGAAGCGGCGCCAGACCTTCATCTCGGTGATCACGGGCATCTGCGTCGCCGGGGTCGCGGCTGGCGTGTGGCTGATCATCACGGTGCTGTCGGTGATGAACGGCTTCGAGCGCGTCTGGCGCGAGGAGATCATCGGCAACCGGGCTCACCTCACGATCCACTCGATGGGGCCGATCGAGGGCTATCGCCCGCTGCTCGACCAGGTGCTGGCGGTGCCCGACGTGCAGGGCGCCTCGCCCTACCTCGACGCCGAGGGCATGGTGCGCGGGCAGGGCGGCGCGATCATCGGCGTGCGCGTGCGCGGCATCGACCCGGAGCGCGTGGCGACGGTCACGGACCTGCGCGCAGACCTGCTGCCCGGCTCCGAGAGCGCGCTCGAGAACCTGGCGCCGCGCGCCGACGCGAACGGCGACGCCGCGCCCGGGATCGTGATCGGGAGCCAGCTCGCGGCGGCGGCGGGCGTCGGCGTCGGCGACACGATCGTGCTGATCTCGCCGTTCGGCGGGCCACCGACGCCGCTCGGCCCCGGGCCTCGGCTCGCGCGCTTCCGCGTCGCGGGCGTGTTCCAGTCGAGCTTCTTCCAGTACGACGAGGTCTTCACCTTCGTGAACCTCGCGGCGGCGCAGGACTTCCGCCGCTCCGGCGACGTGGTGGACGGCATCGAGGTCCGCACCAGCGACTACTACCGCTCGCAGCGCGTGGCCACGCACATCGAGGAGGCGCTCGGCTTCCCGTACTACACGCGCGACTGGAAGGAGTTCTTCCCGAGCTTCTTCCAGGCGCTCAAGACCGAACGCGTGATGATGTTCGTGCTGCTCACCATGATCATGGTCGTGGCCGCGTTCGCGATCGTGGTCACGCTGATCATGATGATCATGGAGAAGAGCGCGGACATCGCGTTCCTGAAGGCGATGGGCGCCACCGATACCGCGGTCGAGCGCATCTTCGCGATCGAAGGGACGCTGATCGGGCTGCTCGGCACGCTGCTGGGGGTGCTGTCGGGCCTCGCGGTGACGACGCAGCTCGGCTGGGTGCAGGAGCAGATCGAGACGCTCACCGGCATCGACACGCTGCCGGCCGCCATCTACCAGTTCTCGACGCTGCCCTGGGCGATCGACGTCGGCCAGATCGCCATCGTGGTCGCCATCGCGATGGTGCTCGCGCTCGGGGCCACCCTGCTGCCGAGCCGGCACGGCGCGCGCCTCGATCCGGCCGAAGCGCTCCGGTACGAGTGATGGGCGAGCTCTTGCTGCGCGCCGAGGGCGTCTCGAAGCACTTCGTCACGGGCGAAGGCGCGACCATCGAGGTGCTGCGCGACCTCTCGCTCGAGGTCGCGCGCGGCGAGCGGGTCGCGATCCTCGGACAGTCCGGGATCGGCAAGTCCACGCTGCTCTACGTGCTCGGCACGCTCGACCATCCGAGCGCGGGCAAGGTCTGGTTCGAGGGCCAGGACGTGTTCGCGCGCGACAGCGAGGCGCTGGCGCGCTTCCGCAACGCCTCGCTCGGCTTCGTGTTCCAGTTCCACCACCTGCTGCCCGAGTTCACCGCGCTCGAGAACGTGATGATGCCGGGCCTGCTGCGCGGCCTTCCCTTCCGCGAGATGCGCGAGCGGTCGGCGGCGATCCTGTCCGAGGTCGAGCTCGACCACCGGCTCGAGCACCCGGTCGGGAAGCTCTCCGGCGGCGAGCGGCAGCGCGTGGCCGTGGCGCGCGCGCTGGTGCTCGACCCGCCCCTCGTGCTCGCGGACGAGCCCACCGGCAACCTCGACCCGGGCACGGCCGAGCGGGTGGGCGACCTGCTGCTGCGTCTCAACGAGTCGCGCGGCACCGCGCTCGTCGTCGTCACCCACAACGCGGAGCTGGCGCGCCGGATGGGCCGCGCGCTCGTGCTCCGCGACGGACGGCTCGGCTAACCGTTGGTTTCGCAAAGGGAAATGGCGCGCGCGGCGCTTGACCTCGGACGCCGCACCCGTCTATGCTGCGGCGTTCCATCTTCGGGGCCCCCGGGGTCCCTGGCGGTGCGTGGGATGCGAAGAGCGGGCGCCAGGGCGATGTCGAGGCGGTGGCTGGCGCGGCTCGCCCTCCCGGTCCTGCTCGCGGCCGGCGCCGCGGGGCTCGGCGCCGCGGCGCCGGCTGCGGCCCAGCCGGCGGCGCCGGTCCGCATCGTGGTGGCGGTGCTGCCCTTCGAGGTGCACAGCGAGAAGCCGCTCGCCTACCTCGAGAGCTCGCTCGCCGACCTCCTCTCCACCCGCCTCGAGGCGAGCGGGCGCGTGGACGTGGTCGAGGCCGTGACGGTGCGCGAGACGCTGATCGCGTGGCCCGGGGAGAAGACCGAGGACGTGCTGCGCCGGCTGGCGCGCGAGCTGCACGCCGACTGGGTCGTGGTCGGGAGCCTCACCGAGCTCGCCGGCCGCTACAGCCTCGACGTGCGCGTGACGCCGGCCGAGAGCCGCATCACCACGGCGACCATGGTGCTGGCGGCGCAGGGCGACGACGAGCTGCTGGACCGCGTGAACGAGCTCGCGGGGCAGATCCTCGCGATCGTGGACGTGCGCACCGAGGCTCCCCGCGTGGCGCGCGTCGAGGTGGTCGGCGCGCCCGACGAGGCCGCCGCGCGCGCCGCCATCCGCAGCCGCCCCGGCGAGCTCTACGACGATGGAGCGGCGCGCGAGGACATCGCCGCCGTCGAGGCGCTGCCCGACATCGCCACCGTGGCGCTCGAGACGACGAACGAGGCCGGAGGCGTGGTCGTGGTCTACCGCGTCGTCGCGACCGAGCGGCTGATGCCGGGCGCGCCGGCGCCGGGCGGCGCGCCGCGCGTGGCCGAGGTGCAGGTGCGCGGCAATCGCCGCATCGAGACCGCCGCGATCCTCGCACGCGTCGGCCACAAGCCCGGCGACCCCCTGAACGGGGCGCGGCTCGCGGAGGACCTCCGCCAGATCTACGCGCTCGGCTTCTTCCGCGACGTGCAGGCGCTCGAAGAGGGCGGTCTCGACGGGCTCGTGCTGGTGTACGTGGTGGAGGAGAACCCCGTCGTCCGCCAGGTGACGCTCGCCGGCAACGAGAACGTCGACGAGGAGAAGATCAAGGACAACCTCACGCTCACCACGGGCTCGACGCTCGACTTCCCGCTGCTCTTCGAGAACCGGCAGCGCATCGAGGCCCTCTATCGCGCCGAGGGCTATTACCTCGCGAAGGTCCGCTCGCAGGTCGAGGAGCTGCCGAACGACTCCGTCGGTGTCCACTTCGAGGTGGACGAGGGCGAGAAGCTGAAGCTCCGCCGCATCGAGTTCGTCGGCAACGAGAAGAAGACCGACAAGGAGCTCACCGAGGGGTTCAAGACCAAGACCTGGCACTGGTACTCCTGGGTCACGAGCTTCATCGACAAGTCGGGCACGTACTCCGAGCCCGTCTTCATCCAGGATCTCGAGGTCGTCTCCAATCGCTACCTCGACGACGGCTACGTGCGCGCGGACGTGGGGCAGCCGGAGGTGGTGCCCGAGGAGGACGGGCTGATCGTGCGCGTTCCGGTCAGCGAGGGCGACCAGTACCACCTCGGCCGGGCGAAGCTCGCGGGCGACGAGACGGTGGACTGGGACGTGCTGCGCGAAGATCTCGAGCTGGCGGACGGCGCGGTGTTCAGCCGCGGCAAGCTCAACTCCGACCTCGAGCACATCGAGAGCCACTACACCGACCGCGGCTTCTTCATGGCCAAGGTGCAGCCGCTCACGGCCGTGAACGAGGACGAGAAGCAGGTGGACGTCACGTACGAGGTGGAGAAGGGCTCGCTCTTCTTCCTGCGCGAGATCGACGTGACGGGCAACCAGACCACCGTGGATCCGGTGGTGCGGCGCGAGGTGAAGCTGGTCGAGGGGCAGCTCTACTCCGCGCGGGCCCTCGATCTCTCGCGCCAGCGCCTCCAGCGCCTCGGCTTCTTCGAAGAGGTGAGCTTCGAGCCCAAGCAGACGGACTTCGACAACCAGCTCGACCTCGGCGTGAAGGTGGTGGAGAAGCCGACCGGCTCGATCTCCTTCGGGGCCGGCGTGTCGTCGCGCGACGGCTTCGTGATCTCCGGGGCGCTCTCCGACAACAACCTGCTCGGGCGCGGCTACGCGGCGTCGATCGGCGCCGACCTGGGCGGCGACAACGATCGCTTCTTCCTGAACGTCGCCTGGCCCTACTTCATGGACACGACCTTCGGCCTGAGCACGCAGCTCTCCCGCCTCGAGCTCGAGTACGAGGACTTCCGGCAGCAGCAGACCGGCGCCGAGGTCGTGCTCTCGCACGCGCTCGACGACGAAGGCACGACGCGCGGCTTCCTGCGCTACGCGTGGACCGAGCGCGAGATCGAAGAGAGCCTCGAGGTGAACGCCGCCAGCATGATCTGGCGCGAGGTCGGGGCGGGCGCCAAGGTCGGCACGTGCCAGAGCACGGTGCCGGGGCTGCTCGTGGACTGCCTGAGGGGCGGCGGCGAGCCCGGCGCCACCAGCCTGATCGGCCTCGGCTTCCGCCAGGACACCCGCAACGACCGCATCGCGCCGACCGCCGGGCGCATCCTCGAGAGCTCGGTGGACTTCGCGGGCCTCGGCGGCATCGCGAACTTCGCGCGCTTCGAGGGCCGCGCGGGCTTCTTCTTCGCGTATCCGGAGTGGTTCCCCGACTGGATCCCGTTCCGCGAGAAGTCCGCGTGGCTGATCGGCGGAAGGATCGGGTACACGCTGCCGATGAACAGCATCAGCGACTTCGATCTGCCCGTGTTCACGGGCGACTACTCGAACTTCGACGAGAACCTCCCGTTGGACCAGATCGACAGGGACCTGGAGCTTCCGCTCTCCGAGCGCTACTTCCTGGGCGGCCTGGGGACCTTCCAGCTGCGCGGCTTCGAGGCGCGTTCGGTCGGGCCGCGGCGCGCGAGCCTGGTGCCCTTCTCGAGCGACGAGGGCACGATCTTCCGTCCGGTCGGGCGCATGCTGCTCACCGGCATCTGCGACGGCGACCGCAACGGCTTCCCGAGCGCGGGCGACGACATCAACGGCGACGGCGTGGTGAACGGGAAGGACGACAACTGCAACAGCATCGAGGACACGGACAACGACGACTTCGCCGACCTCGACGAGACCGACGTGATCGGCGGGAACAAGTTCGCGTCCGTCACCCTCGAGTACCGCTTCCCGATCGCCGAGAGCCTGGGTCTGATGGGCATCCTCTTCCTCGACACCGGCGCGGCGTTCGACGAGACGCAGAGCGTCCTCGACTGGAGCGAGTGGCGGCAGGGCACCGGCTTCGGCGTGCTGTGGTTCTCGCCCTTCGGCCCGCTCCAGGCGTTCCTCGGCTTCCCGATCGACAAGCTGAGCGTCGAGGAGTCCGTGGCGTTCGAATTCTCCGTCGGCGGTCAGGGCTTCTGAGCCGACGCACCCTTGGAGGTCTCATGAACGGCAAGATCGTTACCGGGCTGTTTGCCGCACTCGCTCTGGCGCTCGGCGCACAGAGCGCCGCGGCTGCGGACGAAGTCAAGATCGGCATCGTGGACATCGAGCAGGCGCTCGTCTCCACGGACGAGGGCAAGGCCGCGCGCGAGGAGATCACCCGGAAGAACCGGGAGGCGCGCGCGCAGGTCGAGCCGCTGATGGAGCAGCGCAAGACGCTCGCCGAGGAGCTGCAGGGCAAGAAGTACGTGCTCTCCGACGACGCCCTCTTCCAGAAGCAGGTGCAGCTCGCCGAGCTCGAGAACAAGATCAAGAGCAAGATCGAGGAGCTCGAAGGCCAGCTCAAGATCGAGCAGGGCAAGATGCTGGCGCCGCTCCAGACCAAGATGCAGGGCATCATCGAGGCGATCGGCAAGGAGCAGGGCTTCACCTTGATCCTCGCGCGGAACAACCCGTACGTGATGTACTCGCGCGAGGCGCTCGACATCACGGACCTGGTGGTGGCGCGCTTCAACCAGAAGGGCTGAGCCCCTGGCGGCGATCCATCCGACCGCGCTCGTCGATGCGGGCGCCGAGCTCGCCGACGACGTCCGGATCGGCGCCTACGTCGTGGTCGGGCCCGACGTGGTGCTCGAGGCGGGCGTGGAGATCCGCCCGCACGCGCTGGTCACGGGGCGCACGCGCATCGGCGCGCGCACGCGCGTGTTCCCCTTCGCGGTGCTCGGCGAGGAGCCGCAGGACAAGAGCTTCTCGGGTGAGGCCACCGAGCTCGTGATCGGCGCCGACAACGTGCTGCGCGAACACGTCACGATCCACGTCGGCACCGCCAAGGGCGGGGGCTGCACGCGGATCGGCGACGACAATTTCATCATGAACGGCGTGCACATCGCGCACGACGTCCAGGTGGGGTCGCACGTGATCGTGGCGAGCCAGGTCGCGATCGCGGGTCACGCCGAGGTGCAGGACTACGCCGTGATCGGCGGGCTCTCCGGCGTGCACCAGCACGCGCGCGTGGGCGAATCCGCCATGGTGGGCGCGTTGTCCGGCGTGACGCTGGACGCGCCGCCCTTCTCGCTGGTCTCGGGCGAGCGCGCCACGCTGCGCGGCGTGAACGTGGTGGGCCTGCGGCGGCGCGCCTTCTCGCACGAGGTGCGCCGCGAGATCAAGCGCGCCTTCCACCTGTTGTTCCAGTCGCGGCTGCGCCTCGAGGACGCGCTCGCCGCGGTGCGCAGCGAAGGCGTCGCGTCGGGCGCGGTCGAGCGGCTGCTGGCCTTCGTCGAGCATTCCGCCCGGGGCGTCTCGCGCTGATGGCGACGCTCGGCCTGGTGGCCGGCACGGGCAACCTGCCGGCCGAGCTGGCCGTGAGCGCACGCCGTTCCGGCTGGCGCGTCGTCGCGGTCGGGCTCCACGGGCTCGCCGACCCGGCGCTGGCGGCGCACGTGGACGCCCTCGAGTGGGCCCACGTGGCGGACTTCGACCGCCTGTTCGAGGTGCTGCGCGCGGCCGGGGCGCAGGACGTCGTGCTCGCGGGCAAGGTGCCGAAGACGTTCCTGTGGGAGCATCCGGACCTGGTGCGCCCGGACGTGCGCGCACTCCGGGAGTTCGCGGCCCTCCGCGATCGCAAGGACGACTCCCTGCTCGGCGCCGTGGTGCGCGTGATCGAGACGGAGGGCCTCCGCGTGCGGAGCCAGCTCGAGCTGGCGCCGGACCTGTGCGCGCCGGCGCGCGTGCTCGGGCAGGTGCGCCCGAGCGCGGAGCAGGAGCAGGACATCGCGTTCGGCTGGCCGGTCGCGAAAGCGCTCGGCGCGCTCGACGTCGGGCAGAGCGTGGTGGTGCAGGGCAAGGCCGTCCTCGCGCTCGAGGCGGTGGAGGGAACCGACCGGGCGATCGAGCGCGGCGCGAGCCTCGCCGAGCGCGGGCGCGGCGTGGTGGTGGTGAAGGTGGCGAAGCCGAAGCAGGACCTGCGCTTCGACGTCCCGACCATCGGCCTCGCGACGCTGCGCACGCTGGCGAAGGGCGGGGGAGGGGCGCTCGCGGTCGAGGCCGGGCTCACGCTCGTGCTCGAGCGCGCGGAGCTGGTCGCCGAAGCCGACGCTGCGGGCATCGCGCTGCTCGGCGTGGACGGGGAACATCTCCCGGGCGGCGGAGGTGCGGCATGACCCTGCGCATCGCGGTGGCCGGAGCCGGGCACATGGGCAAGCTGCACGCCGCGAAGGTGGTTGCCCTTTCCGCCAGCGGCGCTGCGAAGCTCGTCGCGGTCGCGGACGTCGACGCGGGGCGCGCGCGCGAGCTGGCCGCGGCGCACGGCGTCCGCGCGGTCGCGGACCTGCGCGAGCTCGCGGGCGAGCTCGACGCGGCGATCGTCGCGGTGCCCACGGTGGCGCACGGCGCGGTGGTCGGTGCGGCGCTCGAGCTCGGCCTCGACGTGCTCGTCGAGAAGCCCATCGCCGCCAGCGTCGAGGAGGCGGAGGCGCTGCTGGCCCGCGCCGCCGCTCGCGGCGCGTTGCTCCAGGTCGGCCACCTCGAGTGGTTCAACGCGGCGATGCGGAGCGTGGCGGAGCGCGTGCGCAGGCCGCGCTTCTTCGAGGGGCACCGCATGGGCCCGTTCCCCGCCCGCGCCACCGACGTGGACGTGGTGCGGGACCTGATGATCCACGACATCGACATCGTGCAGCGGCTCGTGGGCGCGGAGCCCGCGCGCGTGGACGCGATCGGCGTGCCGGTGCTCACCGACAAGGTGGACATCGCGAACGCCCGGCTCACCTTCCCGGACGGCGCCGTCGCCAACCTGACGGCGTCGCGCGTCTCGCCGACGCCCATGCGCAAGCTGCGCTTCTTCCAGGCCGACGGGTACTTCTCGATCGACTTCCTGGAGCAGGCGGTGGTGATCGCGCAGCGCGAGGCCGCGGGGGTCGGGGGCGAGCGCAAGATCGGCCTCGAGAGGCTGTCGATCGACCGCGGCGACGCGCTGGCCGAGCAGCTCCAGGCGTTCGTACGCGGCGTCCGCGAGCGCCGCGTCGAGGCGGGCGACGCGGACCAGGGCCTCTCGGCCCTGCGCACCGCGCTGCGCGTGAACGCCGCCATGCCGCCCCCGGAAACGCTGCTTTGAAGACGGTGCTGATCTCGGCCGGCGACGCGTCGGGCGAGCTGCACGCCGCCGCGCTGGCCGGGGAGCTCCGCCGCCGCGCGCCCGGCGTGCGTCTGCTCGGGCTCGGCGGGCCGGCCATGGAGAAGGCGGGCGTCGAGCTCGTCGTCCCGCAGCGCGAGCTCGCGGTGGGCGGGCTGTTCGAGGTGCTGCGCGACCTCGGCCGCATCGTCTCGGTCTGGCGCCGCATGACGCGCGCTCTCGCGGAGGCGAAGCCCGACCTGGTGATCCTGGTGGACTCGCCCGACTTCAACCTGCCGCTCGCGAAGCGCGCGAAGCGGCTGGGCGTGCCCGTGCTCTACTACGTGAGCCCGCAGGTCTGGGCGTGGCGCCGCGGCCGGATCCGCCGCATCACCGAGCGGGTGGACCGGCTCGCGGTGATCTTCCCCTTCGAGCCCGCCGTCTACGCCGGGACGGGCCTCGCCGTGGACTTCGTCGGCCACCCGCTGGTGGACCGGCTGGCGCCGCTCGCCGCCGCCGCCGATCGCGCGGCGGCGCGGCGCGCACTCGGCGTCGACGCCGAGCGCCCGCTCGTGCTGCTGCTGCCCGGGAGCCGGCGCAACGAGGTGCGCGCCACGCTGCCCCTCCAGCTCGAGGCCGCCGCGGCGCTCCACGCGCGCGACCCGCGCATCGCCTTCGCGGTGGCGGTGGCGCCCTCGATCGAACGCGCGGCGGTGGACGGCGCGATCGCGGCGACGCGGCTGCCCGCGCTGCTCGACCTCACCGTGCTCGAGGGCCGCACGCACGAGGCGATCCGCGCGGCCGACGTCGCGCTCGCGAAGCCGGGCACGGTCACGCTCGAAATCGCCCTGCTCGGCACGCCGCTCGTGGTGACCACGCGCGTGAGTCGCCTCACCGCGTTCCTCATCCGCCGCCTCGTGCGCGTGCCGTCCTACACCATGCCGAACCTGATCGCGGGCCGGGCCGTGGTGCCCGAGTTCCTGCAGGAGGACGCGAAGCCCGCGGCGATCGCGGAGGCGCTGCTCGCGCTGCTGTCCGGCCCGGCGCGCGAGGCGCAGCTCGCGGCGCTCGGCGCGGTGCGCGCGCAGCTCGGCGCGGGCGGGGCGGCGCAGCGCACCGCGGCCATCGCGGAGGAGATGACGCGTGGGGCCGCTCGGCCATAGCGTGGCGGCCCTCTCGGCCCTGCTCGGGGCGCCGCTGCTCGGCGCCGCCGCGCTCGCGCGGCCGCGCTGGCGCGCGGGCCTCGGCGAACGGCTCGGCGCGCACCCGGGCGCCGGCGCGTCCACGCCGCCGATCTGGGTGCACGGGGCCTCGGTGGGCGAGATCCGCGCGGCGCTTCCGCTGCTCGACGCGCTCGCGGCGCGCGGGCACACCGTCGTCGCTTCCACGATGACGGTGACGGGCCGCGCCGCCCTGCGCGCGGCGCGGCCCGCGCTCGCCGCCGGCCTCGCGCCGCTCGACCACCCGTGGGCGGTGGCGCGGGCGCTCGCGCACGTCCGGCCGCGCGCGCTCGTCTTCGTCGAGACGGAGCTGTGGCCGAGCTGGGTGCGCGCCGCGCACGAGCGCGGCATCCCGTCGCTCGTGGTGTCGGGCCGGCTGTCGGAGCGCAGCTTCGCGCGCTGGCAGCGCGTCGCCGGTGTGCTGCGCCCGACGCTGCGTCGCTACGCGGCGATCGCCGCGCGGAGCGAGGACGATGCGGCGCGCTTCGTGGCGCTCGGCGCGCCGGCGGCCCGCGTCGGCGTGGGCGGCGACCTCAAGCTCGATGCGAAGCCGCCCCCGGCGCCTGCGCCCGAGCTGGCCGCGCTGCTCGGAGACGTCCCGCTGGTGGTGGCGGGCTCGACGCACGAGGGCGAGGAGCAGGCGGCGCTCGCCGCCCTCGCCGCGGCCCAGCAGGCCGGGCTCCCCGCGGCGCTCGTGCTCGCGCCGCGCCATCCCGAACGCTTCGCGCGGGCCGCGGAGCTCGTCACCGCCGCCGGCCGCCCGCTGCGCCGCCGCAGCGCGCCGGGCCCGGGCGCGCTCGCGGCGGGCGAGGTGCTGGTGCTCGACACGCTCGGCGAGCTGGCCTCGCTCTACGGGCGCGCGCGCGTCGCGTTCGTGGGCGGCACGCTCGCGCCGGTGGGCGGGCACAACGTGCTCGAGCCGGCGCAGGCCGGCTGCCCGGTGCTGTTCGGGCCGGAGCTCGCGAACGCGCGCGAGAGCGCGGCGCTGCTGCTCGCGGCGGATGCGGCGCAGCGCGTGCCCGACGCGGCCGGGCTCGCCACGGCGGTGGTGGCGGCGCTCGCGGCGCCGGCGGAGGCGGCGGCGCGCGGCGCGCGCGGGCGCGAGGCGCTCGCGGCGCACCGCGGCGCCAGCGAACGCGGCGTGGCGCTGATCGAGCGCGTGCTCGCGGGCGCCGCGTGAGGGGCGACCGGCCGGCGTTCTGGGACGAGCGCGCGCCGAGCGCCGGGCGCCGGCTCGCGCTCGCGCCGCTCACGGCGGCCTCTTGGCTCTACGCCGCCGGCGCCGTGCTGCACCGCGCGTGGTGGGAGCACGGCCCGAGCCGGCCCGTGCGGCTGCCGTGCCGCGTGGTGAGCGTCGGCAACCTGGTGGTGGGCGGCAGCGGGAAGACGCCGGTCGCCGCGTGGCTGGCGGCCTCGCTCGCGCGACGCGGCTGGCCCGTCGCGATCGCGAGCCGCGGCTACGGCGGGCGCGGCGCCGGCGCCGTCGAGGTGGTGTCGGATGGGCGCTACGTGCGGGGCCGCGCGGAGGTCGTCGGGGAGGAGCCGATGCTGCTCGCCGGCCTCGCGCCCGGCGTGCCGGTGCTCGTGGGGCGGCGCCGCGACACCGTCGGGCGTCGCGCGGTGGCCGCGTTCGACGCGCAGGTGCTCGTGCTCGACGACGGCTTCCAGCACCACCGCCTCGCGAAGGACGTCGAGCTCGTCACGTTCTCGGGCGCCGGCCTCGGCTGCGGCGCGGTGCTGCCGCGCGGCCCGCTGCGCGAGCCGCTCGGCGCGCTCTCGCGGGCGCACGCGCTGCTGGTCGTGGACGGCCCGCTGCCCGAAGGCGACGAAGCGCGCGTCGCGCGGCACGCGCCGGGCGCCGCCCGCTTCGAGCTCACCCGCCGGCCCGCCACCACGCGCCCGCTGCGCGGCGGCGCCGCCGAGCCCGCGGCGAAGCTCGCCGGCCGCCGCGTGGGTCTGCTCTCCGGGATCGCCCGGCCGGCCGCGTTGCGCGAGACGCTGCGCGCCCTCGGCGCGCACGTGGTGGCCGAGCGCGCCTTCCCCGATCACCACCGCTACGCGAGAGCGGATCTCGCGGGCCTCGCGGACGACGCGGAGCTCTGGATCACCACGGAGAAGGACGCGGGGAAGCTGCTGCCCTCGTGGCTCGACGGCGCCGAGATGCGCGTGCTCGCGCTCGCGACCGAGTTCCCGCGCGGCGAGGCCTTTCTCGACTGGCTCGAGGAGAAGCTGCACGCGCACGCCGGCGGGCGCGACGCGACGCTGCCGCGGGCGTGAAGAGGTCGTCATGGTGACGGCAGCTTCATGGGATCGGTGCCGCGCATCGGCTCTCCTCCGGGCGCGTGCTATCGACCGACCGGATCGCCGTCGCGGAGTCCGCCGCGCGGCTGCCGCTCTCGCGCGACGACCTCGCGTGCGGTCTCGTGCTGGCGGCGGGCGCGCTGCTGCTCCTCGCCGGCCTCGGCAATCGCGACTTCTGGCCGCCCGACGAGCCGCGCTACGGCGCGATCGCGGAGGAGCTGCGCTCCTTCGTGCACGGCTGGCGCGGCCTCGTGCTGCTGCACGTGAACGGCGAGGTCTACACCCAGAAGCCGCCGCTCTACTTCTGGCTCGCCGCTCTCGCCGGAGCGCCGGGCGCGTACGTGACGGAAGCGGCGGCGCGGCTGCCCTCGGCGCTGGCGGGGCTCGCCACGCTGCTCCTCGGGGCGTGCCTCGGGCGCGCCATGTTCGGGGCGCGCGCGGGCGTGCTGGGCGCGGCGGTCCTGCTGACCGTGCCGAGCTGGGTCCAGCTCGCGCGCAGCGCGCGCCTCGATGCGCTGCTCACGGCCTGCGTCACGCTGGCCTTCGCGGCGGCGTGGCGCATCGAGCGCCGGAGCGGCAACGAACGCCTCGACCGGCTCGCGCTGCACGCGGCGATCGGCCTCGGCGTGCTGACCAAGGGCCCCGTGGCGTTGCTGCTGCCCCTGCTCGGCGTCGCCACGCTGCTCGGCTGGGAGCGGCGGCTCGGCGAGCTGCGGCGCTTCGTCTCGGCGCCGAGTCTGCTGCTCTCGTGCGGTCCTGGCCTCGCCTGGGTCGCGAGCGCGGTCGCGCTCGCTCCGCCCGATTTCGCCAGTGTCTCGCTCTGGGACAACCTCGCGCTGCGCTTCTTCTCGGGCACCTCTCACGCGCGACCGATCTGGTTCTACCTCGAGTCGCTGCCGCGGGGTTTTCTGCCTTGGACGCTGCTCTGGCCACTCGCGTGGTTGCGCTACCGCGCGCTCGCTCGCGACGGCGATGGCGCGCACGCCTACCGCTTCCTGCTCGCCGCGATCGGCGCGGCCCTGGTGTTCTTCTCTCTGTCCGCCGGCAAGCGCGGCGTCTACCTCCTGCCGGTCTATCCGCTGATCGCGCTCGCGTGCGGGGAGACGCTGTCGAGCTGGCTCGACGCGCCCGGCGGCGCGCCCCGCTGGCTGCGCCGGAGCGTCGCGGGCGCCGCGGCGCTCGTCGCGCTCGCGGGCCTCGCGGCGCTGGGGATCGATCGCTTGGGGGGCGTCGAGCTGCCGGCGTCGTTCGCGGGAGGGCTCGCCGCCAGCGGGGTGCTCGCGGTGCTCGCGCAGCGCGCGCTTCCGGTCTCGCGCGCCGGAGTCGTCTGCACGGGCCTGGCGCTGGCGCTTGGCGTGGAGCTCGCAGTGCATCAGGGACTCCATCCCGCGCTCGACGCTCGCAACTCGCTCCGTGCCGTCGCAGTCGCGGCCGCAGCGGTGAGCCCGCTCGGCGCCCCCATCGGCGTCTATCGCAACGACACCGTGGCCGCGGGGGTCGGCTACTACGCACGGCGCCCCGCCCGCGAGCTGCGCGAGGCGCGGGACGTGGCGGCCTTCCGGGCGGCGGGCGGGCGGGCCATCGTGGTGGAGGACGACCACCTCCCCGCGCTGCGCCGCCTGCTGCCCGTTCGCGAGCTCGACACGGGCCGTATGCGCCAGCGCCGCCTCCACGTCGTGACGGCCGCCGACTGAGCGCTTCGCTGCGCTAGCTTGCGCGCTTCCCCCGTCCGGAGCGCCGCATGATCTCGTCCTGGGACGATTACCCGATCCACCAGAGCGCCGAGCCGGTGCGCCTCGTCGCCACCAGCGATCGCAACTTCTACGACCGCTACTACTTCAACTGCCACGCCTCGAGCCACGAGCTGTTCCTCGTGATGGGGATGGGGCAGTACCCGAACCTCGGCACGCAGGACGCGTTCGCGGTGGTGCGGCGCGGTCCCTTCCATCGCGTGGTGCGCGCCTCGCGCGAGCTCGGCGACCGCAGCGAGAACCGCGTCGGACCGTTCCGCATCGAGGTGCTCGAGCCGCTCCGGAAGCTCCGCTTCGTGCTCGAGCCGACGGAGCACGCCGTCTCGTTCGACCTGGTGTGGGAGGGCGCGATGCCGGCCTGGCAGGAGCCGCGTCACTTCATCCGCCGGCACGGGCGCGTGCTCTTCGACACCTCCCGCTTCGCGCAGACCGGCTGCTGGAGCGGCACGCTCCGCGTGGCGGGCGAGCGCTTCGACGTGACGCCCGACCGCTGGTGGGGAACGCGCGACCGCTCCTGGGGCGTGAGGCCCGTCGGCGAGGCCGAGCCGCCCGGCATCCAGGCCGGGACGCCCTCGATGTCGGGGATGTGGAACTACTTCCCGATGCAGTTCGCCGACCACTCCATCCTCTACATCTGCCAGGAGCGGGACGACGGCGTCCGGGAGCTGGAAGAGGCCGTGCGCGTGTGGCGCGATCCGGCGCGGCCGGCGGATCACCTCGGCCGCCCCGAGTGGGAGCACCGCTTCGTCTCCGGCACGCGCATCATGGCCGGCTCGAGCGTCTCGTTCCCGGACGCGCCCGGCGGCGCCTTCTCGGTGAAGTGCACGCCGCTGCTGCCGTGCTTCGTGGCCGTCGGCACGGGCTACGGCATGGACGCCGACTGGCGTCACGGGATGCACCAGGGGAAGCTGGTCGTGCAGGGCCTCGAGCGGAAGCACGACGAGATCGCGCAGCTCGGCCAGTACGGCGTGGTGGACCACGTGGCGCGCTTCGAGACACAGGGCCGTGTCGGCTTCGGTCTCTACGAGCACGCGTACATCGGCGCGTTCCGGAAGTGCGGGATGAAGGACGGCGCCAGTGGAGCACCCTGAGGCGCCAGTGGAGCGCCGTGAGGCGCCAGTGGAGCGCCGTGAGGCGCAAGCGGAGCGCCGTGAGCGCGGTTCAGCGGTAGTGGAGCCGATGCACGGCGGCGCGACGGCGCTCGGCGGGCAGGCGGCGGAGCAGGGCGTCGCGCAGCGCGCGGTCGCCGGCGCAGTAGGCGGCGAAGAAGCTCGCCACGCCCCGCTCACCCACCTGCGCCGCGACGCGGCGCTTCGCGAGGGAACGCCAGAGCCGGCCGAGCTCGCGGGCGCGCCGGCGCGCGTCCGGCGCCGCGGCCGCGGCGCCGCGGTCGAGGTCGATCACGAGCGCGTCGGCGCCGGCGCGGCTCTCGCGGAGCAGCAGGTTCTTCACGTGCAGATCGGCATGACGGCCGCCGGCGTCGTGGAAGCGGCGCACGGCGGCGCCGAACGCGGCCGCGGCGCGCTGCACGCGGGCTTCGTCGGGCGTGGAGGCGAGGAACTGGAGCGCGTCCACCGCGCCCTCTTCGAAGACGCTGGCGAAGGCATGCGTCCAGAACGGGCCGCGCCGCAGCGCCAGCGCGAGGACGGGCTCGGGCACCGGCGCGCCGGCCGCGCGCAGGCGCGCCGTCACCTCGAGCTCGCGCAGCGCGCGCTCCGGGTCGAGGTAGCGCTCGCCGAGCAGCGGGCCGAGCAGGCCGCCGTGCCGCAGCCGCCGGACCACCACGTGCGGCCCGCCGTCCGGCAGCGCGACGAGCGCCGTCGCGTTGCGCCCTTCGCCGGCGGAGGGCGCGCCGGCGAGCCAGCGTTCGAGGGCGCCCGGCGCGAGCAGCCCGAGCGCCCGCACCGCGGCCTGCCATTCGTTCGCGACGGCGAGGCGCCCGCCGGGCGTCGTCTCGCGCAGCAGGCCGCGCTCGCTCACGCTCCTTCGGCCCGGCGCGCACGCCACCAGAGCGGGAGCGCGAGCACGACGCAGGCGAGGTTGGGCAGCCAGAGTGCAGCGAGCGCGGAGATGGTGCCGTCGGTGGCGTAGGCGGTGGCCGCGTTCGTCACCACGTAGTAGCCGAAGGCGATCACCGCGCAGAACAGCGCGCCCAGCGAGCGCGCGCCGCGGCGCAGCCCGAGCCCGAGCGGCACGGCCAGCAGACAGAACGCCAGCGGCGAGAACGCCAGCGCCGCGCGGCGCTGCACCTGCACCTCGTATGCCTCGCGGCGCTGCTCGCGCGCGCCGGCCGGCGCGCCGCCGTGCGCGTCGAAGTGGGCGAGGGCGCTCGCGAGCTCTTCGCGGGTCATGTCGCGCGGCCGCAGGCGCTCCGGCGCGTCGCCCACGACCCGGCTCATGTCGAAGGCGTAGTCGAAGCGTTCGAAGCTGATGCGCTGCGTGCGATTCGAGTCGGCGGATTCGGGCTCGAAGTGGACGTCGCCGTTC
>Ga0187892_10003820_pt1 | contig 26669 bp, 29 predicted proteins | sample MA1701073metaG_FD_139345 | JGI IMG/M metagenome (GOLD analysis project Ga0187892, IMG submission 139345) | Bio-ooze microbial communities from a basaltic lava cave in the Kipuka Kanohina Cave System on the Island of Hawaii, USA - MA170107-3 metaG ... | reverse complement strand
GGCGCCGCTGCGTTACCTTCCATCGCTTGGGTCGCGGGGTTCATCTCCTGGCTCCTTCTCTGCTAACGGGTTGAGAAAGCCACCAGAGGTTAACCTTCGCGGCCCTACATAGGATCTATCCTTCCTTTGACGCGGGCGGCTTGAGCAGGGCGGCGGCGAGGGCGCGGCATTGCGCTTCGACCGCGTGCCAGTCGTTCCATGGCGCGACGATGCTCTTGTACTCGGCGAGGTTCACCTCGGTGAGGTCGTACGGGTCCGGATTCGCGAGCTTCACCGCGACGCTCACCAGGACGTCGCCGCCCTCGCCGGCGAACTCCGCGTAGAGCTTGCCCATCGGCTCGAGCGCCTTCGCCGCGGCGCGCAGGCCGAGGTGGTGCGAGAGCGCGGCGACGTCCAGGTAGTCGCGCGTGGCGTTGCGCTCCACGACAAGGAACGCCTTGATGCGCAGCATTTCCCCGACCGTGGGGATTCTCAGCGCGCCGCCGCCTTTCAGCCGGAGGGTCATGGTCTCGAGCGGCGCCGAGCGGCGCAGGTTGCGCAGCCCGGCGTCGATCCCCTCGATGCCGCCGAGCACGAGCTTGCCCTTCACGCGCCGCCGGGTGCGCCAGCCGGCGATCGCCTCGAGCGCGGCGATCGCGCGCTCGTAATCGCGGCCGAGGGCGGCGATCACGTGGTCGTGATCGAACGAGATGCGATGGCCAGCGTGCAAGGCCGCGGCGGTGCCGCCGACGAGCACGGCGCCCGGCACGCGCGTCTGCAGCACTTCCGCGTGGGCGAGCAGCCGCTCCCAGTCGGCGATCCGGGGCTTAGCGGCCATCGGCGGGCGGCGCCTTGCGCGCTCCGGTGAGCGCGGGAAGCAGCGTGGCGAAGGCGCGGGCCCGCTCGTCGTGCCGCGCGAGCGCGCCGGCGACCTCGCGCGTGCGGCGGGCGATCCGGCCGCTCGGGTCGGAGCGCATCGCGCGCACGAGGCCGCGCCATGCGGCGAAGCCGCCGCGCAGGATCACGTCCTCGATCGCCGCCTTGGTGAGCTGCCTGCCGGCCGCCTCCGTGAGGTGCCGATGCGGCATGAGCGGCGCCTCGAGCGGCGCGCTCCGCGCTTCGAGCGAGAGGTCGAGCGCGCCGCACAGGCGCGCGATCTTGGCGAAGCCGAGCTCAGGTGTCTTGCCGTGCTCGAGCGCCGCCAGCGTCGAGCGGCCGATGCCGGCCGCCGCGGCGAGCGCACGCAGCGTGAGCCCCTTGTCGCGCCGCCGCTGCGCGATCAGCCGGCCGAGTGCGGACAGGTCCATGCGGTCCAATATACGGGACCTTCGGTCCTTAGTCCAGTATACGAGACCAGCGGCGGCCGGTGCCGGGAGCTGCTCGTATAGCATCTCGCCGTGAACGAAGAGATCCGCCGCGCTGCGGCGCTCCTGCGCGCGGGCGGCCTGGTCGCGTTTCCGACGGAGACGGTCTACGGCCTCGGCGCCGACGCGGCAAATGCGCAGGCGGTTGCCCGCCTGTACGCCGTCAAGCGCCGCCCCCCGAACCACCCGGTGATCGTGCACTTTGCCGCCGCCGCCGCGGCGTTCTCCTGGGCGCGCGAGGTCCCGGAGGAGGCGCGCAGGCTCGCCGCGCGCTTCTGGCCCGGGCCGCTGACGCTCGTGCTGAAGCGCTCGATGCTCGCGAAGGACTTCGTCACCGGCGGCCAAGACGGCGTGGGCCTGCGCGTTCCCTCGCACCCGGTGGCGCAGGCGCTGCTCCTGGAGTTCGGCGGAGGCATCGCGGCGCCCTCGGCGAATCCCTTCGGGCGCCTCAGCCCGACCGCCGCGGCGCATGTGCGCGCCGACCTCGGCAAGGAGGCCGACCTCGTGCTCGACGCCGGCGCGAGCGAAATCGGGATCGAATCGACCATCGTCGATCTCTCTCGCACGCGCCCGGCGCTGCTGCGCCCCGGGCTTATCGGCGCGGCGGAATTGGAGGATGTGCTCGGCGTGAAGCTCGCCCCGGCCGATGCGCGCTCGCCGCGCGCGCCGGGGACGCTCGAGAGGCACTACGCGCCGCGCACTCCCGCGCGGCTCGTCCCGGCGCACGCGCTCGATGCCGAGATCGCGCGGCTCGGCGCGAAGGTCGCGGTGCTCGCGTTCTCGCGGCCCGACGAGCGGGTCGACTACTGGCTGCGCATGCCGCGCCAGCCGCGCGCCTATGCGCAGCGGCTCTACGCCGCGCTGCGCGAGCTCGACGAGGCGGGCTGCGCGCAGATCCTCGTCGAAGCGCCGCCGGACACCGCCGAATGGGCCGCGGTGCGCGATCGGCTGGCGCGCGCCGCGGGGTAGAATCGGCGCATGAAGGGCCGCCTCGTTCTGCTCGCAGCGGCGGCGCTCGCCGGCTGCTCGATCCACGGCCGGGTGCAGCTCGACGCGGGCGCGGTCCACGCCGTGGAAGGCGGATCCTCGGCGAGCATCGGCGGCGACGGGCTCGTCGTGCGCTCGAGCGCGCTCGGGCGCCTGTTCGCGGTGGCGAGCCTCCTCGCCCTGGGAAGGCAGAGCGAGCGCACAGAGCGCTTGGGGCTCGCGCCCTACGACCGCGCGCCGCCGCCGCCGGATCCGACACGCAGCGTGCACGCGCAGGACTGCACGCAGCCGCTCGAGAATCCTTCGGCCAACCTGCTCTGCCGGTAGACATCGGAGAACGGGTCGAGTCGTTCCGGTCGGCGCTCGCCGGAATGAAGCCCTTCAGCCTGGTGCTGAGCGCGGCGATCGGGTTTCGAGGGCGCTGGCCGCGAAACCGCCCGCTGGCGCCTAGGCTCTCTGCGGACCGGGCCTGCCGTCCTCGACCACGAAGCTGGCGAGGGTGCTGCAGCCCGCATCGCGCCGCAGCACCGAATCCATGGCGCGCAGATCCGCGCGCAACAGGCCGGGCGCGAGGTCGCCGCGCACGTAGCCGCGGAAGCGGCTGTCGGTGAGCTTCATGTGCGGGTTGTCGGGCAGGAACTCGTCGAGCTTCTCCTGCGGCCAGGCCTGCGAGGTGATCGAGGTGCAGACGAACTCGCTCGCCACCGCGGGCGCGGCGGCGTCGTCGAAGTCGAGCTTGAGCTCGTTGACGTTGAAGCAATGCACGTCGCCGCCCAGCACCACCGGGTTCGCGATCCGGCGCGCCGCGATGTGGCCGAGGAGCCTGCGGCGCGCCTCCGGGTAGCCGTCCCAGCCGTCGGTCCAGGCGCGCCGCCCCGCGCCCGGCTTCTGGTCGAACTGCGCCATCGGCGTCTGCTGCGCGAGCAGGTTCCAGCGCGCCGCCGAGCGCTCGAGCGCGCTCTCCAGCCAGCGCTCCTGCGCGCGCCCGAGCATGGTGCGGTTCGGGTTGAAGAGCCGCGGGCACTGCTCGATATCGACGGTGTTCGAGCCGCCGCGCCGCCCGGGGCGCGGGCAGGCGTGCCAGGAGCGGTACTGGCGGTCGTCGAGCAGGTAGAAGCGCGCGAGCGCGCCCCAGCCGATCTCGGTGTAGATGCGCATGTCGGGGCCCTGAGGGCGCATGCGCTCCGGGAGCGGCATGTGCTCGAAGTAGGCGCGGTAGGCGGCCGCGCGCCGCGCGAGGAACGCCTCGCGCTCCATGCCGTCCTCGGGCCGGTCGTCGGCGTAATCGTTGTCCACCTCGTGATCGTCCCAGGTGAGGAGCCAAGGGCAGGCGGCGTGCGCCGCCTGCAGGTCCGCGTCACCGCGGTAGAGCGCGTGGCGCAGGCGGTAGTCCTCGAGCGCGTACGGCTCGGGGGCGTTGTGCTGGCGCACGTGATCCCGCCCCCAGGACGACTCGTAGATGTAGTCGCCGAGGAAAGCGACCAGGTCGGGCGCGTCCGCGACGACGTGGCGCCAGGCGCCGAAAAAGCCCTGCTCGTAGTGCTGGCAGGAGGCGAAGGCGAAGCGCAGGCGCGGCGCAGCCGCGCCCGGCGCCGGCGCGGTGCGCGTGCGGCCGACCGGGCTTTGGGCGTCGCCCGCGGCGAACCGGTACCAGTACCAGCGATCGGGCTCGAGCCCGTGCGCCTCGACGTGCACCGAGTGCGCCCACTCGGGACTCGCCGCGGCGGTTCCCGAAGCGACGATGTCGCGCATCGCCTCGTCGCGGGCGAGTTCCCAGCGCACGCTGTGCGCCTCAGGATCGAGCCCGCCGTCGGCGCGCCCGGGATCGGTCGCGAGCCGCGTCCAGAGTACGACCGAGGAGGGCGACGGATAGCCCGAGGCGACGCCGAGCCGGAAGGGGTACGAGCCGAAGCGCGCGGCTGCAGCAAGCGGCGCGCGCGCCGCGGCAGCGAGCGCCGCGAGCGAACCGAGGAAACGGCGCCGATCGAGCATGCGAATAGAATAACGCTCCACGGTCATGGGACGTTGAATGATCCATTTCGTCGTGCATGAGGAGGGCGACGGCGTCGGCGTGGTCGTCGTCGAGGGCGTGAAGGCCGGGCAGGAGCTCAGCGGCTGGATCATGCAGGAAGACAGGGAGATCCGCGTCACCGCGCAGAGCGACATCCCGATCGGGCACAAGATCGCGCTGCGCGACTACCGGCCCGGCGAAACGGTGATCAAGTACGGCGTCGACATCGGCAAGGTGGTGGCGCCGATCGCCAGGGGCGAGCACACGCACGTGCAGAATCTGAAAACCAAGCGGTGGTGACGACGGACCTGTCGAAAGCGAGCTTCTGGGGCTACCGGCGCGAGAACGGCCGGGTGGGCGTGCGCAACCACGTCCTCGTGCTGCCGGTGGACGACCTGTCGAACGCCGCCGCGCAGGCGGTCGAGAGCCACATCAAGGGCGTGATGGCGATCCCGCACCCCTACGGGCGGCTGCAGTTCGGCGCCGACCTGGAGCTGCATTTCCGCACGCTCATCGGCGCGGGCGCCAACCCGAACGTCGCCGCGGTGGTGGTGATCGGGATCGAGGAGGGCTGGACGCAGCGCGTCGTGGACGGCATCGCGAAGACCGGCAAGCCGGTCGCCGGCTTCGGCATCGAGCTGCACGGCGACCACGAGACCATCATGCGCGCCTCCCGCAAGGCGCGCGAGTTCCTGCAGTGGGCTTCCGAGCTGCGCCGCGAGGAGCGGCCGCTCAAGGACCTCTGGGTCTCGACCAAGTGCGGCGAGTCCGACACCACCTCGGGCTGCGGAGCGAACCCCACCGTCGGCAACGCGTTCGACAAGCTCTACCCGCACGGCGTGACGATGGTGTTCGGCGAGACGACCGAGCTCACCGGCGGCGAGCACCTGGTCGCGGCGCGCTGCAGGAACGACGAGGTGCGCAGGAAATTCCAGTTCGTCTTCGACCGCTACCAGGAAGTCATCAACCGGCACAAGACGAGCGACCTCTCGGAGTCGCAGCCCACCAAGGGCAACATCGCCGGCGGCCTCACCACGATCGAGGAAAAGGCACTCGGCAACATCCAGAAGATCGGCCGCAAATGCGTGGTCGACGGCGTGCTCGACAAGGCCGAGACGCCGACGGGGCCGGGCCTGTGGTTCATGGACTCCTCCTCGGCCGCGGCCGAGATGGTGACGCTGTGCGCCGCCTCAGGGTTCGCCGTGCACCTCTTTCCCACCGGGCAGGGCAACGTCATCGGCAACCCGATCCTGCCGGTGATCAAGCTGTGCGCGAACCCGCGCACCGTGCGCACCATGTCCGAGCACATCGACGTCGATGTCTCGGGCCTCCTGCGCAAGGAGCTCACCCCCGACCAGGCGGGCGACAAGCTCCTCGAGTGCATGCTGCACACGGCCAACGGCCGTTTGACCGCCGCCGAGGCGCTCGGGCACCGCGAGTTCGTGCTGACGAGGCTGTACGAGAGCGCATGACTCAGGGAAGCGGGCGGCGCTGCGCCTGGGCAGCGCCTTGCTGCTTGCGTGGGCCGCGCGAGGCGCGGCGCAGGGCGCCCGGTCGCCGCGGCTCGTTGCGATCCTGATCCCGGGAACCGAGCGGGGATTCCGGGCGCGCGTCGACGCGCTCCGAGCTGAGCTCGGCCGGCTGGGATACGCGGAGGGCCGGGATATCGTTCTCCTTGAGCGTTTCGCGGAGGACCGGACTGACCGACTGGCGGGCATCGCGTCGGAGCTAGTGGCGAAGAAGCCCGCGGTCATCGTGACGCTGAGCACGGCAGGAGTCCGAGCCTGCTTCGAGGCCACCAAGACGGTTCCCATCGTCTTCGTGACCATGGGCGCGCCGGTCGAGCAGGGTTTCGCCAAGAGCCTGCGCCGGCCCGGCGGTAATGTACGGGCATCCTTACGCCCCCCGAAGTCATCGAAAAAATTGTCGAGCTCGGCCGCGAGACCCTGCCCAAGGCGCAGCGCTTCGCAGTCCTCGTACACCATCCGGACCCGGCCCACCGCGGCACGGTCGATCGATTCCTCGCGGCCGCGCGCAAGCTGCAGTTCGAGCCGGTCGTCGTGAGCGTCGGGTCCGTCGACGAGCCCGGGCGCGCGTTCGAAGAGATGGCTGGGAAGAAGGTCGACCTCCTCTTTCCCGCTGGTCCTGAACCTGAGGACCGCGAAAGCGATCGGCGTAACCGTCCCACCAGTCATCCTGCTGCGCGCGGACAGGGTGATCGAGTGATCCGGGCGCAGGCCCGGCGAGGAGTATGATCAAGCATGTCGACTGAAGCCAAGACGGACGTTCGGAAAATCATGCACTCCGACCCCGAGATCCTCCGCGGCGTGCCGGTGTTCGTCGGCACACGCGTTCCGGTCAAGACCCTGTACGACTACCTCGAAGCGGGCGATTCGCTGGACGAGTTCCTCGACGATTTCCCCGCGGTGACGCGCGAGCAGGCGATCGCCGCGCTCGAGCTCGGACGGGGCATGACCGAGGCGCATGCGACTGCTGCTTGACGAGTGCGTTCCCCGTAAACTCAAGGACGCGCTGCCGGGGCACGAAGTCAGAACGGCGAGAGAGATGGGATGGTCGGGCTTGGGGAATGGAGAGCTGCTTGCCCGGATGCGGGCGCAGCGCTTTGAGGCATTCCTCACCGTCGACCAGAACGTCGAGTTTCAGCAGAACGTCAAGGAAAGCGGGATCGCTGTGATCGTGCTTGCGGCGCGCACTAGCCGGCTGAAAGAACTTCGGCCGCTGGCGCCGGCCATCTTGCGAACGCTCCTCACCATCCGGCCGGGAACGATCGAGCGCGTCACCGGCTGATGTGAGCGGGGCGAAGTTAGCGACGCGCCTTGCGCTTGGGTTGGTCCAGCGTCAGCGCCCAGGCTCTGATGACTGCGTGATTGTGCGTGCGGCCGGCCTTCACGTCTGCAAGCGCACCGTTGGTCAAGCGGCGCCGCTTCTCGGTCTCCATGAATCGAGCGTGCTTGATCAAGCCCACTGGGACAGCGTAGCCGATGTATTGATCAGAGCAAAGCGGGGCCGCCTTGCCAGGCGCTAGCACGCTGTCGGTTCAGGTGTGGCGCGGCGCCGCTGCCGGCGCCTTCTGCCACTTCGAAGTCCCGCGCTACGCCAGCCAGACGGTGCTCGACGTGGTGACGCACATCCAGCGCCACCTCGATCCCACGCTCGCCTACCGCTACGCCTGCCGCGTCGGCATGTGCGGCTCCTGCGCGATGACCGTGAATGGCATCGCGCGCTGGACCTGCCGCACGCACGTGGACAAGGTGGCGCAGGACGGCAGGCTCGAGATCGCGCCGCTCGCCAACCTGCCGGTGATCCGCGACCTCGTCGCCGACATGAGCGCCTTCTTCGACAAGTGGGCGCGCGCGCAGGGGCGCTTCGCCGGTGCACGGACACGGCTTGACGATTTCGAGCGCGTGCCGCCGCAGTCCGAGGCGCGCCTGCAGGCCGACGCCGGGATCGAGTGCATCGGCTGCGGCGTGTGCTACGCCTCGTGCGACGTCGTCGCCTGGAACCCGGACTATCTCGGGCCGGCTGCGCTCAACCGCGCCTGGACGCTGGTGCAGGACGAGCGCGACGCCGGGCGCGCGGCGCGCCTGCGCGCGGTGGCGGGCGACGCCGGGTGCCACGCCTGCCACACGCACATGAGCTGCACCGAGCGCTGTCCGAAGCACATCGCGCCGACTGCGGCGATCGGGGGCCTGAAACGGGCGGTGGCGCGCGCCGCGCTGCGAGGCGAGCTGTGAACTCCCGCGCGCGCGGCGAGACCTGGCTCTGGATCGCGCAGCGCGCGAGCGCGGCGGTGCTCGCGGTCTGCGTCGTCGTCCACCTCGGCACGGTGATCTACGCGGTGCGCGGCGGCCTCACCGCGGCCGAGATCCTCGGCCGCACGCGCGGCAGCCTCGGCTGGCTCGCGTTCTATGCGCTCTTCGTCCTCGCCGCCGCGGTGCACGCGCCGATCGGGCTGCGCTCAGTGCTCGCCGAGTGGCTCGGCTGGCGCGGGCCATCCCGCGATGCGGCGCTGCTCGCGTTTGCCGTGCTGCTCGCCGCCCTGGGCATGCGCGCGGTTCTTGCCGTTTTCGCATGACCGACATCCGCGCCCGCAACCACCCCTCGTACTGGACCTTCGTGGTCCACCGCGTCTCGGGCATCGCGCTGGCGCTCTTCCTGCCGCTGCATTTCTGGGCGCTCGGCCAGGCGCTCGAGGGCGCGCCGCGCCTGGACGCGTTCCTCGCCTGGAGCGCGCAGCCGCTCGTCAGGCTCGCGGAGTGGGGCCTGGTGCTCGCGCTCGCGGCGCACCTGGGCGGGGGCCTGCGGGTGCTGGCGCTCGAATTCCTGCCCTGGCGCGACTGGCAAAAGAGCCTCACAGCGGCCGCGGCAGCCGCGACGCTCGCCGTGGGCCTCGCGTTCGCCCTCGCGCTGTAGAATCCTCTCGACTCGAGGAGGAGAACGTGAGACTCGCAAAACTTGTCACGCTCGCCGCCGGCCTCGCGCTCGCTGCGGCCGCGCACGCCCAGTCCTGGCCGCAGAAGCCGGTGAAGTTCATCGTCCCGTTCCCGCCGGGCGGGGCGACCGACATCTCGGCGCGGCTGCTGGGCCAGAAGCTGCAGGAGCTCTGGGACCAGACGGTGGTGATCGAGAACCGCGGCGGCGCAGGCGGCGGCGTCGGCGCGACGGAGGCGGCGCGCGCGACACCCGACGGCTACACGCTCTTCTTTCCTTCCGGGTCGGTGGTCACCGCCAACCAGCACATCTACGCCAAGCTTGGCTACGACCCGGAGAAGGACTTCGTGCCGGTGACCAACGTCGTCTCCGGACCGCAGGTGCTCGTGGTACCGGCTGATTCTCCCTACAAATCGGTCGCCGAGCTGGTCGAGTCCGGCAAGGCGCACCCGGGCAAGCTCAATTTCGGCCACGCCGGGATCGGCTCGCAGATTCATCTCGCTGCCGAGAATTTCGTCTACCAGGCGAGGCTGGACGCGGTGTCGGTACCGTACAAGGGCGAGGGCCCGGGGCTGGCGGCGCTCGTGGGCGGCGAAACTCACTTCATGGTGCCGAACGTCGCCGCGGCGATCGGCCACGTCAAGGGCGGCCGGCTGCGCGCGCTCGGGGTGACGAGCAGGGACGAGGCGCCGCAGCTGCCCGGCGTGCCGCCGATCGGAAAAACGATCTCCGGCTTCGAGAACTACGGCTGGTTCGGCATCGTGGCGCCGCGCGGCACGCCCAAGGAGGTCATCGACAAGGTATACCGGGACACCCGGAAGGCGCTGGAGAGCGCCGACCTGAAGGAGAAGTTCTTCGCCCAGGGGCTGGCGCCGGTGGGCAACACGCCCGAGGAGATGGGTCGCGCGATGAAGACCGAGAGCGAGCTGTGGAAGACAGTGGTGCGGGCGCGCAAGATCCAGGTCAAGTAGGAGCGCGGTGAAAGTCGATCTGGGACAGGTCGAGGAGGCGGCGAAGGAGCTCTACATCCGGGCGCTGAAGCTGCTGCCGCCCGACGTCAAGCAGGGCTTCGAGCAGCTTGCGGCGCGCGAGTCGGATGCGCGCGCGCAGCGCGTGCTCGGCACCATGATCGAGAACATCAAGGTCGCCGAGGACACGGCCAACCTCCTTTGCCAGGACACCGGGATCCCGATCTACAACGTCTGGATCGGACGCGGCGTCGAAGTGGACGGCGTGGCGTTGAAGGAGGCGATCCGGCGCGGCTGCGCGCGCTCGACGCGCGAGTACTCGTTCCGCTCCTCGATCGTGCATCCGACCACGCGCGTGAACGAGCACACCTCGACCGGCCGCGGCGTGCCGGTGATCCAGATCGACTTCAGCGAGCGCGACGAGACGCTCGAGATCGAGATGGTGCCGAAGGGCTCGGGCTCGGAGAACAACTCCTGGCTGCGCATGGCGGTCCCGGCCGAGGGCGTGGACGCGATCAAGACCTTCGTCATCGACTGCGTGCTCGAGGCGGGCGGCAAGACCTGCCCGCCGACGATCGTCGGCGTGGGCGTCGGCGGCACCGCCGACCTGTGCGTGCACCTCGCGAAGCATGCCGCGACCCGGCCGCTCGGCACTTCCTGCGACGATCCCGAGGGCGCCAAGCTCGAGCGCGAGCTCACCGCGGCGGTGAATTCGCTCGGCGTCGGCCCGCAGGGCCTCGGCGGGGACTCGACCGCGTTCGCGGTGCACGTGGAGACCGCCGCCACCCATATCACCATGAACCCGGTGGCGGTGAACATGCAATGCCATTCGGCGCGCCGCGCGCGCGCCACGTTCCGGCCCGCGGGAATCGAGTACGGGTACTGACATGAGACTTGCCACATTCATGCTGCTCGCGCTTGCCGCTTCGCTTGCGGCTGCGGCCGAGGTCGCGGGCGTGAAGCTAGCCGACACCGAGTCCCTTACCCCCGGGAGCGCGCCGCTCGTGCTGAACGGCGCAGGCGTGAGAAAGAGGGCGTTCTTCCAGGTGTACGCGATCGGGTTGTACCTGGCGGAGAAGAAGACGGCGGGCGCCGACGCGATCGGCGCCGGGGGCGCCAAGCGCGTCGCCATCCACATGCTGCGCGACGTCGGCGCTGATCCCTTCATCGAGGCGCTGGTCGACGGCATGCGCGAGAACCACGGCGAAGCTGACATGAAAGCGCTCGAGCCGCGCATCAAGCAGCTCGCCGCGATCCTCGCCGAGCTGAAGGAGGCAAAGAAGGGCATGCGCATCACGCTCGACTGGAACCCTGCCGTCGGCACGCAGCTCACGGTCGAGGGCAAGCTCGCGGGCAAGCCGATCTCCGGCGAGGACTTCTACCGCGCGCTGCTGCGCATCTGGCTCGGCGAGCGCCCGGTGCAGGACGACCTGAAGAAGGCGCTGCTCGGCGAGAAGCCGTAGCCATGGCGCACCACGACCTGAGCCCGCCGCTGAGCGAATCGCAGGTGCGCGCGCTGCGCGTCAACGACACCGTGACGCTGAACGGCACGCTCTACGGCATCCGTGACGCGACACAGATTCACATGTTCGACCGCGGGCGCGCGACGCGCTTCGACCTCACGGGGCACGCGGTGCTGCACACCGCGCCCAACGTAAAGCAGGTCGCAAAGAACGCCGCGCACCCGGCGGGCTACGCGCCGGTGTGCATCGGCACCACCACGAGCGACCGCATGGAGCGCTTCACCCGGCCGCTCATGGAGCGCTGCGGCGTGCGGCTGCTGGTCGGCAAGGGCGGCCTGCGCGAGGCTTCGGCGGCCGCCTTCCGCGAGCTGGGCGGGGCCTACCTGGCGGTGATCGGCGGGACCGCGGCTCTCGAGACCACGTGGATCGAAGCGATCGAGGACGTGGACCTCGACGACCTCAACCCGGAGTCGCTCTGGAAGCTGCGAGTGCGGGGCTTTGGACCGCTGCTCGTCGCGATGGACAGCCACGGCGGCAGCCTGTACTCGGAAGTGCAGGGCGCGGCCCGGACGCGCCGCGCCGCGGCGCTCGCCGCCCTCGGCGTCAAGCCGGGGTAGCTCAGAGCCCGGCGAACGGCGTCGCCATGCGGGCCGCGGTAGCCGCTATCCGGTGCGGGGAGCGCGGGCATCGGCGCGGCGCAAGCTCTGCGAGGCCAGCACGATCGCGATCAGCGCGATGCCGGCATAGTCAAACGCCGCGCGCGGGTAGACCAGCGCGAGGCCGGCAAGGATCAGCAGCCAGCGCTCGCTGCGCGTGGTGCTCTTGAACAGCCACCCCTGCATGCCGCCGGCGAGCGCCGCGATCCCGATCATCGCGGTCAGCGACACCGTTGCGATGTCCAGCGCCGAGGCCTTGGCGAGCGCTTTGAACGAGCCTTGCAGCAGGAGGTTCAACCCCGCCGGGTCGAGCACGAACATGAAGGGCACCAGGAACGCCGGCATGGTGTACTTCCACGACTGCAGCGTCGTCTTGTAGGGATCGCCCCCGGTGATCGCGGCCGCCGCGAACGGCGAGAGCGCGGTCGGGGGCGACACCTCGGAGAGCACCGCGTAGTAGAAGATGAACATGTGCGCGGCGAAATCCTGCACGCCCAGGGTGACTAGGGCCGGCGCGGCGATCACCGCGCAGATGATGTAGGACGCCGTCACCGGCACGGCGAGGCCCACGATCCACACGATGAGCGAGGTGAAGATCGCGGTGTAGAGCAGCTTCACATCGTGCACCAGGGCTTTGCTGGCCTCCACCCCGACCGCCGCCAGCAGGCTCATCGTGCCCTGGGTGAGCGAGTCGGCATAACCGATCACGATGGAGCTGAACTTGAGCCCGAGACCGGTCAGCGTCACGACACCCACGATGATGCCCGCCGCGGCGCAGGTGGCGGCGACGTTCAGCATGCTGACCGAACCGGCTTCGAACGCCTGCACGAGCTTTGCCGGCCACAGGCGCCACTCCGGCCGCACGAAAGCGGCGACGACGAGCGCCAGCGCGCCCGCCGGCAGCGCCCAGGTCAGCGCGTCCGAATGGAACCGCCCCCTGATCGCCGTGTAAACGACGCACGCCGCGACCGCGACCACGCAGAACAGGACCATCTGGCGCCGGCTCATGAGAGCGCAGTCGGGGTGCAATGCGCTGGTGGCGAACGCCACCATGGTCGCCCAGAATACGGCGGCCACCGGCGAGAACCCGAGCAGCATGAAGACGATGATCGCCACCAGCGACAGAAAGTGGAACCCGAACTGCCTGGTGAGGTTCCAGAGGGTCTCGACGTTGTCCAGCGGTACCTGCTTCATTCCGAACTTGCGCGCGTCGAGCTCCACCATCAGGAACAGGGCAAAGTAGTAGAGGCAGGTCGGAATGGTCGCCATCAGGATCACGTCGAGGTACGAGATCTTGAGGAACTCGGCGATGAGGAATGCGGCCGCGCCCAGCACCGGCGGCGAGATGATCGCGCCGAGCCCGCCGGCGGCAAGCAGCCCGCCGGCGGCATCCTTGCCGTAGCCCGCCTTGGCGAGCATGGGATAAGCCACCGTTCCCAGCGTCACGGTGGTGGCGACGCCGCTGCCCGAGGGGCCGCCGAGCAGGAAGGAAGAAAGAACGATGGTGCGGCCCGCCCCCGTGGGCTTGCCGCCCATCGCGCTGAACGAAAAATCGATGAAGAACTTCCCCGCCCCCGAGAACTGGAGGAACGCGCCGTAGATCGTGAACAGGATGATGAGCGAGGAGGAGACGTCCACCGGCACGCCGAAGATGCCTTCCAGCGTCATGTAAATGTGGCCGACGAGCCGCGAGATGTCGTAGCCGCGATGCGTCCACGGCTGGCCCAGGTGCGGGCCGAGCATGGCGTAGGCGATGAACAGCACGCAGACGAACGGCATGATCCACCCTGTGCCGCGCCGCGCGGCCTCCAGCACGAGAACCGTCAGGATCACCCCGAACACCATGTCCAGGTTGGACGGGATGGTGCTGCGGTCGGTGAAATCGTCGCCGCCGGCGAGACCGTAGCCGATGACGAGGAGCGAAAGCGCCAGCGCGATCCAGTCCCACCACATGGCGCGGTGGCGGAAGCGCCGGGAGAACGGGAACAGCAGGAACCCCAGGAACAGCACGAAACCGACGTGGATCATGCGCAGCTGCTGCGTCGGCACGATCGCATACGCGGCATACAGGTGGAACAACGACATGACGACGGCGACTGCCGTCACGATGCGCCCGAGCACGCCGGCGAGGCGGTTGGTCGCGCCTTCTTCCGCCTCGATGTACTCCTCGGCCTTCTTGAGCGCCGCCTCGTCGACCGCGATGTGGTGCTCGGCGGCGATCTCGTGAATCAGCCGGTCTTCCTTCTCGCTCATCGCGCGCGGCTCCCGCCGGCGGCCTTCGCGTTCCCCCGAAACAAAAAATCCAGCGCGCGGGGCGCGCTGGATTTCGCTCCGGCCCGCGATTGTCCGCGGGCTATTTGACGTTCAACCCTTTTTCGCGGAAGTACTTGACCGCTCCCGGGTGGAACGGGATCACGATCGCCGCGTTGGTCTGGTGCTTGAGGTCGAAGTTCTCGCTTTCCTTGTGCACCCGGACCATGTCTTCCTTCCTGTCGAACATCGTCTTCACGATGTTGTAGGCGACCTCGTCCGGGGTGCTGGCGCTGGTCACCAGGATGTTCCAGATGGTGGTGACCTGCGCGTCCTTCTCCTGGCCTGGATAGGACTTGGCGGGAATCACGTCGCGCACGTAGAGCGGGCCGTATTTCTTGTTCAGGACCTCTGCGAGCTCGGCGTGGTCGAGAAACTTGATCTTGACGCCGGGGCTCGCCGCGAGGTCGGTCACTGCGGCAGTGGGGATCCCGCCCGACCAGAAGTAGGCGTCGATCTTGCGGTCCTTGAGCGCATCCCCTGACGCCTGCACCGTCAGCCGCTCGCGGATGATGTCCTTGTCGGGATTCAGCCCCGCCGCCTCCAGCACGCGGTTCGCCTTCACCTCAGTGCCGCTGCGCGGCGGGCCGGTGGAAACGCGCCGCCCCTTCAGGTCGGCGATCTTGTTGATGCCGAGACCCTCGAGCGTGACGATGTGAAAGCGGTTGGGGTAGAGGACCATCAGGCCGCGCACCGGCACCGCGCGGCCCTTGAATTTGTCCTCGCCACGATAGGCGTCATAGCTCGCATCCGCCATCGACAGCGCGACGTCCGCCTTCTTCGTCAGGATGAACTCGAGGTTGGCGATCGAGCCGGCGGTGGATTCCGCAGTGGCGCTAAGCCCGGGCACGTACTTCGTGAGGACGTTCGCCATGCCGCCGCCCATCGGGTAATAGACCCCGCCGGTGGGGCCCGTGGCGATCGAGAGCGTGATCTTCTCCTGCGCCGCGGCGGGCAGTGCGATGGCCGCGCCGGCAGCGAGCGCCAGTAAGAGCTTGCGCATGTTCCCCTCCTGGGACGGTGCTAGGAGTGCGCAGTCTAGAGAGGTTCCCGGGATCGGGTCAACCGAGCGCTCGCGCTCTGGCAGAATCCAGACCATGAGCGCGCGCAAGGCCGCCATCGTCACCGGCTCCGGCACCGGGGTCGGCGCGGCGACCGCGCGCGCGCTGGCGCGCCGCGGCTACGACGTGCTCGTCAACTACTCGAAGAGCGAGGCCGAGGCGAAATCCGCCGCGCAGGCATGCCGCGACGCCGGCGCCGACGTCCTGCTCGGGCAGGGCGATGTCACCGAGGATGCCGCGTGCCGGCGCCTGGTCGAAAGTGCGCTCGGGCGCTGGAACAAGCTCGACTTGCTGGTGAACAACGCCGGGATCACCACCTTCGTCGGCTCCTCCAACTGGGAGGCGCTCGACGCCGAGTCGTTCCAGCGCATCTTCGCCGTCAACCTGATCGGCGCGTTCCAGATGGTGCGCGCGGCGGCCCCGCACCTGAAGAGCGCGCGCGGCGCAATCGTCAACGTCTCCTCGATCGCAGGCGCCCTCGGTATCGGCTCCGCGGTCCCCTACATCGCCTCGAAGGGGGCGCTCAACTCGCTCACCCTGCACCTGGCGCGAGTGATGGCGCCGGAAGTGCGCGTCAACGCGGTCTGCCCGGGGCTGATCACCACGCAGTGGTTCCCGCGCGGGATCGGCGAGGAGAACTACGCCAAGCTCAAGGCAGGCTACGAGGCCGGCGCCCCGCTCGGCCGCGCCGCCTCCGCCGAGGAAGTCGCCGACGCCGTCGTCTGGCTCGCCGAAGCCGGCACCGTCACCGGCGAGCTGCTGCTGCTCGACTCGGGCATGCATCTCGGCTCGGCGATGCGGACGGTGGTGCCGCCGCGCAGCTGACGCGGCGCCGATGCGCGACATCGCCACCGACATCCTGATTCTCGGCTCGGGCGGCGCGGGGCTGTTCGCCGCGCTGCATGCGCAGCAGGCCGCGCCCGGTCTCTCGATCACCGTGGCGGTGAAGGGCCTGCTCGGCAAGTGCGGCTGCACCCGCATGGTCCAGGGCGGCTACAACGTCGCGCTCGACCCGCGCGATTCGGTCGAGCGCCACTTCATGGACACGATCGAGGGCGGCGCGTGGCTCCCCGACCAGGAGCTCGCCTGGAAGCTCGTCACCCTCGCAGTCGAGCGCGTGCGCGAGCTCGAGAACGAGCTCGGCTGCTTCTTCGACCGCAGGCCCGACGGCACCATCCACCAGAAGGCCTTCGCCGGGCAGACCTTCGACCGCACGGTGCACAAGGGCGACCTCACGGGGATCGAGATCATGAACCGGCTGGCCGAAGCCGTCTGGGCGCGCGGCATCGGGCGGCTGGAAGAGCACCGCGCTCTCGAGCTGCTGAAGACGCGCGACGGCGCGGCGCTCGCGGGAGCGCTGCTCATCGACATGCGCTCGGGCGAGTACGTGCTCGCGCGCGCGCGGGCCGTGCTCCTCGCCACCGGCGGCGGGCCGACCATGTACCGCTACCACACGCCTTCGGGGGACAAGAGCTGCGACGGGCTCGCGATGGCTCTGCGCGCGGGCCTGCCCTTGCGCGACATGGAGATGGTGCAGTTTCATCCCACGGGTCTGCTCGCCGGCCCGCACACGCGCATGACCGGGACCGTGCTCGAGGAAGGCCTGCGCGGCGCGGGCGGCCATCTGCTTACCGGCACGCGTGAGCGCTTCATGCCTTCGTACGACCCGAAGGCGGAGCGCGCCACGCGCGACATCGTCTCGCGCGCCATGTACGCCGAGATGAAGAGAGGCAACGTCACGCCGAACGGCGGGCTGTATCTCTCGATGGCGCACCTCGGGCCGGAAAACGTGCGCCGCGACTTCAAGGGCATGGTCGAGCGCTGCGCCGACTGCGGCTTCGACCTCGCCGCAGGCCTCGTCGACGTCGTGCCCACGGCGCACTACATGATGGGCGGGGTCGAGTTCGCGGCCGATTGCACGACCGAGCTCGAAGGGCTGTACGTCGCGGGCGAGGATTCGGGCGGCGTGCACGGCGCCAACCGCCTCGGCGGCAACGGCGTCGCCAACTCGACCGTCTTCGGCGCGGTCGCCGGCGACACCATGGCGGCGCGTGTGGCGAGGGAAGGCGCGCTGCGCGAGCCCGACCCGGCGGCGCTCGAGGCGGCGCTCGAGCGCTGCGAGCGGCCGTTCGCGCGGCGCGCGGCGCGCCACGGCGAGCTCGAGCCGCTGCGCGAGCGGCTCCACGACGTGATGTGGCAAAAGGTGGGGATCATGCGCGACGCTGCGGGCCTCGAAGCAGCTCTGTCGGAGCTCGATGCGCTCGAGGCCGCGCTCGAGGACTGTGCGCTCGCCGGCACGGAGCGCGCGTTCAACCTCTCCTGGCACGACCGGCTCGACCTGAGGAGCCTCATCGAGACGAGCCGCGCGATCGCCCAGGCTGCGCTCGCGCGCCGCGACTCGCGCGGCGCGCACTACCGCGAGGACTTCCCCGGGGTGGCGCCGCTCGAGCGCTCGGCCTACTCGAGCGCGCGCCTGCGCGGCGGCGCGATCGAGGTCGAGATGAAGCCGGTCGCCTTCAGCCGCGTGCGGCCGGGGGGGTCCCTGCTCAAGGACGCGACGTAGGGCGGGCCCGGAGGCCCGCCGCGCATGCGCCCACCGCGCATGCGCCCACCGGTGGGCATGAATGCCCACCCTACCCGACGTGGTTGCGGAAGAACTCGAGCGTGCGGCTGCGCGCGAGCTTCGCGCTCGGCGCGTGGTAGGAGGCGCGCTGATCGCAGTTGAAGCCGTGCCCCGACGGGTAGAAGTGCGCGCCGATCCCGGGGTGCGCGGCGATGAGGGCGCGCGCCTGCTCGGGCGAGGGCGAGGTGTCCTTGTCGCCGAAGTGGCACAGCACCGGGCACTTCGGCTTCTCGTTCATGAAATTCGGCATGCCGCCGCCGTAGTGCGGCGCGGCGCAGGCCAACCCCGCGACGCGCGCCGCCGACACCCAGGTCACGGTGCCACCCCAGCAGTAGCCGACCATCCCGACCTTGCCCGCTGATCCCGCCGCTTCGACCGCGGCGCCCACGTCGAGGATCGCCTTGTCCCAGTCGAGCTTTTGCATGAGCGCGCGCCCGGCCTCGATCTCCGGCGGGTCGTAGCCGGTTTCGTAGCCGCGCTGCACGCGGTCGAACATCGCCGGCGCGATCACCAGGTAGCCGTCGCCGGCGTAGCCGTCGGCGACCGAGCGGATGTGGCTGTTGACGCCGAAGATCTCCTGGATCACCACGATGCCGCCGCGCGGCTTGCCCGCGGGCTCGGCGCGGTACGCGGCGAGCCGGTGGCCGTCGCTCGCAGTCAGTTCGGTCATGCGTCCCATGCGCACTCCTCCCGTGAAGTCGGCGGCTATTGTATAGAATCGTTTCGATGAGAAAGGGCGCGGAGGAGCTGTTCCGCATGTCGTGCGCCGCGCTCGAGCGCGCCGGCGCGCGCCGCGCGATGGCCAAAGCGGCCGACCCCAAGGCTGATTTCGACGCGGTGATCGGCTTTTCCGCGATCCGCGTCGGCGTGCGCGTGCGCGAGGAGAGAATCGCCGAGATCCGCCTGCTGCCGCCGCAGGGCGCGCTCGTGGCGCCCCGCAATGCGCTTGCCGAGCGCGCGGCCCGGCAGCTGGAGCGCTACCGCGACGATCCCGCGGCGCGCTTCGAACTGCCGCTGCTCATCGAAGGCACGCCTTTCCAGCGCCGCGTCTGGGATGCGCTTTGCGCGATTCGCAGCGGGCGCACCCTTACCTATGGCGATCTCGCGCGGCAGGTGGAGGGCGAAGCGCGCGCCGTCGGCCAGGCCTGCGGCGACAACCGCCTGCCGCTCGTGATCCCCTGCCACCGCGCGGTGGCCGCGGATGGACTGGGGGGCTTCGCGCACTCGAGCGGCGGCTTCCCGCTGGAGGCGAAGCGCTGGCTGCTCTTGCACGAGATGCGGCCGGAGCGCTTCGAGCTCACGCCCTGAGCGGGCGCAGGAGCGCAGCGGCGGGCGGCGCCGACGACGCTGCGCTGCTCGACGCTTTCTGCGACGCGCTCTGGCTCGAGGACGGGCTGGCGAAGAACACGCTCGCCGCCTATCGCCGCGACCTTGCGCAACTCGCCGCGTTTCTCGGCGCGCGCGGGCTCACGGGAGCGCGCGCGCAGGACCTGTTCGCGTTCCTCGCCGGGCGCCGCGGGCGCGCGGCGAGCGCGGCGCGCATGCTCTCGAGCCTGAAGCGCTTCTACCTGTGGTGCCTGCGCGAGGGCAGGATCAAGGCCGACCCGACGCTGCGGCTCGATCCGCCGAAGCGCACGCCGCGCTTCCCGAAGAGCCTCTCGGAAGCGGACGTCGAGGCGCTCCTCGCAGCGCCCGCAGCCGACTCGCGGCTCGGCCTGCGCGACCGCGCCATGCTCGAGGTCCTGTACGCCTCGGGCCTGCGCGTTTCGGAGCTCGTCGCCCTCAAGACCTTCGGGGTGAACCTCGACGCGGGCGTGGTGCGCATCCTCGGCAAGGGATCGAAAGAGCGGCTGGTGCCGCTCGGCGAGGAGGCGGTGCACTGGATCCGCCGCTACCTCGGCGAGGCCCGGCCGCGCCTGCTGGGGCGCCGGCAGTCGGCGGCGCTGTTCGTCACCGGGCGCGGCGCCGCGATGACGCGGCAAGCCTTCTGGCACAACCTCAAGCGCTACGGCGCGCGGGCAATTCCGGGCAAGGCACTGTCCCCGCACGTGTTGCGGCACGCCTTCGCCACGCACCTGCTCAACCACGGCGCCGACCTGCGCGTGGTGCAGATGCTGCTCGGGCACGCCGACATCTCGACCACGCAGATCTACACCCACGTCGCGCGCGAGCGCCTGAAGGCGCTGCACGCCAAGCACCACCCGAGGGGCTAGGGTCGCTTTCTCTCGATGCGAACGCCCACCAGCTTCGCGTTCGGCAGGACGCCGAGCTTGGCCGCGCTCACCTGGACCCAGGGGGCGGCGAAGTCGTCGATGAGCAGCCGCGCGATGCGCTCGGCGAAAGTCTCCACCAGGCGGAAGTGCCCGCTCGCAGCGAGCGCCCGGATGCGCAGCACGACCTGCTCGTAGTCGATCGTGTCGGCGACGCGGTCGGTCGCGAACACCTTCGCGCCAGGCAGTCCGATGTCGAGGTCGAGCGAGACGGTCTGCGCGGCATGGCGCTCGCGGCGGTGGATGCCGATCAGCACCTCGACGCGCAGATCGCGGATCAGGATCGAGTCCATGGGCGGCGCTGATTATAGAATCGGTGCCGCATGGAGACCGTCGGCATCGCGCTCGCGGCATATCTCGTCGGCTCGGTCTCGTTCGCGATCGTGGTGAGCCGGCTGTTCGCGCTGCCCGATCCGCGCAGCTACGGCTCGAAGAATCCGGGCGCCACGAACGTCGAGCGCACCGGCAACCGGCTCGCCGCCGCGCTCACGCTCGCCGGCGACGCGGGCAAGGGCGCTGCTGCGGTGTGGCTCGCCGCGCTCTGGACCGGGCAGGCGCCGGTCGCCGGGGTGGAGGCGCCCGTGGCCGGGGCGCTCGCGTTTCTCGGGCACCTCTATCCGGTGTGGCACAGGTTCCGCGGCGGCAAGGGCGTCGCGACCGCGGCCGGCGTGCTGCTCGCGCTCGATCCGTGGCTCGGCCTGGGAACGCTCGCCACCTTCGGCGCCATGGTGGCGTTCCTGCGCATGGTGTCGCTCGCTTCGATCGTAGGCGCGCTGTTCGCGCCGGCCTTCGCCTTCTGGCTCTTCGGCCTGCGCCCTGTGACGCCGGCAGTGGCGGCGATGGCGCTGATGCTCATCTGGCGCCATCACGACAACATCGGCCGCATCCTGCGCGGCGAGGAGCCGCGCCTCGGGGAGAAGAAGACATGAGACTGCTGGTGCTCGGCGCCGGAGGGGTCGGCGGCTATTTCGGCGGCAGGCTGGCGGAATCCGGCGCCGACGTGACGTTCCTCGTGCGGCGGCGCAGCAAGCTGCCGCCCTACGAGAGGCTAGCGAGGTCCCAGCGCGGCCGCACCGTGAATCGCAGGTCGTCGCGGCGTCCCGACCCGAGGTTTCGCCCTAGCAGCCGCAGGGCGGCTGCAAGGGCGATCATGGCCCCGTTGTCGGTGCAGAGCTCGGGCTCGGGGTAGAAGACGTCGAACCCTGCGGCGGCCGCTTTCGCATCGAGCGCGGCGCGCAGCTGGCGGTTCGCGCCCACGCCGCCGGCGACGACCAGCCGCGTGAGCCCGGTTACCACCATCGCCTGCGAGCACTTGGCGACGAGCACCTCGACCACCGCCTCGACAAACGCGCGCGCCACGTCCGCGCGCCGGCGCTCGTCCGTGCCGGCATCGCGCACGAGGGCGAGCACCGCCGTTTTCAGGCCGCTGAAGCTGAACTCGAGATCGCCGCTCGCGATCATCGGCCGCGGCAGGCGGTAGCGGCCGGCGGCGCCGCGCTCGGCGAGCGCGGAGAGCGCCGGGCCGCCCGGGTAGCCCAGGCCGAGCAGCTTGGCGGTCTTGTCGAAGGCTTCGCCCGCCGCGTCGTCCTGCGTCTCGCCGAGCAGCGCGTAGCGGCCGAGCGCGTCCACGCGCATGAGCTGCGTGTGGCCGCCCGACACGAGCAGCGCGACGAAAGGAAAACCGGGCGCGCGCGCGGCAAGCAGCGGCGAGAGCAGGTGCCCCTCCAGGTGATGCACGCCGATCGCGGGCACGCCGAGCGCGAAGGCGAGCCCGCGCGCGACCGCCGCGCCGACCAGCAGCGCGCCGGCCAGCCCCGGACCCTCGGTGTACGCGGTGGCGCCGAGCTCGCCGACCCCGCGCCCGGCGCGCGCGAACAGGCCGCGCGCGAGCGGCACGATGCGCCGCACGTGGTCGCGCGAGGCGAGCTCGGGCACCACCCCGCCGTAGGCCTCGTGCATCGCCACCTGCGAGTGCACCGCGTGGGCGAGCAGCCGCGCCGCGGCCCCGTCGTAGAGCGCGACCCCGGTCTCGTCGCAGGAAGTCTCGATGCCGAGGATCAGCACCACGTGATTTTGATACAATCCGGCCCGTTCAAAACGCCGGAGACCGGATGCCGACCGTACGCGTCAAGGAGAATGAGCCCTTCGAGGTGGCGATGCGCCGCTTCAAGCGCACCGTCGAGAAGACGGGCCTGCTCACCGAGCTGCGCGCGCGCGAGTACTACGAGAAGCCCACCACGGAGCGCAAGCGCAAGCTCGCCGCCGCGGTCAAGCGCCACCACAAGCGCCTGCGCAGCCAGATGCTGCCGCAGAAGCTCTACTAGCACGCGGATCCTCCGGCAACGCCCCGGCGCATGCCTCCGGGGCGTTTTTGTTTGCCGATGTCACTGAAAGCCCGCATCAGCGACGACATGAAGGCGGCGCTGCGCGCGCGCGACGCGGCGCGCCTTTCGGCGATCCGGCTGCTGCTCGCCGCGATCCAGCAGCGCGAGGTGGACGAGCGCAAGGAGCTCGGCGACCCTGAGGTGCTCGCCGTCGTCGAGAAGCTCATCAAGCAGCGCAAGGAGTCGGTGGTGCAGTTCGAGAAGGCGGCGCGCGCCGAGCTCGCCGCGGCCGAGAAGTTCGAGATCGGCGTGCTGCAGGGCTACCTGCCGAGCCAGCTCGGAGAAACGGAGATCGCGGCCGCGGTCGAGGGCGCGATCGCCGAAGCCGGCGCCTCCGGAATCAAGGACATGGGCAGGGTAATGGCGTTGCTCAAGCCGAAGCTCGCCGGCCGCGCCGACATGGCAAAGGTCTCGGCGCTGGTCAAAGCGAAGCTCGGAGGCTGAAAAATCAGGGTCAGACCCCATTTTCCCGCTGCTTTCTGGAAAAATGGGGTCTGACCCCGCCGTGATCCCCGACAGCTTCAAGCAGGACCTTCTCAACCGCGTCGACATCGTGGACGTGGTGTCACGCTACGTCCGGCTGAAGAAGGGCGGCGCGAACTACGTCGGCCTGTGCCCGTTCCACAGCGAGCGGACGCCTTCGTTCACGGTGAGCCCGGCCAAGCAGTTCTACCACTGCTTCGGCTGCGGCGCGCACGGCAACGCGATCGGGTTCCTGATGGCGTACTCGGGGCTCGGCTACGTCGAGGCGATCAAGGATCTTGCCGCGGGCGTCGGCTTGCAGGTGCCGCAGTGGCAGCCGCGCAGCCCAGAGGAAGCGGCGCAGAAGGAGCGCGAGACCGGCCTGTACGGGGTGCTCGAGAAGGCGACGGACCTCTACCGCGCCGAGCTGAAGAAGTCCGCGCGCGCGATCGAGTACCTGAAGGGACGCGGGCTCTCGGGCGAGATCGCCGCGCGCTTCCGCGTCGGCTACGCGCCCGACGACTGGCAGGCGCTGCGCGCCGCCTTCGCGGACTACGACGACAAGGCGCTCGTCGAGGCGGGCCTGGTGATCGAGGGCGAAGAGGGGCGGCGCTACGACCGCTTCCGCGACCGGGTCATGTTCCCGATCCTCAACGCGCGCGCCGCGGTGATCGGCTTCGGCGGCCGCGTGCTCGCCGACGGCGAGCCGAAATACCTGAACTCCCCCGAGACCGCGCTCTTTTCCAAGGGGCGCGAGCTCTACGGCCTCGCGCAGGCGCGCGAAGCCATCCGCGCCGCAGGGCGCGTGCTCGTGGTCGAGGGCTACATGGACGTGCTCGCGCTGGCGCAGTTCGGCATCGGCTACGCCGTCGCGACCCTCGGCACGGCCACCACGCCGGTGCACGTAGCGAAGCTGCTGCGGCTCGCCGATGAGCTCGTCTTCTGCTTCGACGGCGACGCCGCCGGCCGCAAAGCCGCCTGGCGCGCGCTCGAAGTGTGCCTGCCGCTCGCGAGCGACGCCAGGCCCGTCCGGTTCCTGTTCCTGCCCGATGGCGAAGACCCCGACAGCTACGTGCGCCGGCGCGGCCAGGAAGGCTTCGAGCGCTTGGTGCGCGAGGCGGGGACCCTCTCCGGCTTCCTGCTCGGCGAGCTGCGCGCGCCCTCGGAGCTGGCGAGCGCCGAAGGGCGCTCGCGGCTGCTGGTCGCGGCGAAGCCGCACCTCAAGGCGATCGCGGCGCCCGCGCTGAGGCTCCAGCTCGTGAAGGAGGTCGCCGCGCTCGCCCGGGTCTCGCAGGAGGAGGCCGAGCGGCTGCTCGAGCTGCGCCCGGCCCCGTCCTACGCGCGTCCGGCGCCCGCGAAGGCCGCTGCGCCCGCCGCGCCGAACCTCGAGCGCAAGCTCCTCCAGTGCCTGCTGCTGCGCCCGCAGCGCGCGCCCGAGATCGACCTCGCGCTCGCCGACCCGGAGCTGCCCGAGACCGCGGCGCTCGGCGCGCTCGCTGAGTGGTGTCGCGGGGCGCCGCTCGAGGAGCGCCTGGAGCACGCCATGCTGATCGAGCACTTCGGCGACACGCCGCACGCCGAGGTGCTGTTCGACGCGCAGCGCTCGCTCCTCGACCTGCGCCTGACGGGAGAGCAGGCCGACGCCGAGATCACGAACTGCCTGGACGGTCTGCGGGTCAAACGCAAGGGTGAGAGCCTCGAGATCCTGCGCCAGCGCGTCGAGCGCGGCGAGGCCGGACGCGAGGAGCTCGCCGCCTACACCCGGATGCTCCAGGAATACGAACAGCTGAAGCGGGGTCGCCTCGGAAGCCGCCCAGGAGTATGATGCGCGATTTTTCCGCCCCTCCCGCCCTACACCAGGATGGCCAAGGACAAGCGTAGTAAGCCCAAGCGCAAGAAGGCCGCCAAGGCCAGCAAGAAAACCAAGACAATCAAGCGCTTGAAGAAAAAAACAGCGCGCCGTCCCGCTGCCGCGGCGAGGCGCCGCACCCGGCCCGCGCGCAGGCCGCGCCGCCCCAGCAAAGGCAGGACCCCGAGGAAATCGGCCCGGCTGCTGCGCCCGGCGAGGAAGCGGGCGCGCGAGGCGCTGATCAAGGCCGTCGCCGCGCGGCCCGAGGACAAGTCGGCGGCGAGGCCGAAGGGCGCGATCAGGAACGCGAGGCAGGCGCTCGAGCTCCTCGAGGCGAAGGTCGCCGCCGTCAAGGCCAAAGGGCGCGGGCGGCCGGGCCGCAAGGGCAAGAAAGACGCCTGGATCATCCCGCCCGACCTGCCCAGGGAAGACGCCGAGACCCGGCGCACGCGGCTCAAGAACCTGATCAAGCTCGGCAAGGACCGGGGCTTCCTCACTTACTCGGAGATCAACGACCACCTGCCGGACGACCTGGTGGACGCCGAGCAGATCGAGGCGATCATCTCGACCTTCGGCGACATGGGCATCCAGGTCTACGACCAGGCGCCCGACCAGGAGCAGCTGCTCATCACCGCCGACCAGCCGCCGGTCGCCCCCACCGACGACGACGTCGAGGAGCAAGCCGAGGCCGCGCTCTCGACGGTGGATTCCGAGTTCGGCCGCACCACCGACCCGGTGCGCATGTACATGCGCGAGATGGGGTCGGTGGAGCTCCTGACGCGCGAGGGCGAGATCGAGATCGCCAAGAGGATCGAGGAAGGCCTGCGCCACATGATCCAGGCGATCAGCGCCTGCCCGACCACGGTGCAGGAGATCCTCGACCTCGCCGACATGGTCGAGAGGGACGAGATGCGAGTGGATGAGGTCGTGGACGGCCTGATCGACCCGAACGCGAAGGACGATTTCGACCCGAGGAAGGCAGAGGCGACCGAGGAGGAGGAGGAGGAGAGGATCGAGGCCGAGGAGGCCGAGTCGGAGGACGACGAGGCCGCGGCGCAGTCCGCGAGCCTGTTGAAGCTCCGCGGCGAGGCGCTGGAGAAGTTCGCGCGCATGCGGCGCCTCTACGAGAAGATGAAGCGCGTGCTCGAGAACAAGGGCCCGCGCGACAAGGACTACCTGCGGGTGCGCGACCAGATCGGCGCCGAGCTGATGACCATCCGCTTCACCGCGCGCACCGTCGAGCGCCTCTGCGACAGCGTGCGCAGCCTCGTGGACGAGATCCGCTCGCACGAGCGCGGCATCCACAACATCTGCGTCGAGAAAGCGCAGCTGCCGCGGCCGCACTTCATCAAGGTGTTCGCCGGGACGGAAGGCTCCAAGCGCTGGCTCACCGCCGAGATCAACGCCGGCCACCCCTGGAGCGAGGCGCTGATGCGGCTGGAGCCGGCCGTGCTGGAGCACCTCGGCAGGATCCAGGGCGTGCAGCAGAAGATCGGCATCCCGATCCGGGACCTGAAGGAAATCAACAAGCAGATGTCCACGGGCGAGGCCAAGGCGCGGCGCGCCAAGCGCGAGATGACCGAGGCGAACCTGCGGCTCGTCATCTCGATCGCGAAGAAGTACACCAACCGGGGGCTGCAGTTCCTCGACCTCATCCAGGAGGGGAACATCGGCCTCATGAAGGCGGTGGACAAGTTCGAATACCGCCGCGGCTACAAGTTCTCGACCTACGCCACCTGGTGGATCCGGCAGGCGATCACGCGCTCGATCGCGGACCAGGCGCGCACCATCCGCATCCCGGTGCACATGATCGAGACCATCAACAAGATG
>Ga0187892_10003819_pt1 | contig 26680 bp, 24 predicted proteins | sample MA1701073metaG_FD_139345 | JGI IMG/M metagenome (GOLD analysis project Ga0187892, IMG submission 139345) | Bio-ooze microbial communities from a basaltic lava cave in the Kipuka Kanohina Cave System on the Island of Hawaii, USA - MA170107-3 metaG ... | reverse complement strand
CGGCCCCCGGTCCCGATCGAAGGGCGGTCGGCGGGCGACGCTTGCGCGTCGGCTTTCCCTGGAGCAACGCGCGTGCCAAGCTGCGCGCGTGCGTGGCGCGCGGAGAGACGTCGGCGAGACGCGACGTGAACGCGCCGCGGGCACGGGCCCGTGACCCGCGGTTCACTGATCGTCCTCGAAGGCCTCGACGGCACCGGCAAGTCCACGCAGGTGCCGCGGCTCGCTCACCGTCTCGCGGCGGGGGGCCGCGAGGTGGTGACGACGCGCGAGCCCTACGACTGCGCGCCCGGCCGCGCGATCCGCGAGCTGGCGCAGCGCGTTGTACCGGCCGCGCCCGAGGAGGAGCTGGCGCTCTTCCTCGCGCAGCGCCGGATCCACGTGCGCGAGCTCGTCGCGCCCGCGCTCGCGCGGGGCGCCGTGGTGCTCTCCGACCGCTACTTCCTCTCCACGGTCGCGTACCAGGGCGCGCGCGGCCTCGACCCGGCGCGCCTGCTCGCCGAGAACGAGGCCGAGTTCCCGCTGCCGGACCTGGCGCTCCTGCTCGTGCTCGCGCCCGCCGCCGGGCTCGCGCGCGTGGCGGCGCGCGGCGGGGCCGCCGAGCCCGCCTTCGAGCGCGCCGACTTCCTCGCGCGCGTGCGCGAGATCTTCGACTCCCTCGAGCGCCCCTACCTCGAGCGGGTGGACGCCGTCGGCTCGCCCGACGCCGTCGAGGCCCGTCTCGCGGCCGCCATCCACCGCCGCCTCGGTGTCCCCTAACATCCCACGACCTCGCATGAGCCAGCCGGCCGCCACGCCTGCGCCCGATCTCGCCGCCCGCTACCGCGCGGTGCGCGCGGCCACCGAGGCGCTCGCCGCGCCGCTCTCGCCGGAGGACTGCACCGCGCAGTCGATGCCCGACGCGAGCCCGGTGAAGTGGCACCTCGCGCACACGAGCTGGTTCTTCGAGACCTTCGTGCTGGAATCCGCGCCGGGCTACCGGCCGCTCGAGCCCGCCTACCGGATGCTCTTCAACTCCTACTACCACTCGGTGGGCGAGCAGCACTTCCGCCCGGAGCGCGGCCTGATCACGCGGCCCGGCCTCGCCGAGGTGCACGCCTACCGGCGCCACGTGGACGCGGCGCTCCTCGCGCTGCTCGAGCGCGGCCGACTCGGGCCCGCGCCGCTGGCCGTGGTCGAGCTCGGCCTCCACCACGAGCAGCAGCACCAGGAGCTGATCCTCACGGACCTGAAGCACCTGCTCGCGAAGAATCCCACGCACCCGGTGTACCGCGCGCGCCCAACTTGTGACCGCGCAACCGGCTCCCAGGAAGGGAGCCGCGCGGAAGAGGGCGCGGTGAATCTTGGGTGGCACGGGCACCCCGCCGGCCTGCGCGAGATCGGGCACGCGGGGATGGGCTTCGCGTTCGACAACGAGGGCCCGCGCCACCGCGTGTTCGTGCACGCCTTCGCGCTGGCCTCGCGCGCCACGACCAACGCGGAGTACCTCGCGTTCATGGCGGACCGCGGCTACGAGCGTCCCGAGCTCTGGCTCTCGGACGGCTACGCGGCCGTCCTGCGCGAGGGCTGGCGCGCGCCGCTCTACTGGCTGGAGCAGGACGGCGTCTGGCACCGCTTCACCTTGGCCGGCCTGCTCCCCGTCGCGCCGAGCGAGCCGGTCGCGCACGTCTCCGCGTACGAAGCCGACGCGTACGCGCGCTGGGCCGGCGCGCGCCTGCCGAGCGAGGCGGAGTGGGAGGTCGCCGCCGCGGACGCGCCCATCGCGGGCAATTTCGTCGAGAGCGGCCGGCTCGAGCCGGCGCCCGCGCCGGCCGCGGCCTCGCGCCCGAGCCAGCTCTTCGGCGACGTCTGGGAGTGGACCGCGAGCGCCTACGCGCCCTACCCCGGCTACCGCCCGCCCACCGGCGCGCTCGGCGAGTACAACGGCAAGTTCATGGCGAACCAGCTCGTGTTGCGCGGCGGCTCGTGCGCGTCGCCCGCCTCGCACCTGCGCGCGAGCTATCGGAACTTCTTCCACCCCGACGCGCGCTGGCAGTGGAGCGGCATCCGCCTCGCGCGCGACGCCAGCTAGGAGAGACCCGCGTGAAGAAGCTTCTCGTCCTCTCGCTCGCGCTGAACGCGCTCGTGGCGGCGGCCGTCGCCTGGTTCGGCTTCGGACCGGGCCGCACCGCGCTGCTGGGCTCGTTCCTCGAGAAGCACCAGGCGCGGCTGGTGAGCAGCTTCGAGGCCTTCCCGCTCGTGCCCGACGACATCGTCTTCCTCGGCGACAGCATCACCGAGGGCGGGCCCTGGGAGGAGCTGTTCCCGGACCTGCGCGTGCGCAACCGCGGCGTCGGCGGCGACACCAGCGAAGGGGTGCTGGCCCGCCTCGAGCAGGTCTCGCGCGCCACGCCGGCGAAGGTGTTCCTGCTGATCGGAACGAACGACCTGTTCCGCGGCGACTCGGAGGACGAGATCGTCGCGAACATCACCGAGATCCTCGACCGCCTGAAGCAGGAGACGCCCGACACCGAGGTGTACCTCCAGAGCGTGCTCCCGCGCGCGCCGAGCTTCCGCGCGACGATCGAGGCGCTGAACGCGCGGCTCGCGGAGGTGGCGCTCGAGCACGGCTCGGCGTGGGTGGACCTCTATCCGGCCTTCCTCGACCCCGAGACCGGCGGCATCCGCGCCGAGCTGTCGAACGACGAGCTGCACCTGCTCGGCCCGGGGTACGCGCTCTGGAAGGAGCAGGTCGACCTCGCCGTCCGCACCGACGCCACCGGGATCGAGGAGGAGCTCGAGCCGGAGCCGCCGGAAGGCGAGCCCGAGATCGAGGAGCCCGAGGAGAGCGCGCCCCTGGAGGAGACCACTTGAGCATCGAGCTGAACGGCATCGCGCACATCCAGCTCACGGCGAACGACGCGGCGCGCTCGCTCCCGTTCTGGGAGAAGCTCTGTCACTTCTTCGAGATGAAGACGCTGATCAAGAACGAGAGCATGGTGTACTGCATCGGCAGCCGCACCGGCGTGCTCGTGCGCGAGGCGCCGCCCGAGAAGCGCGGTGGGCGTTTCGACCAGAACCAGGTCGGCCTGCACCACTTCTGCTTCCGCGCGCGCGCCCGCGAGCACGTGGATGAGGTCCACCGCTTCGTGGTCGGCGAGCTGCGCGCCAAGATCGTGCACGGGCCCCAGGAGGACGGCTTCGCGCCCGGCTACTACTCGGTGCTGTTCGAGGACCCCGACGGCATGCGCGTCGAGGTGAACTTCGTGCCGGGCCGCGGCCATCTCGACCGCCTCTGACGCAGGACCGCGAGGACGGTCGCGACCAGCAGGCCGCCCGCCGCCGCCCAGAGTCCCCGTCGCAGGCCGCGCGAGTGCAGCTCGAGCTCGACCCGTAGCGCCCCGCGCGGCAGCGCGAGGCCCATGACCCGCCCGTTGACGCGCGCGAGGGGCGACGGCACGCCGTCCACCCGCGCGGACCAGCCCGGGAAGTCGGACACGCCGACGACCAGGAATCCGCCGAGCGGGGCGTCGACCTCCAGGGTCATGCGCGTCACGCCCCACGTCGCGGCCATGACGCGGCCGGCCGGTTGCGCTTCGGGTCCGGTCCAGCCCGCGACGAAGGCCGCATCGACCGGGGCCTCGTTCCGGAGCATCCCCCTGCGGAAGCGCTCCCGGTCGTAGGGGTAGGTGCGGCTCGCGAAGTAGGCGCGGGGCAGGACGCCCGGGACTTCGTAGACGAGGGCGCCTCGATTCGCGCGCACGAAGCGCGCGCCCCGCTGCTCGGCGAGCTTCCGCGCGGCCTCGTCGTATGCGGCGAGGACCAGGTAGCCGACGTTGAAGCTCCGGAGCAGGTGGCTGCCGAGCAGGAGCGGGAGCGCCTCGCGAGGCGGGACGCCGAGCACGTCGCACGGGAGGGTCTCCACATACCAGGTCGGGATCAGGCCGGCGCTCGTTCCCGTGGCGCTCAGGTAGCCGTTCGCCGTCGCGGAGTGGAGCAGCGCGAGCGATTCCATCTGCGGGTTGCCGGGATCCTGTCCCGTGAGCGGCAGCACCCGCGCGTCGGTCCGGAGACCCAGCTCGCGCGCGCCGGTGCTGCCGTACCGCTCGGGGTAGGTCTTCATGCTCATGTCGTGAGCCTCGGCGGTGAGAGACGCCGCGCTCACGAAGGCACCGGCCGCGAAGAGGACGGGCGCCCAGCGCCGCTCGAGCCAGGGAAGCGCGGCCAGGGTCGCCGCGGCGCCCACCAGACCCGCGATCACCGCACGTCCCGAGTCCGGAGCGACGGCGACGAGCTCGAGCGCGACCGCGGCGGCGACGGCGAAGAGGACAACCGGAGCGCCCCGCAGCAGGCGGGCGCCGGCGAGCCGGCGCGTCCAGAGCTCGAGGCCGAGGGCGGCGACCAGCACCAGCACGCCCTGGCTCATCAGGAAGAGCTTGAAGGGCCAGCGCAGCGACGACCAGATCGGGATCGCATGCGTCGCCCGATAGAGGGGATTGTCACCGCCCGCGAGGACGAGGAGCAACGCGGCGGTGAGCCCGCTGGCGCAGAACGCCCTGCCGAGAGGGGAGCGGAGAGACGACCGGAGACAGAGCAGCCCGGCAACGAGGCCCGGCACGATCCACGCTCCCTGATGCCCGACGATCGAGGCGTGATCGGGAAGGAAGCCGTTCGGCGCCGCGAACACCGGCAAGAGCCAGCCGACCAACGTCAGGGGCGCGACACCGCGAAGTGTGAACTCGTCGATGGGGAACGGCAGCGCCCGCACGGAGAGGGGGAGCAGATCGGTCGCGGGCAGCAGGGCCGGAAGGCTCAGCACGCCGGCGAGCGCGATGAGGCCGAGGACCCCAGCCAGGCGGGCCGGCTTCCAGCAGACGAGGAGGCCGAAGGCGGCGAGGAAGATCCCGGCCGTGAGCGCCTGGTAGACGAGCAGCTGGGGATATCCGACGCAGGCGGTGGCCACGAGCCCGACCACGATCGCCACGGCCCCGGCCCAGCCCGGGTCGCAGAGCTGGCGCACGACGCCGTACAGGATCCACGGCAGCCAGGCGAAGACGGGCAGCACGAAGATCCAGACGGTGGAGAGCGCGGTGAGGAAGCCCCCGAGGCTCGCGCTCAGGGCCGCGACCGCCGCGAGCGCCGGCCGGACGCCGTGAAGGCGCGCGAGGAGAAACCACCCGACCGCGGCGAGCGGCAGGTGGATGAGCACGATCACGAGCATCAGCTGCGTCGGCTCGAGCTCGAGCACGCGCACGACGAGGACGCCGAGCGTGTACGGGAAGTAGAGCACCCCGGGCTGCCCGGCCGCGAGGACGGGCTCGCCGAGATGCTGGTGTGGATTCCAGAGGGGGACGATGCCGTCGAGCCAGAGCCCGTGCGCGTAGCCGAGGATCGGAGTGAAGTACTCGAAGTTGTCCCAGAGGTTGTAGTCGAAGCGCGGGCCCAACGCGGCGCCGAGCGCGAGCGCCGCCCAGCAGGCCAAGACGAGCCCGAGGAGCCACGCTGCATCGTCGCGCGCACTCGTTCGCGCGCCCTCGAACGGCGACGCCGTGTGCGCCGAGGTCACGGTGCGCAAGGTAGCGTGCGGGGCTCCGGGCCCGTGCGCGATCCGAGAGGCGCGGCCTACTCTCCTGCCGGGTCCCCATGGCGTCCAGTCAGAGCGACAAGGCCGCCCGCTTTCGTGCGCTGCACCAGGGGCCGGCCGCCTTCGTGATCCCGAATCCATGGGACGCCGGCTCCGCGCGCGTCCTCGCCGGCCTCGGCTTCCAGGCGCTCGCGACCTCGAGCGGGGCGTCCGCAGTGAGCCTCGGTCGTCGCGACGGCGAGCTCACGCGGGAGGAGGCGCTGGCGCACGCCCGCGTCATCGTGGACGCGACCGACCTGCCCGTCTCGGCGGACCTCGAGAACGGCTTCGGCGCCGCGCCCGAGGCGGTGGCGGAGACGATCGGCCTCGCCGCCGGCGTGGGCCTGGTCGGCGGCATCATCGACGACGGCACCGGCGACCGCGACGAGCCCCTGCACGACACGGCCCGGGCCGCCGAGCGGGTCGCGGCGGCCGCGCGGGCGGCGCGTGCGCTCCCGTTCCCGTTCACGCTGACCGGCCGGACCCAGAGCCTCATGCGCGGCAACGCCGAGCTCGGCGACACCATCGAGCGCCTGCGGGCCTACGAAGCGGCCGGGGCGGACGTGCTGATGGCGTCGGGCCTGCCGGACCTCGCGGCCGTGCGCGAAGTCTGCGCCGCGCTGTCCAAGCCCTTCAACTTCATGGCGGGCATCCCGGGCCAGTCCTTCACGGTGGCCGCACTCGCCGCGGCCGGCGTGAGGCGGATCAGCCTCTCCACGTCCCTCTATCGCATGGCGATGACGGGGCTCGTCGAGGCCGCGCGCGAGGTGAAGGAGCGAGGCACCTTCGACTACCTCGACCACGCCCTGTCGACGCAGGATCTCCACAGCTTCATGCGGACCTGAGGCGCCGCGCTCAGCGCTCCGCCGTGACCTCGACGATGCGGGTCTCGTCGCCGCCGAGGCCGATCAGCTTGCGGACGAGGGTGCCGTTCTCGTCGTAGGCCGCGACCACGCCCGGCGCCTCGCGCAGCAGCGTCATCGTTCGCACCGCGCCCGTCGCCTCTACGACCTCGATGCGCGCGCCGTTCTCCACGGGGATCAGGCGGGCCACCGCGCCGTCCTCGCCCACCACCATCTTCGGCTCGAGCTTCACGGTGATCGGGTTGCTCCCCGTCCAGAACTCGACCGAGTTGGCGAAGAACACGTCGGCGAGGTTCGCGAACGAGTAGACCGGGATGATGGTCAGACCCAGGAACACCAGCCAGCGGACCCACTTGTTCGGCGAGATGCTCTTGTTGAACCCGATCAGCTTGCGGGTCAGGTTGAAGGAGCCGAAGCAGGAGGTGCCGAGCGGCACGAAGCCGACCAGCACGGCGACGGCGACGAGTCTGCGAAGCGAGACCGGGAGACGACGGGTCATGGGAGGACCTCCTCCCCGCGACACTAGCTCCGGGTGCGGGCGAGCCGCGCGAGCCCGTACAGCCCCGCCGCGACGGAGACGGCTGCCGGAAGCAGCCACGCCGCGGGCGTGTGCGCGCCCGGCGCGTTGAAGCCGGGGATCGGGAGCGCGTCGCGCAGCTCGTGGGAGAGCACCCCCGCGCCCTCGATCGCGGCGAGCAGCAGCGCGCCGGCGAGGATCGAGCCGCTCGCGAGGCGCACGTACCCGAGCAGCGCGCCGAGGGCGAACGCCTGGAGCCCGAAGCTGGTCGCGTGGTAGGCGTCGCTCGTGAACAGGCTGGTGCGCACCAGCGCGAACAGCACGGCGGTGAACAGCACGCCGCGGACCGGCCCGAGCGCCGCGACGACGCCCTGCTGGACGACGCCGTGGAAGAAGAACTCCTCGAGCACCGGGCGCAGCAGCACGCCGAACAGCACCCACTCGAGCGTGTCGAGGGGGCCGAGCTTCGCGTCCGTCGCCGCCGGCTGCGCCCCCGCGAAGAGCCGCTCGGCGACCTGATTGTCGAGCTCGCTCACGAGCAGCACGGCCGGCAGGAGCAGCGCGAGCGCCGGGAGGAGGCGCGGCGCGAAGCCGACGAGGCCGATGCGGAGGTCGGCGGGCGGCGGGAGCGCGCGCGCCGCGAGCGTGCCGGCGCCGCCGAAGCCGAGCAGCAGGCCGAGCGCGAGCCCGAGCGTGCCGCCGGTCGCTGGCGTGGCGAGCGCCGTCACCAGCACCAGCACGCTCCAGGCGAAGACGGTGAGCAGCAGCGCGCCGAACGGGCGCGGCGCGGGCAGCGGGGCGTCGGTCAAGCGCGCGCCGCCGCGAGCGCCCGCCCGGTGTGGCTGCGCGCGACCTTCGCCACGTCCTCCGGCGTGCCCGCCGCGACGATCTCGCCGCCCGCGGCGCCGCCCTCGGGCCCGAGGTCGATCACCCAGTCGGCGCTGCGGATCACGTCGAGGTGGTGCTCGATCACCACCACGCTGTTGCCGAGCTCGACGAGCTGGTGGAGCACGCGCAGCAGGTTCGCGACGTCGGCGAAGTGGAGGCCGGTGGTGGGCTCGTCGAGCAGGTAGAGCGTGCGCCCGGTCGAGCGCTTCGACAGCTCGCGCGCGAGCTTGATGCGCTGCGCCTCGCCGCCCGAGAGCGTCGTGGCCGGCTGGCCGAGCTGGAGGTAGCCGAGCCCGACGGCCGCGAGCGTCTCGAGCGGCCGCCGCAGCGCCGGCACGTTCTCGAACAGCGCGAGCGACTCCTCGACGCTGGTCGCGAGCACCTCGGCGATGCTCTTGCCCTTGTAGCGCACCTCGAGCGTCTCGCGGTTGTAGCGCCGCCCGCCGCACACCTCGCACGTCACGTGCAGGTCGGGCAGGAAGTGCATCTCGACCTGCAGCTCGCCGTCGCCCTCGCACGACTCGCAGCGTCCGCCCTTCACGTTGAACGAGAAGCGCCCGGGCCCGTAGCCGCGCACACGCGCTTCGGGCACCTGGGCGAACAGCTTGCGGATGCCGTCGAAGACGCCGGTGTACGTGGCGGGATTGCTGCGCGGCGTCCGCCCGATCGGGGCCTGGTCGATCTCGATCACCTTGTCGAGCTGCTCGACGCCGCGCACGCGCTCGTGCGCGCCGGGCACGGCGAGCGCGCCGTGGAGCTTCCCGGCGAGGATGCGGTGGAGCGTGTCGGAGACGAGCGTGGACTTGCCCGAGCCGGACACGCCGGTGACGACGGTGAAGCGGCCGAGCGGGATCTCGACGGTGACGTCCTTCAGGTTGTGCGCCCGGCAGCCGGAGAGCACGATGCGCTCCGCGTCCGCGCACGGGCGGCGCGCGGGCTCGGCCATGCGCTTGCGGCCGGCGAGCCAGGCGCCGGTCTCGGAGCCCGGGTGCGCGAGGATCTCGGCGGCCGTGCCGGCCGCCACCACCTCGCCGCCGTGCACGCCCGCGCCGGGCCCCATGTCGATCACCCAGTCCGCGCGCCGGATGGTGGCCTCGTCGTGCTCGACCACGATCACGGTGTTCCGCGCGTCGCGCAGGCGGCCGAGGCTCTGGAGCAGGCGCTCGTTGTCGCGCGGGTGGAGCCCGATCGAGGGCTCGTCGAGGATGTAGAGGACGCCCATGAGCTGGGCGCCCACCTGCGTGGCGAGGCGGATGCGCTGCGCCTCGCCGCCCGACAGGCTGTTCGCCGCGCGGTCGAGCGTCAGGTAGTCCACGCCGACGTCGGACAGGAAGCGCAGGCGTTCGCGGATCTCGGCGAGCACGCGGTCGGCCACGGCGCGCTCGCGCCCGCCGAGCACGAGGCCGTCGAGGAAGGCGCGCGCGTCGGCGATCGGGAGCGCGGCGAGCTCGTGGATGGCGAGGCCGCCGATGCGGACGTTGCGCGCCGGCACGCCGACGCGGGCGCCCTCGCACTCCGGGCACAGCCCCGGCCGCGCGTAGCGCAGCAGCTCCTCGGGCAGCACGTCGCCGTCCTCGCGCCGCCGCTCGAGCTCGCCTAGCACGCCGTCGAAGCGGCGGCTCACCTTCTGGAGCCCGCGCTTGCCGAACGCGAACGGGATCTCGCGCGCGCCGGTGCCGGAGAGGATCTGCGTGCGCGCCCTCTCCGGCAGCTCGCGCCACAGCGTGTCGAGCGATACGCCGAGCGCCTCCGCCACGCCGGCGAGCACCTGGCGGTAGTAGCGCGCCATGCCGCGCCCGCCCCACGGCGCGATGGCGTCGCGGAGCGGGCGGTCGGGGTCGGGCACGAGCTTCGCGGGGTCGAGCTCGGCGGAGCTGCCGAGCCCATCGCAGCGCGGGCAGGCGCCGGCCGGGCTGTTGAACGAGAACATGCGCGGCGCGAGCTCGGGGAACGACACGCCGCAGTCGGCGCAGGCGTTGCTCTGCGAGAGCAGCTCGCGGCCGCCGTCACCCTCGACGAGCGCGAGGCCGTCGGCGAGGCGTAGCGCCGTCTCGAGCGACTCGACGATCCGCGCGCGCACCGACTCGCGCACCGCGATGCGGTCGACGACCAGCTCGATGTCGTGCTTCTTGGACTTCGCGAGCGCGATCGGCGCGCCGAGCTCGTGCACGGCGCCGTCGATGCGCGCGCGCACGAAGCCCTGGCGCGCGAACTCGTCCAGCTCCTTCTTGTACTCGCCCTTGCGCCCGCGCACGATCGGCGCGAGCACCTCGACGCGCGCGCCCTCGCCGCGCGCGAGCACGCGCTCGGCCATCTGCTCGACGCTCTGGCTCGCGATGGGCTTGCCGCACGACCAGCAGTGCGGCCGGCCGACGCGCGCGTAGAGCAGGCGCAGGTGGTCGAATACCTCGGTCACGGTGCCCACCGTGGAGCGCGGGTTCTTCGCGACGCTCCTCTGCTCGATCGCGATGGCGGGAGAGAGGCCCTCGATCGACTCGACGTCGGGCTTCTCCATCTGCTCGAGGAACTGGCGCGCGTAGGCGGAGAGCGATTCGACGTAGCGGCGCTGGCCCTCCGCGTAGAGCGTGTCGAAGGCCAGCGAGGACTTGCCGCTGCCGGAGAGGCCGGTGATCACCACGAGCCGCTCGCGCGGGATGTCCACGTCCACGTCGCGCAGGTTGTGGACGCGCGCGCCGCGGATCGTGATGTGGCTGGGGCCGGCGACGGCGCCGCCGCTCACTAGAACCCCGGTTCCCCGGTGTCGCCCGCCTGGCTCGAGCGCGAGATGCCCTGGTCGCCGAAGATGCCCTTGCGCTCGATGTAGGTCTGCGCGCGCAGGCGCTCCACCAGCTTCTTGTACTCCTCGGCGAGGCGCTGCTCGAACAGCTTGCGATGCAGGCGCTCCTTGGCCTGCTCGAAGGTCAAGGGCACGTAGGAGCGCCGGTCGATCACCTGGACGAGGCCGCAGCCGAAGCTCGTGTCGATGCGCTCGGACAGGGCGCCCGTCGGCAGCGACTCGACCGTGGTCCGCATCCAGCCCGCCACCTCGCTCTCGTGCACCCAGGCCTGCGAGCCCCTCGAGTCAGGGTTGGCCTGGTTCACCTCGCGCGCCACGACCTCGAAGGACTCGCCCGCCGCCACGCGCGCGCGCGCTTCGTCGAGCTGGCTGCACGCCACGGCGCGCGCGCCCTCGCCTTCGCCCGTCGGCGTCAGCACGACCACGCGCAGGTAGAACTCGTCGCCGCCCTTGGGCTGCTTCGCGAGCTCCTCGTCGTAGAGCTCCTGGAGCTCCTCGTCCTCGACGTGCGTCTTGCTGGCGACGAGGTCGTTGATCACGCGGGCGTGCTCGATCTCGGCGCGGATGCGCTCGCGGTAGAGGGCGTAGGGCATGCCCTGCGCCTCGACGCTCTCGCGCAGCTTGTCGAGCGAGATCTTGTTCTCGCGCGCGATGCCGGCGATGGCCTCGTCCACATCGGCGTCGGTGGCGCCGATCTCGGCGCGCTGCACGACCTGGCGGATCAGGGCGCGCTCGATCATCTGCTCGAGCACCTCGAAGTAGAGCTGGCGGATGTCGGCGTCGGTCGCGCCCTGGGCGCGGGCCCGCGCCTCGGTGGTCGCCGCGGCCTCGCGCACGTCGGAGATCAGCACGACCTCGTTCCCGACCTGGGCCGCGATCCCATCCAGCAGCACCGCGGCGCGCGCCGAGCCCGCCAGGGCCAGGACCGGCAGCAGGACCGCGACGAGGGGGCGCATGCAGAGCCTCCGGAACGAAAGGCCGGAGGGTAGCGGGTGTCCCCGCTCCCCCGCTCCGGGGTCAGAGCTCGTAGGCGCGGGCGCGTTCGAGGACGAATTGCTGGATGGCGGCGCGCGCGTCGGGGACGAGGCGTTGGAACTCGACCGCCATGCCGCGCGGCAGGTTCGCGCGCTCCAGGTTGCCGGGCACGTTGGTCAGCACCACGCGCCCCGCCACGCGGAACTCGCCGAGCGGGAGCGGCAGCAGCACCTCGAGCGAGGCGCCGACCAGGGTGGGGCGCAGCGTCTCCAGGTAGCAGCCGCCGACCGACAGGTTGTAGATGAGCGCCGGCTTCTCGCGCCCGCCCACCACGATGCGCGCGCCCAGCGAGGTCGGCGCGCGCATCTCGTGACGCACCTTGTTCTGGTCCCGCTCGTAGAAGGTCCGCGTCGCATCGAACAGCGTGCGGTTCAGCACGAAGCGCAGCTCGCTGTCGTGGAAGGGGGACCACAGGCAGAGGCGGACGCCCTTCTCGCGCAGGCGCTGCTCCGCCTCCGGGCCCGGCTTCTCGCCCACCGCCACGAAGCGGATCCCCGCGGTGCCGGCCGAGCGCGCCAGCTGTTCGAGCTCGCCGGCGCGGTGCGGGAGCGCGAAGCCCGCCGGGATCAGCGCGCCGCGGATGTGGTCCTCGCGGCGCGCGACGCGCGCCGCGGCCGCGCGCGGCTCGTCCTCCACGAGCGGCTCGTAGCCGAGCTGGCGCATGCGCACGGCGAGATCGCCGAGCGCGCTTCCGAAGGCGTAGACGAGCACGCGTTCCGGTCCGGAAGCCATGCATAGTCCTTCGGCCGACCGTCGCTATGGGTGTATCCCGAGCAGACGGACGAGCGCCCCTTCGCCCGCCGCGGCGCCGCCGCGGAGGTCGATCTCGCCCTCCAGATAGCCGGTGTCCTCGCCCTCGGGGTCGGGCAGCACATGCTGCACGTGGAAGCGGAGCGGCGCGATGCTGCGCAGCACGGTCTGGTCGGCCCCGCGCGCGCGCGGGTCGAAGTGCACGCGCCCGTGCGCCGCCAGGAACGGCGCCAGCGCTGCGGCGAATCGGGACGCGTCCCACGGCGCCTCGGGCTCCGGGCGCACCCAGCGCGCGGCCTCCTCGTAGTCGCCGAGGGCGAGGGCGCGGACCAGGGACCGCAGCTCCGCGCGGACGCGCGCCTGGAACGCCTGCGGCGAGGGAGCCGGCGCCGCCGGCGGTGCGCCGGCTCGCGGCAGGCCGCCCTTGCCCTCGGCCCGCGCCTCCCACTCCGCGAGCAGGCTCGCGTCGGTGTGGCGCACGTGCTCGCGCAGGTAGGCGAGCACGTCGAGGACCGCGTCGGTCTTGCTCGCGTCGGGCACGGAGCGCTCGAGCGCGCGCAGCACCTCGCCGAGGTAGCGCAGCAGGAGCCCCTCGCTGCGCTGGATGCCGAGGCGGCGCACCGCGTCGTCGAAGCTCTCGTAGCCTTCGAGCATCTCGCGCACCACGCCCTTCGGGTGCACGCTCGCCTCCGACACCCAGGGGTGTCGTTCGGCGAAGATGCGGAACGTGGCGCGCACGAACTCCGCCTCGGGCTGCGGCCAGGTCAGCTCTTCGAGCTTCGCCATGCGCTCCTCGTAGGGGACGCGCTCGGCCTTGAGGCGCGCCACCAGCTCGTCCTTCGCGCGGGCGAGCTGCGCGCGGAGGATCGGCACGGGGTCCTCCACCACCGCTTCGGCCACCGCGAGCACCTGGAGCGCGTACTCGGGCGACTCGGGATCGAGCGCCGCGACGGCCTCGACCAGGTAGAGCGAGAGCGTCTGGTGCAGCGAGAAGTCGCGCTGGAGGTCGGGATCCACGAGTGCCTGGTGGGCGGCGACGCGCACGACGCCGGCGCTGCGCAGCGAGCGGAAGCGCGCCGCCGCGTCGCGGCGCAGGCGGCGCTTGCGCGTGGGGCTCTCGTGGCAGCGCGCGATCAGCTCGCCGAGCGCGCCGTAGCCGCCGCGCCGCCCGACCTGGTCGGCGTCGCGCTGGAGCAGCGAGACGATCATGCCGTGCGAGACCGCGAAGCTCGACACGAGCGTCTCGGGCGGCTTCGCCACGAGCTGCTCGAAGCTCTCGCGCGTCCACGACACGAAGCCCGGCGGCGGCGTGCGCTTCGGCTGGCGCTTGCCGCCGCGGGCCTCGCGGGCCACCGCGGCCTTGTTCGCGGTGACGTGCTCGGGGGCCTGGCACACCACGCTGCCTCGCTCGTCGAAGCCCTTCCGCCCCGCGCGGCCCGCGATCTGCTTGAAGTCGCGCACCGAGAGCAGACGCACGCGCTCGCCGTCGTACTTCGCGAGCCCCGTGAACAGCACGGTGCGGATGGGGATGTTCACGCCGACGCCGAGCGTGTCGGTGCCCGACACCACGCGCAGCAGGCCCTGCTGGGCGAGCTGCTCCACCAGCAGGCGGTACTTCGGCAGCAGGCCGGCGTGGTGGAGGCCGACGCCGTTGCCGAGCATCCGCTTCATCTCCTTGCCGAAGGGCGTGTCGAAGCGCGTGGTCGCCAGCGCCGCGGCGATGCGCTCGCGCTGCTCGCGCGTCGCCACCTTCGCGCTGGTGAGCGCCGCCGCCACCTCGGCGGCCTCGCGCTGCGTGAAGCTCACCACGTAGACGGGCGCGCGGCCCTGCTCGAGGAGGTCCTCCACCGTCTCGTGCAGCGGCGTCTCGCGCCACTCGTAGTCGAGCGGCACGGGGCGCTCGTCGCGGTGCACGTGCGCGACCGCGCGGCCGGTGAGCGCGGCGAGCTTCTCCTCGATCGCGGCGGTGTTGCCGAGCGTGGCGGACATCAGCAGGAACGTGGTGCGCTCGAGCACGAGCAGCGGCACCTGCCAAGCCCAGCCGCGGTCGCGGTCCGCGTAGAAGTGGAACTCGTCCATCACCACGTAGGGCGCGTCGGTGCGCAGGCCCTGGTGGAGCGCGATGTTGGCGAGCACCTCCTGCGTCGCGCACACGATCGGCGCCGCCCAGTTGATGCTGGCGTCGCCGGTGAGCATCCCGACGTTCTCGGGCCCGAAGGCGTCGCAGAGCGCGAAGAACTTCTCGTTGACGAGCGCCTTCACCGGCGCGGTGTAGAAGGAGCGCTTGCCGCGGCAGAGCGCCTCGAAGTGGAGGCCGAGCGCCACGAGCGATTTGCCGGAGCCGGTGGGCGTCGAGAGCACGACGTGCTTGCCGGCCGCGAGCTCGAGCAGCGCCTCCTCCTGCGCCGGATACGGCACGAGGCCCGTGCTCGTCACCCAGTCGAAGAAGCGATCGAGGATCGCGCCCGAGTCGGTGAGCGCCGCCCCGAGCGGCACGCGATCGATGAGAGCGGGGACGTTCGTCAAAACGTCAAATTGTTAGCGGAGCCGGGCAACGTTTTGACGTTTCGACGAACGTCCCCGATTCAGCCGTGCTTGGCGGCGAAGTCTTGCATGAAGCTCGCGAGCGCCACGCAGCCGGCCTTCGGGAAGGCGTTGTAGATGCTCGCGCGCATGCCGCCCACGGAGCGGTGGCCCTTGAGGCCCGCGAAGCCCGCCGCCTCGGCGGCCTTCACGAACTTCGCGTCGAGCTCCGCCGACGGCGTGCGGAAGGTGACGTTCATCAGCGAGCGGCTGCCCTCGCCGGCGTGCGCGCTGTAGAAGGACGTCGCCGCCAGCGCGTCGTACAGCACCTGCGCCTTCTCGCGGTTCTTCTTCTCGATCCCGGCCAGGCCGCCCTGCCGCAGCGTCCACTCGAACACGCGCCCCATCAGGTAGATCCCGAAGCTCGGCGGCGTGTTGTAGAGCGAGCCCTCCTTCGCGTGCGTCCCGTAGCGCAGCATGGTGGGCAGGTCCCGTACCGGGCGCTCGACCAGGTCGCGCCGCACGATCACGAGCGTCACGCCCGCGGGCCCGATGTTCTTCTGCGCGCCGGCATAGAGCACGCCGTAGCGGGTGACGTCGATCGGCCGCGAGAAGATGTCGCTCGACGCGTCGCACGCGAGCCACACGCCCGCCGGCGGCGTCGGCTCGCTCGTCCACTGCGTGCCGAAGATCGTGTTGTTCGACGTGAAGTGCGCATAGACGGGCCGCTCCGACCAGCGGATCTCGTTCGCGCGCGGGATGCGGTCGTGGTTCGTCGCCGCCGTCGTCGCGGCCTCGTGCACGCGCCCGTAGCGCTTCGCCTCGGCGACGGCCTTCTCCGACCACGCGCCCGTCACCAGGTAGTCCGCGGTGGCGCCGTCCGGCAGCAGGTTCGCGGGCAGCATGAAGAACTGCGTCGAGGCGCCGCCCGACAGGAACAGCACCGCATAGTCGTCGGGGATGCCGGCGAGCTTGCGGCAGCTGGCCTCGGTCTGCTGCACCACCTTCTCGAACGGGCCGCCGCGGTGGCTGTGCTCGAGGATGCCGATGCCGGCGCCGTCGAAGTCCCAGATCGCGGCCTGCGCTTCGCGCAGCACCTCTTCGGGCAGGATGGCCGGGCCGGCGGAGAAGTTGAAGGTCCTGCTCATGAAGGCTCCCGCGCGCTCGAAGGCGGAGAGTATTAGCGGACCGCCTCGCGTGTGCGACGTTCCGGCTCGATGCACGTCGTCGAGACGCGGAGCGGACGGCTGCGCGGCACGGAGCGCCGCGGCGTGCTCGCGTTCCGCGGCATCCCGTACGCAGCCCCGCCGCTCGGCCGGCTGCGCTTTCGCGCGCCCGAGCCGCCGGCGCCGTGGGCCGGGGTGCGCGACGCGAGCGCCTCGGGGTCGGGCGCGCCGCAGCGCGGCGGCACGCTGCTCGGCGGCGCGGTCGCGCGCCTCGCGGGGCCGGCGGCGACCTCCGAGGACTGCCTCACGCTCGACGTCGTGACGCCCGCCGCCGACGGCGCCCGCCGCCCCGTGCTGGTGTGGATTCACGGCGGCGCCTTCGTGATGGGCGCCGGCAGCGGGATCGTCTACGGCGGCGGCCGTCTCGCGCACCGCGGCGACGTGGTGGTGGTCACGCTGAACTACCGGCTCGGCGCGCTCGGCTACCTCGCTCTCGGCGACGTCGCGCCCGCGGCGGGCTTCGACGCGAACCTCGGCCTCCGCGACCAGCTCGCCGCGCTCGAGTGGGTGCAGGCCAACATCGCGGCGTTCGGCGGCGACCCGGCCAACGTCACCGTGTTCGGCGAGTCGGCGGGCGGGATGAGCGTGGGCGCGCTGCTCGGCGTACCGCGCGCCCGCGGCCTGTTCGCGCGCGCGATCGCGCAGAGCGGCGCGGCCGACCACTGCTCGACGCGCGAGGAGGCCGCGCGCGTGGCGCGCACCTTCCTCGCCGCCCTCGGGCTCGCCCCGGGCGACGCCGCCAAGCTCGCCGAGGTGCCGGCCGGCGCGCTGCTCGCCGCCCAGGCGTCTACCATGATGCAGCTCGCCATCAGCCTGCGCGGCCTGCCGTTCCAGCCCGCCGTGGACGGCGACGTGCTGCCGGCGCCCGCGCGCGATGCGATCGCGGCGGGCAACGCGAGCGGCGTGCCGCTGCTGGTCGGCACCAACCGCGACGAGTGGAACCTGTTCCTGCTGGGCGACCCGAAGGCGCGCGCGCTCGACGAGACGAGCCTCCGGCGGCGCTTCGAGCGCTGGCTCGCGCCCGACGCCGCGGAGCGGGCGCACGCGCTCTATCGCGAAGCGCTGCCGCGCGCGTCGCCGCGCGCGCGCTGGGGCGCGTACCAGACGCACCGCGTCTTCCTCGCGCCCGCCGAGCGCCTCGCTGCGGCGCAGGCGAAGCACTCGCCCACCTGGTCCTATCTGTTCTCCTGGTCGCCGCCGCTGGTGCGGCGCCGCATCGGCGCATGTCACGCGCTCGAGGTGCCGCTCGTGTTCGGCACCTTCTCGCATCCGCTGCTGCGCGGGCTCTACCTCGGCGGCGCGCGCGAGGCCTCGCGCGAGCTGCAGCGCGCCTGGCTCGCCTTCGCGCGCGACGGCCGCCCCGCCGCGGACGCGGACTGGGCGCCCGCGCCCGGTGCCCCGCAGCGCCTCTGCGCCGACGACCGCGGCGCCCTCGCCGCGTTCGAGCGAGTCCGCCCGCTCTGGGGCGGGGACGTTCTTTGACTAGTTGACTTGTTGCAGCCATCGAGGGCACGAACGAGTCAACTGGTCAAAGAACGTCCCCGCTAGGCGGGCGCGACTTCGCGGGGGTCGTCGAGGTGCGAGACGTCGTCGAGGAGCGTGACGCGCCAGCGCTCGGCGGGCTCGAGCACGGTGACCGACGTGTTGCGCCAGCCTCGTCCGTCGAGCGCGAGGCCCGGCGAGAGCGCGACGAGCCGCGACACCACCGAGTGACACACGAGGCCGTGCGTCACCACCGCGATCGGCCCCGTTGCGGCGCGCGCCGCCGCGTCGACGCGCGCCCACGCGCGATCGACGCGCGCGTGGAAGGCCGGCCAGCTCTCGCCCTCGGGCGGCTCGTAGTCGGGCGCGAAGGGATCGAGGCCGAGCTCCGCGTACGGCCGCCCGCGCAGCGCACCGAAGTTGCGCTCCGCCAGCTCGGGGTCGTACGCGACGGGCGCGCCGCACGCCCGCGCGATCGCCTCCGCCGTCATCTCCGCGCGGCGCAGGTCCGAGACGAGGATCCGAGTCAGGCCCGCACCCGCGAGCCGCGCCGCCACGCGCTCGGCCTGCGCGAGCCCGCGCTCCGAGAGCGGCGTCGCCGGCGGCTGGAGGATGCGCGCCGCGTTGAGCGCGGTCTCGCCGTGGCGCACGAGGTAGATCAGCGGAGCCATCGCGGCCGCAGCGTACTGTGGACGCCGCGACTGGCCACCGGGCAGCTCGCCGCCGGATGCGGGCGGCGTGGATCGGCGGAGCCGGGCGCTAGTTCTCGGCCGCCGCCTCGTCGGTGTCGGTGTCGAACTCCTCGAGGTCGAGGAGGATGTCGCGCACCACGCTCTCGGTGTGCCGCGCGCGCTGGCTGTTGAAGCAGTGCGGGCACAGGCCGGACTCGTACTTGACGAACATCGTGGCGCCGCAGTCACCGCACTCGTAGCGCGGCCCGTAGAGGCCGAGCGCGCGGATCACGAAGGCGCCGGAGAGCAGCAGTTGGGGCTTCGGGAGGATGTCGTTCGCCATGTCCGTACGTGCCGCGCACCGCGAAATGGGTGACGCCGGGCATGCGCAGCGGACCGGCAACCTCTCGGTCTAAGCCACCGCTTTTGCTTCGCGCAGCTTCTGGATCTCTTCGCGCGAGAAACCCCACTCGGCGAGCGCCTCGTCGGTGTGCTCGCCGGCCGCCGGCGGCGGCCGCACGATCTCGCCCTGCGTCCGGCTGAAGCGCGGCGCGGGTCCCGGCTGCTTCACGCCGCCCACCGTCACGAAGGTGTTCCGCGCCTGGTTGTGCGGGTGCTCGTACGCCTCGGAGATCGTGAGGATCGGCGCGAAGCAGACGTCGGTGCCCTCCATGATCCGGCACCACTCGTCGCGCGTCTTCGACTTGAAGATCTTCGCGAGCCGCTCCTTCATCGCGGGCCACTGCGTGCGGTCCATCTGCGCGGGCAGCGTCTCGCCCTCGAGGCCGCTGAGCTTCACGAGCTCCGCGTAGAACTGCGGCTCGATCGAGCCGATCGAGACGTGCTTGCCGTCCTTCGTCTCGTACGCCTCGTAGAAGTGCGCGCCCGTGTCGAGCAGGTTCGTGCCGCGCTCGCCCCAGCCGCCGAGCGAGTAGAAGCCGTGGATGAAGGCCATCAGCAGCGCCGCGCCGTCGACCATCGCGGCGTCCACCACCTGGCCCTTGCCCGACGAGGCGCGCTCGACGAGCGCCGCCACGACGCCGAGCGCGAGCAGCATGCCGCCGCCGCCGAAGTCGCCGACCAGGTTGAGCGGCGGCAGCGGCGCCTCGCCCTTGCGGCCGATGTGCGCGAGGCAGCCCGCGAGCGCGATGTAGTTGATGTCGTGCCCGGCGGCCTGCGCCATCGGTCCGCTCTGCCCGAAGCCCGTCATGCGCCCGTAGACGAGGCGCGGGTTCCGCGCGAGGCAGACCTCGGGGCCGAGGCCGAGGCGCTCCATCACGCCGGGCCGGAAGCCCTCGGTGAGCACGTCCGCCTGCTCGACCAGGCGCAGCAGCGCCGCCACGCCGTCCGGGTGCTTGAGGTCGAGGCCGACGCTCTTGCGCCCGCGCGCGAGCACGTCGAAGCGCGCGCGCTCGTCCTTGCCGCGCACGGCGGCGCTGCGGTCGATGCGCAGCACCTCCGCGCCGAGGTCGGCCAGCACCATCGCGCAGAACGGGCCCGGCCCGATGCCAGCCACCTCGATCACCTTCATGCCCCGCAGCGGACCGGCCATCGCGCGCACCTCCCGAAAAGAGGCCGGCATGATACAGGCAACCCGCCGCCGCTCCCCCGGGGCCCCATCTCTAGCGCGCATTCAGCCGGCAAAATCCCTCGGGGAGACCCCGCGGGAGCGTGCCTTTCATCACCGCCCGCTTTTTCGGTCTCGCCGATGTTCCTGCTCGCATGAAGTGCGCGCCCGAACCGAGCCACACCCGCGCTCCGCGCGCCCTCGCCGCCCTGCTGGTGGTCTGGGCCGTGTTCGCGGTGGCCTGCGCGACGACCACGGCGCCCCAGCCCGAGGCCGGGCCGCTGTACGGCGGCGCCCCGCGCGTGCTCGAGAGCTCCGACTTCGCGGTGGCGCCGCCGCTCGACGCCGCTGCGGCCCCCGATTCCGCGCCCATCCTCGACGGCTCGCCGGCCGAGCCCTCGAGCCTCTACATCGCCCGGGAGATCCTGGCAGAGCGCGCCCCCGAGCTCGACGAGCTCCAGAAGGAGGGCGTCGCGCGCGCGGTGGTGAAGGCGGAGCAGGCGTACGGCTTGCCCGCGCTGCTCGTGCTCGCGCTGATCGAGCAGGAGAGCCACTTCCGCCCGAAGGCGCGTGGCCCCGGCGGCTCGCTCGGCCTGATGCAGCTCATGCCCAAGTCGGCGCGCGCCGTGGCGGAGCGCCACGGCATCCCGTGGCACGGCGCCACCACGCTCCACGACCCCGTCAAGAACGTCCACCTCGGCGTGCTCTACCTGTCCGAGATGCGAGACGTATTCGCCAGCACCGACCTCGCCATGGCCGCCTACAACATCGGCCCTGGCGCGGTGCAGAGACGGCTTGCCAAGGGCCTGTCCTGCAAAGGCCCGTACGTGACGGGCGTGCTCCAGCGCTTCCAGTCGATGCGCCTCATCTTCGGCGACCCGACCACCGCCATCGGCGGCTAGCCCCAGCTTTGGACGCCGCGACTGGCCACGAGGTAGGCCGTCGCCGGATGCGTGCGGCGTAGACCGGGGTCCTGCGGCGCCCCACTCGTCACAGCAGGCACTGCCGCGGCATCCTAGCCGCATGGCCTACGACTTCGACCTGGTCGTGATCGGTGCGGGCTCGGGCGGGACGCGCGCGAGCCGGCTGTCTGCGGGATTCGGCGCGCGCGTCGCCGTCGTCGAGGAGAGCCGCCTCGGCGGCACCTGCGTGAACCTCGGCTGCATCCCGAAGAAGCTCTTCGTCTACGCCGCGCACTACGGCGAGGACTTCGCCGACGCGGCGGCCTACGGCTGGGAGGTCGGGCCGCGCCGCTTCGACTTCGCGCGCCTGCGCAAGCACAAGGACGTCGAGATCGCGCGCCTCAACGGCGTCTACGCGAAGCTGCTCGACGACGCGGGCGTGACGCGCATCGACGGCCGCGCGCGTCTCGTGGACGCCCACACCGTCGCGGTCGGCGAGCGCCGCCTCACGGCCGAGCACATCCTCGTCGCGACGGGCGGCTGGCCGAGCCTGCCGAAGACGCCGGGCATCGAGCACGCCCTCACCAGCAACGAGGTGTTCGGGCTCGACCGCCTGCCCGAGCGCGTCGTCGTGGTGGGCGGCGGCTACATCGCCGTCGAGTTCGCCGGGATCTTCCACGGCATGGGTGCGCACACCACGCAGCTCTACCGCGGCGAGCTGTTCCTGCGCGGCTTCGACGGCGACGTGCGCCGCGCGCTCGCCGCCGAGATGAAGAAGCGCGAGATCGACCTGCGCTTCAGGGCAGACGTCGCGCGCATCGAGAAGACCGGAGCGGGCCTGCGCCTCACGCTCGATGACGGCTCCGTGCTCGAAGCCGACGCCGTCCTCTACGCCACCGGCCGCACGCCGAACACCCGCGGCCTCGGCCTCGACGCATTCGGCGTCGCGACCGGCGCAGGCGGCGAGATCCTCGTGGACGACTACTCGCGCAGCAGCGTCCCGAGCGTCTGGGCGATCGGCGACGTCACCGACCGCATCAACCTGACGCCCGTCGCGCTGCACGAGGGCATCTGCTTCGCGCGCACCGTCTTCGGCGGCGCACCCACGAAGCCCGACCACCGCGACATCCCCACCGCCGTGTTCAGCACGCCGAGCATCGGCACGGTCGGCCTCACCGAAGAGGAGGCGCGCGAGCGCCACGGCGACGTGCTCGTGTTCCGCTCGAGCTTCAAGCCGCTGCGCCACACGCTGACCGGGCGCGACGAGCAGACCCTCGTGAAGCTCGTCGTCGATCGGAAGAGCGACCGCGTGCTCGGCGCGCACATGCTCGGCCCCGAGGCGGGCGAGATCGTGCAGGGCCTCGGCGTGGCCGTGAAGTGCGGCGCGACCAAGGCGCAGCTCGACAGCACCATCGGCATCCACCCCACCAGCGCCGAGGAGTTCGTGACGCTCCGGCAGCCCGTCGCCTAGCCTTTGCTTCGCGCCGTCACGATCCAGAGCGGATCCGCGCCGGGCGGCGAGCGATCGAGGAGCTCCGCCGGCGCGAAGCCGTCCGCGCGCTCGAGGTAGAGCGCGATCGCGCCGAGCCGGTCGCGCGGCGGCAGCACGTGCCAGGCGCGAATCGCCTTCGTCGGGAAGCAGCGGTGCGACGTCGCGACCGCCACGCGACCGCCCGGCCGCAGCACCCGCGCCGCCTCGCGGAACACCTCCACCGGCCGCGTCAGGTACTGGATCGACACCGCGCAGAGCGCCGCGTCGAACGACGCGTCGCCGTACGGGAGCCGCGGCTCCGCGTTCAGGTCCACCACGTCGTACGACGCGAGCCGCGGGTTCGCGGCGAGCTCCTCCGCATTCATGCCGAGCCCCACCACGCGCCCGAGCGGCAGCGCATCCGCGTCGGGCAGATGCGACACCCACGACGACATCAGGTCGAGCACGTCGCTCCCCGGCGCGAGCACCTCGGCGTACCACGCCGTCAGCGCCGCGATCGTCGCCTCGTCGATGTGCACCACGAAGCGCGGCGCGGCGTAGAAGGACGCGTCGTCGGATTCGTCGAGGCGCGCGAAGAAGCCGGGCGGGAAGTCGGCGTCGATCGCGCTCATAGCCCCACCGCGTCGAGCGGGCTCCGCACCCCGCGGCCGCCCCGGTTCAGCACGTGCGTGTAGATCATCGTCGTCTTCACGTCCCGATGGCCGAGCAGCTCCTGCACCGTGCGGATGTCGTAGCCGTTCGCGAGCAGGTGCGTCGCGAAGCTGTGCCGCAGCGTGTGGCAGCCCGCCGGCTTCGCGAGCCCGGCCGCCCCGACCGCGCGCTTCACGGCGCGCTGGATCGCCGTCTCGTGGACGTGGTGGCGCCGCTCGACGCCGGCCGCCGAGTCCCGGAAGCGTCGGCCCGCCGGGAAGAGCCACTGCCAGCCCCACTCGCGCCCCGCGTTCGGGTACTTGCGCGCCAGCGCCGCGGGCAACAGCACGCCGCCGTAGCCCTCGCGGAGATCCGTCTCGAACAGCGCCCGCACGCGGCCGAGATGCTCGCGCAGCTTCGGCACGCAGGCCTCGGGCAGCGGCGTCACCCGATCCTTCCGGCCCTTGCCCTGACGCAGGCGGATCTCCTTCTGATCGAAGTCCACGTCCTTCACGCGCAGCTCCAGGCACTCGAGCAGACGCGGGCCCGAGCCATAGAGCAGCATCGCCACCAGACGAGAGCTGCGCTCGAGCTGCTCGAGCACGGCGCGCACCTCGGCGGCCGTGAGCACCACGGGCAGGCGGCGGGGCTTGTGGGCCCGGACGAAGCCACCCATCGCCTCGAGCTCGCGCCCCAGCACCTGCGAATAGAGGAACAGCAGCGCGTTCAGCGCCTGGTTCTGCGTCGACGCCGACACCCCGTCGTGCGTCGCGAGATGCGTCAGGAACACCGCCACGTGCCGCGTCCCCAGCGTGAGCGGATGCTGCTTGCCGTGGAACAGGATGAAGCGGCGGATCCACTGCACATACGCCGTCTCGGTGCGCGGGCTGTAGTGGCGGAGCCGCAGCTGCGCCCGCACCTGATCGAGCAGCCGCGGCGGCGCCACCGACGCCCCCACGCCTCGCCTGTTCGAATCCGAATCCCCCATCGCGCGCGGCCTCCCCCGCTCCGTCGGGCCGAAGCGGATCCTCGGGGCGAGGCCACGATACCCAGCGATCCCCGCAGTCTATCCCCCCTCGCACCCGGGGCGATATCCAGCCGCCATCTCGAACCTCACGCGTCCTCGCCCCTCCCCCGCCCCCGACACCCCTCCGAAGACTCTTGCGCCGCCGCCTATCACCCCACGACAATCCGACGGGGTACGCGGTCTAGTACCTGTTAGGCCGCCGGAAGAGAGAAGGAATGGGGGCTTCGCGCTTCACGAAGGCTGAATCTCGCAAGCTCCGAGAACTCGCCACGGAAGCCCACAGCCGAGCGCTCTTCGAGGCCCTCCGCGATCTCGACTCGCTCTTCTCCGACTGGCGGCATGAACACCTCGACAGCTTCCAGCTCGCGGAAGCCATCCATGATTTCCACGAGGGGCAAGCCCGGGAGCTCTGGAATCTGTACGCCCTCAGCGAGCCCGAATTGTCTGTTGCCAACGCCCTTCGGTCCGGCGCTCTTCGCCAAGCCGAAGTGCCGGCGGCGCTTCGCGAGAAGCTGCCCGTCCCTCCCGAGCCTCGGCGCACGAAGCGCAAGTAGGTGCCCTCGGCCGCTCGTCAACCTCAGGGCACGCCCTGCTGCGCGCGCGGTTTCCCCCAGAGCCTCCTCCCCGTCTGCAACGCCGGCGCGCGGCGGCCTAACAAGCGGCTGACGGCCGCGGTCCGGGGCGTGCGGCGGCCTTGGCCGGCCGCCGTCGGGCCCGGAGTAGGACCGCCGCCGGCGTCCGGGCGCTGCTAAGTTGGTTCACGCGCGGCCGCAGCTGAGCCGCGATCCGTTAGGCGGCGGCAAAGGGAGGGCTAGTCCTGGCCAGGCGGATCCTCGCAATAGCTGGCGGCGGAATCCTGGTTGCCCTCTTGCTCGCTGCTGTTCTCTTGAACTACGAAGACACTCTCCGCATGCCGTCTCCAGGAGGCGACTTGGAACTCCTGTCGGGCGAGGCAGAGCCGAACAGGTTCTACATCGTCCCAGCTGGTCTCCAGGCACGTCCCGAAGACGAAGTTCTTCGAGCAGATTCCCTCGCTGGGTGCCCCGAGCCAGATCGTTCGCAGGGTCCTGCCGGTCCGCCCGGCGACCCCGAGGTGGTCTGCTCAGGTGCCATCACTTTCCACTGGCTCTCCCCGTCCGAAGTCGAGTTCTCAGTCAGCGAATCCGTTCGCGTGGTCAAGCACATCCACGAGGTCCACGGTGTCCGTGTCTCAGTGGTCCGGTCTCCGTAGGAAGGCCGCCGCCTAACCAGCGGCTGCAGCTGACGGCCGCGGCGGGTGGTGTGCGGCGGCCTTGGCCGGCCGCCGCTGGGTCGGGGGTAGGGCGCGCCAGCGGCGTCCGATCGGTGCTAGGGTGGTGTGCGCGCGGCCGCAGCTGAGCCGCGATCCGTTAGGCCGCGTGAAGAGAGGGTGGCAGCACGTTTTGGTCGTGTTCCGCTGCACTCAGCGCGTCGTCAAGCGGTTCTGTCTCCGTCCCGCCGAGTCGCCGCCGCCCTCGACCGGTCTCCTCGGCGACTGGTACGCCAACCTTCTGAACGTCGGGCGGTCCAGGCTCGTCCTCTGCCTCAGCGAACGCTCGCTGCTCCCCGTCATCCTGCCGGCGCGAAACGACGCCTTCCCCGGCCAGTTCCCCGAGTTCCTGGCCGAGGTTCTACGGGGCCTCCACTTGTCGCCGCAGCAGGTGCACGAAGAGGTCGCCGCGGCCCGAGAAGTGGCCTTCGGCAAGCCCCGGAGCCGGAACGTACTCGGGGCACTCAATGACTTCGGCTTCCACGCGTGGCACGAGCTCGCCGATCCCCGTTTCCAGAGCACACCTCTTCGGGCGGCGCTTCGGCTCGCCGAGATGCCGTCCAAGCCCATCGGCTACAGCGCACCCGATCAGGTCGTCCATTCGCTCTTCGAGTCCTCGGGCCTCTCATAGCGGCGCGCACGCGGCCTAACAAGGCGCTGCAGCTGACGAGCGCTGGCAGAGGCGTCTTGGGGCAGCGCCGCCCGCTGCTCGCTTCGCTCGCGGGGCGGCTCCTGCGGGCTGGCGGCGCGGCGCGGTGAGCTACCGTACCCGGTCAGCGGCGCTCGCAGCTGAGCGCCGATCCGTTAGGCGGCGGGAAATGCAGGAAGATCGGACCGAGGTGCGACCCGGTGCCTGGCTGTGGTCCCTTCCCTTCGTGTACGCGATCCACATCGCTGATGAGTTCTTCGTCGGAACCGGTCTCTACACGTGGGTCGGCGAGCTCGCCCCGTTCAGTGCGGGTTCGTTCGTTGGCGTCAACGTCGCGATCATCTTGCTCGTCGGGGTGGCCGCTTTCATGGCGCGGCTCACACACGGAGCGCGCTTCCTTGCCGTCGCGGTGTTCACGCAGTTCGCACTCCACGGTTTGGTCGTGCATCCGGCGTTTTCCATCTGGGCCGGCGAGGCGAGTCCGGGCCTTGCCACCGGCATCCTCCTCCTTCTTCCTCTTGCCTACCTAGGGTTTCGCTGGGCGTCGTCCGCGCTTCCACCCAGGTCCATAGGTTGGGGCGTAGCCGCAGGCGCACTCCTGTTCGCGAGCCAAGACCTCTGGCGGGTCATGTTCAACGTCCTCTACCCGCCCGCCGCCTAACAAGCGATCGTGATGGAAGTCAAGGCTTCTAGGCTTGCCAAGCGGTTCTTTCTCGGGCGATGGCGTTGAGGATGGTGAGGAGCTTCCGGGCGACGGCGACGAAGGCGAGCTTG
>Ga0187892_10003817_pt1 | contig 26685 bp, 21 predicted proteins | sample MA1701073metaG_FD_139345 | JGI IMG/M metagenome (GOLD analysis project Ga0187892, IMG submission 139345) | Bio-ooze microbial communities from a basaltic lava cave in the Kipuka Kanohina Cave System on the Island of Hawaii, USA - MA170107-3 metaG ... | reverse complement strand
CACGTCGCTCGACTTGCGCAGGACGTTGCCGCCGTCGCCGTGGAGGCCGACCCGGTCCGCGCCGAGGGGGTCGCCGTCGCCGTACTGGTTGGCGTCGGTCGAGGGACCGCGGTAGTCCGTGACGTCCCAACGTGGGGGGACGTTGTGGAAGGGGCATCGGTAGATGTCCGAGACGGACGCATCGATCAGCGGGGGGGTCGTGCGGGAGAGGGCGAGCCAGAACTCGCCGCCGGTCTCGGACGGCATGAGCCGGGCGCGGCCGCCGAACTGCTGGGCGTAGCTCGCCTGCATGGTGTGAAGTTGCTTGAGGTTGTTCGCGCACATCGCCACCTTCGCGTTGCGCGTCGCCTGCGCCATGGCGGGCAGCAGGAGCGCGGCGAGCACGCCGCAGACGAGGAGGAGGGCGACGGCCACCACGATGATGATGACGACGATCATCGGCGCCTTGGAGGGGCGCTGGGGGGCGGCTTCGGGGGGCAGGGCGGGGGCGTCGGTCACGGTGCACCTCCGGTTCAGGGAACGGTTCGTGCGGCGGCAGCGGCCCAGACCGGATCGGTCGCCGGGCAGCTCATCACGTCGCTCGACTTGCGCAGGACGTTGCCGCCGTCGCCGTGGTGGCCGTCGGTGTCGGCACCGACGGGATCCCGGTCGGCGTACGGGTTGACGTCGGCAGACGGTCCGCGGTAGTCGGTCGTGCCGACGCTCTGCGACGGGTCGAACGGGCAGTGGTAGATGTCGATGCACATCGGGTCGACGAGCGGGGGGCTGATGCGCGAGAGATGCAGCCAGAAGCGGCCGCCGGTGACCGGAGGCAAGCGGTGGTCGGCGCCGCCGAACTGGGCCATGTAGCCCGCCTGCATCTTCCAGAGTTGCTGGAGGTTGTTGGCGCAGCCCGCGTTCCTCGCCTTGCGTCGCGAGCCGAGGTAGAGGGGGAGCAGGAGGAGGATCAGGAAGCCGCAGACGAGCAGCATCGCGAGGATCATGGCGGCGACCCTGACCGTCGAAGCGGGCGGGGCCGGAGCCGCCACATCGGCGGGCTGCGTCACGGCTTCCTCCGGAGCGGGCCTATTTCCTCCCGTTGAGAGACCGCTCGCGGTCGATCTTGTGCGCCAGCTTGAGCGCGTCTTCGGGCGTGATGGGGAAGGCGATCTTCTCCCCGCAGCCGAGGCAGAAGAAGCGGGGGTAGAAGAAGGCGACGTCGTCCTCGCTGAGGGGGACGGTGCGCTTGCACTTGGAGCACGTCAGGGTGATCGTGGGCACGGCCAGATTGGGATACCCGTTTTCGATGGGCGCGTCAAGAGCTTGACGGGGGAGGCGCCCCCGGACTACGATCCGCCCGTTTCAGGGGGATTGAAGATGCTGAAAGCGGGAAATGTCACGGTCGCGGTGAACGACTTCGAGCGCGCGCTCGATTTCTACACGAAGACGCTGGGGCTGCAGCTCAAATACCGTCTGCAGAACCACTGGGCGGAGGTGGGGACGGAGGGGGTCACGATCGGCATCCATCAGCGGACGCCGGAGATGCCGCCGGCGGGCGGGCCCGGGTCGTTCTCGGTCGGCTTCATCGTCGACGCGATCGAGCCGGCGGTGGCGCGGCTGAAGGAGCGCGGGGTCGCGTTCCACGGGCCGGTCACGGACACCGACTTCGTGAAGATGGCGTTCTTCGGCGATCCCGACGGCAATCCGCACTACCTCTGCCAGGTGAAGCCGGCGGCGATGGGCGGCGAGTGCGGCGCGGAGGGCGCGCACGAGAAGGCGCACGCCGAGGCCAAGCCGGCGAAGAAGGCGAAGGCGGCGAAGCCCAAGGCGAAGGCGAAGAAGTAGGGCGAATCTCGAATCTCGAATCTCGAATCACGGCCGCCGGCCTTGATTCGCGGTCGCGTATTGCCCATCCTGACCGCATGCCCAAGGTCATCAAGATCGACTACGACGTCCTCACGCGGCACGAGTTCAACATCCACAAGGAGGCCGTGCTGCAGCGGATCGACGTCTACATCCACAAGCGGCTGCCCGACTACTCGCGCACGCTCGTGCAGAAGCTCATCAAGGAGGGGCGCGTCACGGTCAACGGGCGGCCGACGCGGCCGTCGTACGAGATCAACCTCCGCGACGTGATCGTGGTCGACGTCCCGAAGCTGATCGAGCCGCACGTCGTCGCGAGCGACATCCCGCTCGACATCGTGTACGAGGACGAGCACATGCTGGCGATCAACAAGCCGGCCGCGTTCGTCGTGCATCCCGCCGCGGGGCACTGGGACGACACGCTGGTGAACGCGCTCCTGCACCACTGCGGCGTGCTGCCGGAGACGGACGACGTGTACAAGCCGGGGATCGTGCACCGGCTCGACAAGGACACGAGCGGGATCATCCTTGCGGCGAAGACCGTGAAGGCGCACGGCGCGCTCACGAAGCAGTTCCAGGACCGTACGATCGAGAAGGAGTACCACGCGGTCGTCGAAGGGGAGATGCCGTTCGACGAGGACGTGATCGAGAAGGACATGGACCGCCACCGGAGGGACTTCGAGAAGATGGCGGTGGTGAAGAAGGGGCAGGGCAAGGAGGCGGTGAGCGCCTACCGGGTGCTGGAGCGCTTCCGCGGGTTCACGTACGTCGCGGTCGCGCCGAAGACGGGGCGCACGCACCAGATCCGCGTGCACCTGCAGGCGATCGGGCACCCGTGCGTGGCCGACTCGACGTACGGGAAGCGCGACGCGCTCTTCCTGCGCGACCTGACGGGCGAGGCGGAGGACAAGGACCCGGTCCTCACGCGGCAGGCGCTGCACGCGCACCGGATCCGCCTCGAGCATCCGGCGAGCGGCGAGCGCGTGGAGTTCGTTGCGCCGCTGGCGGAGGACATGGCGAGGACGCTGGAGCTGCTGCGGCGGCACCGGCCTGTGCGGGAAGATCAAAGATGAGAGAGGAAAGATGAGAGGGGCTTCGCCGCACGCGCGGATTCACCTCTGATCTTTGGTCTGTGATCTTTGATCTTTCGCCAGGCGCTGGCGGACCCACGCGCACTCCTCGAGCGCGAGCATGCGCTCGACGGCGGCGGGGTCGCCGATCCCCTGCGCCGCGGCGAGGCGCACGTCCGCGTCCTCGTCGTCGAGCAGCGGGGCCGGGATCGCGACGCCGAGCCGGCGGGCGGAGGCGATGGCGAGGCAGCGCACGCCGGCGTCCGGGTCGCCGAGCAGGAGCGAGGCGGCGTCGGGCATCGCGAGGTCGGCGGCGTGGCGGGCGACGGAGCGGCGGACGGCGACGGTCGGGTGGGCGGCGAGCGCGCGGACCCGCTCGGCGACGGCGGGGCCGTGCGGGCGGGCGGCCGCGAGGCGGTCGAGCACCGCGTCGCAGCGCGCGGGCGTGAGGCACTCGAGGAGCGCGGAGGCGCCCTCCCAGCGGGCGAGGGCGTCGAGGGCGCGGCCCTCGTGCGGGGCGCGGCCTTCGGCGAGGAGGCGGCGGACGGCCGGGGCGTGCGCGGGGGCGCCGTGCGACGTGATGATCCGTGCGGCCTGCGCGAGCGTCTCGCCTTCGAGGCGGTCGAGCCGGCCGGCGACGGCGGCGAGCAGAGACGGGTCGCGCGTGCCGGCGGCGGCCTGCTCGAGGTACGAGCCCGCGGCGCGCCGGAGCGACGCGTCGGGGTCGTCGAGGAAGGGGAGCGCGCGCTCGGCGGCCTCGGGGGAGGCGCGGTCCTGCAGCGCCGCGAGCCCGACGCAGCGCATGCTCGCGTCGGAGTCGTCGAGCAGGCGCGTCATGAGGTCGCGCGCCTTCGCGCCGCCGTGGCGGATGTAGGCCTCGGTCGCCTGGTGGCGGACGGTGAACTCGGCGCTGTCGAGCCAGGGGACGAGCGCCTCGATGTCCTCGCGCCTGCCGCCGCGGGCGAGCGCGCGGACGGCGTCGAACCGGACGGAGGCGGACGCGTCGGCGGCGAGGGTGCGCAGGATGGAGGCGGCGTCGTCGTCGCCGGCGGAACCGGCCTTGGTGAGGATCCAGCGGCGGACGCCTTCGTCGGGGTCCTCCGCCAGTCCGCGGACGGCGTCGAGGCCGTCGAGGCGGTGGAGCAGCTCGGCGCCGCGGAGGCGTCGGACGGCGTCGCGGTCGTGCAGGAGCTCGCGGGCGCGCGGGGCGGTCCACTCGCGGGAACGGCAGAGGAGGAACGCGGCGGCGTCGCGCGGGTCGCCGTCCTGGGCGAGGTAGAACTCGAGGATGCGGCCGCGGGCGGCGTCGCCGAGCCGGCGCGCGTAGGCGGCGACGGCGCGCTGGCGGACCGAGGTGGACGGGTCGTCGAGCAGGCGGGCGAGGGCCGCGTCGATGGAGGGGTCGCGGTCCTCCGGGATCGCCTGGACGGCCTGCTCACGTACGCCCTCGTCGTCGTGCTCGAGGAGGGGCAGGAGGCGTTCGGGCGCGACGGGGTGCGAGAGGCGGCGCAGGGCGCAGAGCAGGTCGGCGGCGTCGGGCGCGGCGGGGACGAGGCGCTCCTCGAGGGCGACGGCGAACTCGCGGCGGCCGAAGGCGGCGATCCACTCGACGGCGCCGGCGCGGGCGCGCGGCGCGGCGAGGAGGTCGAGGATCTCGGCGGCGTCGATGGGGAAGGCCGACTGCACGGAGGCGGACAGCTCGAGGAGGCGCGAGCGTCCGGCGGGGGCGGCGCCGTCGAAGCGGGCGCGGAGGTCGTCGGCGGTGAGCGACGCCCGGGCGCTGGAGAGCAGCTCGGCGACGGTCCGGGGGCGCGGAGGCGCGGGCGAGGCGAGGAGGTCGAGCATGCGGGGGACCCACTCGCGGCCGCTGTGTGTCTCGTGGAGGGACTCGGCGGCGGCGAGGGCGGTCTCGGCGTCGGCATCGCGGAGGAGCTCGAGGAGGAGTTCGCGGCCCTCGTCGGGAAAGCCGGCGAGGGCGCGGGCGGCGGCGGCGCGGGACGAGGAGGTGCCGCCGCGGAGGGCCGCCTCGAGGCCGGGGCAGGCGTCGATCATGCGCCAAGTGAGCCGGCGGCGGACGCGCACGGCGTCGAGGAGGTCGCGGGCGCGGCCGGCGGCCTCGGGATCGGCCGACCGGGCGGCGCGTTCGAGGAGGGGCCAGGCGGCGCGGCCGGCGCGGCGGAGGTCGAGTGCGGCCTGGTCGCGGGCGGCGACGTCGTCGGACGAGAGGCGTTCGGCCAGGGCCCGGGGGTCCTGGAACGCCAGAAGGGCCAGCCCGGCGGCGAGTACAGCAGCCATGACGACTCCGGTGCAACCCTCTCCCGCCGCACCATGGATTATGGTGCATCCGCGCGGAATGTCAAGGGGTGAAATTTATATTTTATAAAATACAAAGTATGGCCGCCGAAGCGGGGGGTGGGGCCCGTCGGGCCCCGGGGAGCTGCCCGTCCGCCGCGATTCTCGGAAGTTGACACGCTCCCGGCCCCTCACTATAGTCGTACTTCCTGTCGCCCAGCCGCCGCCACGTCGGCGCGCGCGGGGGCCGAGGAAGTCGGACGATGCGTCCGGCCGGCCACAGGCGCGCGACGGCAGCCGCGGGACCGGTTGGCAGCCGGGCCCCGGAGGGCATGCGGTGCGGGCGCGTTGAGATCCCCCGTGGATCCTTTAGGAGGAATCGATGCCGGAGCCGTTCATCTCGCCTGAGGAGCTTCTGAAGTCGGGCGTGCACTTCGGGCACCGCGTGAGCCGCTGGAACCCGAAAATGGCGCCTTACATCTTCGACAAGCGCAACCAGATCCACATCATCGACCTCAAGCAGACCATCAAGGGCCTCGTGAAGGCCTTCCACTTCCTCGAGAAGCTGGCGTCCCGCAACGAGCTGATTCTCTTCGTCGGCACGAAGCGCCAGGCCGGCAGCGTGATCCGCGACCAGGCGAAGCGCGCGGGCATGCCTTACGTGTCCGAGCGCTGGATCGGCGGCACGCTCACGAACTACGCCACGGTCCGCGAGCGCCTGAAGCGGCTCGAGGAGATCGAGACCTGGGAGCAGGACGGGACGATGAAGCGGTACGGGAAGAAGGAGCAGTCCGCGATCCACCGCGAGAAGCGCAAGCTCGTCCGGAACCTGGACGGCCTGCGCACGCTCCAGCGCCTCCCGACCGCGCTCGTCGTCGTGGACCCCGCGCACGAGAAGATCGCGGTGCTGGAGGCGGACAAGATCCACGCCGCCACCGTCGCGCTCATCGACACGGACGGGGACCCCGACACGATCGACATCCCGATCCCGGGCAACGACGACTCGATGAAGGTCGTGAACATCATCGTGAGCCGGCTGGCCGACGCGGTGCTCGAGGGAAAGTCGCACGCCGACCCCATCGTCGCCAAGGCGGAGCCCGAGAAGGCGCAGGTCGTCTCGGCGGGACGCGACCGGGACCGGCGCGACCGGCGGCCTCCGTTCGGCGGACGCGGACCCGGACCCGGCGGCCATCGCGGCCCCCGGCGCGACGGGCCCCCGGCGCCGACCCCCGCCCCGGCGGCGCCCCAGACATAGGAAGCACCATGGAGATCGATGCCAAAACCGTGATGAAGCTCCGCGCCGAGACGGGCGCGGGCGCGATGGAGTGCAAGAAGGCGCTGCTCGAGTCGAGCGGCGAGTTCGACAAGGCGAAGAGGTGGATCCACGAGCGCGGCCTCGCGAAGGGGGCGAAGCTCGCGGAGCGCGCGGCCACCGTCGGCGCCATCGGATCCTACGTCCACAACGGCCGCATCGGCGCGCTCGTGGAGCTCGGGTGCAACACCGATTTCGTCGCGAAGAACGAGGAGTTCCAGGACCTGCTCAAGAAGCTCGCGGTGGCGGTCTGCGGCTTCGATCCGAAGTACGTCTCGAAGGAGCTGGTCCCCAAGGAGATCCTCGACGAGGAGCGCAAGAAGTACGAGGCGGATCTGAAGGGGAAGCCGGAGCAGGTGGCGGCCAAGATCCTCGAGGGGAAGCTCGACAAGAACTTCTACTCGAAGCTGTGCCTCCTCAGCATGGCGGTGGACGCCGACGAGAAGAACGGGACGTACGGGGAGCTCGTGAAGGCGAAGAGCGGCAAGATGGGCGAGAACCTCGTCGTGCGCCGTTTCGCGAGGATGGAGCTGGGAACATAACCTGTGGTGAGCGAGGGCGGCAGCCCGAGTCGAACCATGCCGGGGGCCCGATACAAGCGCGTCCTGCTGAAGCTCAGCGGCGAGGCGTTCTGCAAGGAGGGCGGGCACGGCATCGACCCCGACGAGATCCGCTCGGTCGCGAAGCAGGTGATCGACGCCGCGAAGATCGGCACGGAGATCGCGGTCGTCGTCGGCGGAGGCAACATCGTGCGGGGGGGCGAGCTCGCCCGGCACGGCACCGACCAGGCGACGGGCGACTACATGGGAATGCTGGCGACGGTCATCAACTCGCTGGCGCTGCAGGACGTGCTGGAGCAGCTCGGGCAGCAGACGCGCGTGCTGACGGCGCTCCCGATCCAGTCGGTGGCGGAGCCGTACATCCGGCGGCGCGCGATGCGGCACCTCGAGAAGGGGCGGATCGTCATCTGCGCGGGCGGCACGGGCAACCCGCACTTCACGACCGACACGGCGGCGGCGCTGCGCGCCACCGAGATCCACGCGGAGGTGCTGCTCAAGGCCTCGAAGGTCGACGGCGTGTACACCGACGACCCGCACATGAACCCGAAGGCGACGCGGTTCGAAAAGCTGACGTACCTCGACGTGCTGAACAAGCGCTTGAACGTGATGGACGTGACGGCGATCTCGATGTGCATGGAACAGAAGCTGCCGATCATCGTCTTCAACCTGCGGCGGTCGGGCGCGATCGTCCAGGCCGTGCGCGGCGAGGACGGCATCGGGACGCTGATTACGGAGGCCTGAACGCCTTCGCGAAAGATCAAAGATCAAAGATGAAAGATCAGAGCAGATGGACAGCCCCCTCGGATCTTTGATCTTTCATCTCTGATCTTCCCTCCGCAGGAGGTCTTATGCCTTACGACGACATCGTCCTCGAGGCCGAGGACAAGATGGAGAAGGCCGTCGAGGTCATGGTGAACGAGTTCAAGGGCGTGCGCACGGGACGCGCCTCGCCCGGGCTCGTCGACGGGCTGCGCGTCGAGTACTACGGCGCGCCGACGCCGCTCAAGGGGCTGGCGTCGATCACCGTCCCCGAGCCGCGGCTCATCCTGATCAAGCCGTTCGACGCGGGGGCGCTCGGCGACATCGAGAAGGCGATCCAGAAGAGCGACCTCGGCATCAATCCGCAGAGCGACGGCAAGATCCTGCGGCTGGTGATCCCGCCGCTGTCGGAGGAGCGCCGCAAGCAGATGGCCAAGCTCGTGAAGGACCACGGCGAGAAGGCGAAGGTGTCGCTCCGCAACATCCGGCGGGACGCGAACCAGGTGGCGGACACGGAGGAGAAGGACAAGACGATCTCGGAGGACGAGAAGAAGCGCACGCGCGACGAGATCGACCGCCTCACGAAGGAGTACGAGGCGAAGGTCCAGAACCTCGTCGACAAGAAGAGCAAGGAAGTGGTCGAGGGGTAGCGCGAGGTCTCACGTATCACGTTTGATGCATCACGTCGTGGACGGCGGGCCGTCTGCGGTCGTCGACGGATGACGGTCAACGACGGGCCGACCGTCGGCGGAGGACGACCTGGAACGTGCGGCGTGATCCCTGAGACTGCCGTCTTACGGCAACGGCCTCGGCTCCTCCGACGCGTACGCGCGGTGCTCAAAGCGGTCGTATCCCTCGATCCCCTTCGGCGACTGCGGCACGTTTTCGATCGGCCGCACCCCGGGGCCCGGGATGTGCTCGTATCCGAGCCCGATGTTGGCGATCCCCTCGCGCTCGATGATGCGGTTGAGCGCGTAGCGCGCGTGGGCCGGGTCGGCGCTGCGGTCGGCGGGCGTGTCCTGGTAGGCGGCTCCCTCCTTCTCCTCGCCTCCCTCGAGCCGGCTGTAGACCCAGAAGCCGGCGTTGTCGAGGACTTCCATGCGGTAGACCGGCGCAGCGAGGTCCTTCGAGAGGCACGCGGCGAGCTTCTCGTCGGTCATGCCCCAGCGCTCGCTCGTCTCGTTGTCGTAGTAGCGGAACTCGAAGAGGCCGGTCCAGCGCCCGAGGCGGGGGGAGACCCAGAAGAGCCGCAGCTTCGTCTCGGGGATCTGCTTCATCCGCCGCGGATGCAGCTCGGGGCGCATCTCGACGCGCCGGAAGCCGGCGGCGGCCATGCAGCGGTCGAGCGCGTCGAGGACGCGCTCCTGCTCGGCGTCGACGTAGATGTGGCCGAACGGCATGCTTCCCCGGTCCTCAGTCCCCGGTCCCGAGTCCTCGGTCGATCCTGCTCACGATCGCGATTATGGCATGCAGTCGGACCTGGGACCATGGACCGGGGCCCGTCGTGGGGGCCGCTCGAACGGTGGAACGGTCGAACGATCGAACGGAGAACGAGCGCGTCAGCCTCCACTCCGACGCGCTCCTGCTGCTACAGGTGCGTCGTCTCGCGGCCGAAGTCGCTCGGGCGCGGCGTCTTCGGCGTCCCCGGCGTCGGCGCGGGCGAGGGGCTGGTCATGAGCTTGCCGAGGACCTCCGGGAGCTGTCCGATGCCGGTGATGACGTAGTCGGCCATCCCGGCCTCCGCCTCCGGCGCCCCCGCCCGGCGCACGTGGACCGTCCGCATGCCGGTGGCGCGCGCGCCCGCCAGGTCGGTCTCCGGCTGGTCTCCGACGTGGACCGCCTCCTCGGGGCGCACGTTCATGCGCTGCAGCGCCCGCGCGAAGAAGTCGACGGCCGGCTTGCGCAGGCGCACCTCGTCGGAGAAGCAGAGCACGTCGAAGAACGCCTTCATGTCGAACTGCTGGAGCAGGTCGCGCAGCACCTTGCCCGGCGTGCGCCCCGTGTTGCAGAGCAATGCCATGCGCAGGCCGGAGGCGCGGCACGCCGCGAGCACGGCCCGCGCCCCCTCCGCGGGCTTCGGCGGGAACTTCATCGCGGCCTCTCCGTAGTGGCGCGACGCCTCCAGCAGCGCCGCCGGCGCGAGGCGGCCGTCGACCGTCGAGCCGGTCGCCCCCTCGATGAACATTTTCGTCTGCTCGAGGATCGACAGGTCGAGGTTCGCGCCCCAGAACGGATCCAGCTTGATGAGCACGTCCTTGTGCGCGCGCACGAGCGAGGCCGTCTCGACGCTGAGCTTGTTGTCGCGCAGGACCCGGCCGACCTCCTGCACGCGGTAGTCCCGCCGCGGCTCCTCGCAGTCGGGCCCCTCGTGGATGAGCGTCTCCCAGAGGTCGAACGTGATCGCGCGCAGCATCGGCTCGCCGACGCTACCACAGCGGCCGGGGGGTGTCAACCGCGCCCTTTTTCTGGACGCCCGCGCCCCCGCATGCGAAGTAGGAGAGTTCAAAATGGTTCGACTCGGCCTCAGGCCTCGCTCACCAGGAAACGGAGGGATGCGATGAAATTCGGCGCGCGGAACCAGATCGTCGGCAAGGTGACGGAGATCAAGAAGGGCGGTGTGATGGGGCAGGTCGCCGTCAGCGTCGACGGCCCGGTGCAGGTGAGCTCGGTGATGACGCTCGACTCGATCGAGGACCTGGGGCTCAAGAAGGGCGACAAGGTGCGCGTGATCGTCAAGGCGATCCACGTGCTGCTGGCCAAGGAGTAGTCAGCGCCGGGTGCGCTCGCGCGCGCACCAGAGGCCGAACCACGCGGCGAACGCCCGCCGCTTCGCGAGCGGCTGCTCCGACCACCACGCGGCGAGCTTCGAGTCCGCCTTCGACGGATCCCACGCGAGCGGATCGCCGATCGACCGCGCGATCCCCTCGTACTCCAGCGGCGTGTCGACGGGCGCCTCGACCTTGAGCATCACCGCCTCCGTCCGCACCTTGTCGCACGCGTCGGCGAGCTTCGTCTCCTCGCCCACGAGCCGCTCGGCGGATGCCGCCAGGAGCCGCCGCACTTCGTCCGGCGCGGGCCCGGGCGCCTCGCCCCCGAGCAGCGCCGTCAGGTTCGCGTCCGGCTCCGCCGCCTGCCCCCGCACCTCCAGCGGCGCCCCGTCGGCGGCGTCCGACGGCAGGAAGCGCGCGGCGGTCCGCTCGCGCCCGTCGTCGCGCGACTTCAGACTCGCGATGACCGTGAACCGGCGCCGCCCGCGCAGGAACGACGAGACGTCGTGGAACTCCTCGCTCGCGCCCTTCGAGAGCTCGTAGAGCTTCCGGCGCTCGCCCGTCGCGTCCACGCGCAGCCAGACCTCGAGGGAGCCCTCGCCGGCGACCGCCCCTGCCGCGCGCACCTGGCATTCGAAAAGGTCGTGCGGGGCCTCGACGACGACCGACACTTCGCCGTCGATCGCGCCGAAGTAGTGGGACCGCGGCGTGAACCGCTTGACCTGCACCTCGATCTTCGAGAACGGATCGGCGATCTTCTCGAGCCGCGAGTCGTAGACCGCGAACGTGTCGGCGTGCGTGAGCGTGATGCCGCGGCGGTCGCGCCCGTGGACCGGCGGCGCGGACGTCCAGGCGCGCTTCCGGCACCACTGGCCGTTGAGCAGGACGAAGCCGCGCGAGAGCAGGAGCTCGCGCAGCGCGTGCCGCGTGTACGTCCGCCCCTCGTACGAGATGCCCTCGGGCGTGGCGGCGATCTCGCGGCGCCACTGGCCGGACGGCGCGCGCGCGAAGCCGTGTTTCCGCCGCAGCCCGGCGTTGTCCGGGTCGGCGCGCAGCTCGTCGATGCCGGCGATCGCCTCGAGGTCGGCGCGGACCGCGGGGGCGATCTCGCCGAGCACGCGCCCGCGCAGGAACGCCGCGTCGTCCGCGTCCGCGCGCCCGGTCTTCACGAGGTCCTCGATCCGCGCCCGCTCCTCCGGCAGGAAGTAGGTCTCGAGGTAATGGCGGTGCAGGGCGAGCAGCTCGCGGAGCTGAGCGACGGCCGTGTCGGCGATCGCGGGCTTCTCCGGCGGCTTCTCCGGCGGCGGCACGGGCACGTCGGGCGGCCGGTCGGGCGGCCTCTGCTCCGGCGGCGGATGCGGGGTCTGGTCGGCCGGCTTCTGCTCGGGCGGCTTCTCCTCCGGCACGACAGCGACCGGCGCAGGTGGCCGCACGGGTGGACGCAGCATCGCCCACGCGCCGGCGGCGACCAGCAGCGCGGCGGCGAGCGCGCCGGCGCTCAACCCGAGGCGCCGGCGGGAGCGCTCCGCGAGCGCCGCGACCGGGAGCCGTTCGAGCCAGTTGCGCAGGTCGGCCGCGAGCTGCGAGGCGGCGAGGTAGCGTTTCTCGGGCTCGCGCGACATGGCCTTGAGGATGATCGCCTCGAGCGGGGGCGGCACCGCCTTGTCCCACGCGTGCGGCGGAACGAGGTCCCCCTCGACGATCTTCTTCGCGATCGCCTGCGGCGACTCGCCGGGGAAGGGCAGGTGCTGAGTGACGAGGTAGTACAGCGTCGCGCCGAGCGCGTAGACGTCGGTCGCGCGCCCCAGCGCCTTGGCGCTGCCGGCGGCCTGCTCCGGCGCCGCGAAGTCGAACGAGAGCGGCGGACGGCTGGCCGGCGCGAAGTCGGCCAGCAGCGGCTCGCCCGAGTCGGTGATGAAGATGTTGGTCGGCTTGATGGCGCGGTGGAGGATGCCCTTGTCGTGCGCGGCCTGCACGGCCTCGGCGACCTTGATCAGGACGCGCGCCGACTGCTCGTACGTGAGCTGGAACTCCTGCGCGGTGGCCGCTTCGACGTGCGCGGTCGCGACGTACAGGCGGTCGCGGTACCAGCCGGCGTCGAGGACCGGCAGGAGGTTCGGGTGCTTGACGGCGGAGGGGAGGCGCAGCTCGCGCAGGAGCGGATCGACGTTCTCCTTGTTGCGGCCGCGGAAGAGCTTGACGGCGACCTTCGAGCGCGTGCGGTCGTCGATCGCGAGGTAGACGCGTCCCGTCGGGCCGGAGCCGATCTTGCCGAAAAGGCGGTACGGGCCGAGCTGGCGGCTGCCGGGCGCGGGCTCCTTCGTGCGCGTGCGGCGGCGCGCGGGGGTCGCGTCGGGGCGGCGGCGGAGGCGGTCCATCACGCCGCCTCCGGCGGAAAGATCGAAGATGAAAGATCGAAGATCTGAGGTGGCGCCCCCCATCCCCCCTGGGGGGAGCGAAGGGGGACGACCCTTTGATCTTTGATCTGTGATCTCTGATCTTTCACTTCTGTGCCCCCTTCCACCACGCGCGGTACTTCTCGATCGTCGGGCGCAGCGCGACCGGCGGCAGGAACATCCAGTCGTCGAAGTGGTTGACGCCGGTCGCCTGGCGCAGCGCGCGGTAGGCGTTGAAGCGCACCCAGCCGTTGACCGGGTCCTGCAGGGCGGCGATGAGCGCCTCGAGCGCGTCGCGCCCCCCGATGGCGCCGAGCGCGAGCGCCGCCTCCGCACGCCCGCCCCCCGCGCGGCTGCGCAGGATCTTCGCGAGCTGCGGCACCGCCGCGGGGTCGAGCGTCCGCCCGAGCTCGACGACCGCGACCTCGAGCGTCGGCGGCTGGCTGTAGATGACCGCCTTGGTGAGGTCGTTCGAGTTCGACGTGAAGCGGAACGCCCACGCGCGGTCGCGCCACGCCTTGTCCGCCGCGTGGATGAGCGTCTCCGTCTTCGTCCCGCCGGTCGAGCCGAGGATCTGCATCGACATCGCGGCGAGCGACGCCTGCACGGGCGGGGCGACGGTGTCGCGTTTCACGTAGTCCGAGAGGATCTCGTCGGCCGCCTCGCGCGCGAGCGCCGGGTCCTCCAGCTCGGAGAGCGCCAGGAGCGCCATGCCGCGGACGGCGACGTGCAGGCGCACGTCGAGCGCGAGCTTCTTCGCGAGCGTCGCGGTGAGCGGGTCGAGCGGCTTGAGGCGCGCGAGGGCCGAGGCGCGCACGGCGGGGTCGAGGTCCTTCGTCTCGACGAGCTTGCGCACGAGCGGCTTCGCGGGCTCGCCGCAGAGGGCGAGGACGTCGATCGCGAGATACCCGTTGGCCGGATGGATGTTCGCGAGCCCGACGCGGTCGATGCGGTCGAGCAGCTCCGCGCGCAGCTCCTTCTCGCCGGAGGCGACGCGCGCGAACGTGAGCATCGCGTCCACGATTCGCCCCTTGGTTCCCTGCGGCTCCGGCTTCGGCGGCACCATCCCGCCCGACGGCTGCTTCTTCGGCGGCTTCACGCGCTTGTTCACGAGCTTGCGCAGGCCGTCGCGCGTCTCCTGCGCGTCGTCGTTGAGGCGGGCGATCGCCGGAAGCACCGTCCAGAGCGTCTCGAGCTCGTCCGTGTCGTGCGCGATCTTGAGGAGCGTCTTGACCGACTTGCGGTCGCCCACGAGGCCGAGCGCGTGGATCGCGGCGGTGCTCTGGATCTCGTCCCCCTTCTCGGCCCAGCGCTCGAGGTCGGGGACGATCGCGAGGTCGCGCTTCCGCGCGAGGGCCATGACGGCGCGCATCCAGGAGATGATGTCCTTCCCGTCCGCGACGATCTTGCGCAGCTCCGCGCGCGCCTCGTCGAACGGCATGAGCGCGAGGATCGCGACGGCGTTGCGGGCGAGGAACGTGTGCTCGCTGCGCGAGCACTCGATGACCGACCAGAGCGAGCTGCGGCCGCAGGCGAGCGTGTAGCGGGCGTAGGACGGGTCGAACGAGTAGGGGAAGCCGTTGGTGAGCTCGACGACCACCATGCGGTGGATCATCTGCTCCAGCGGGGTTTCGCCGCCGGCGACGGGCGGGCGCGCGTCGGGGACCTCGGGGTGGTAGACGGGGTAGTTCTTGAGCGGGAGCGGCCCGTCGATGTTGTCGCCGACCGCGTAGCGGACGTTCTTCGAGCCGGTCAGGCCGCACTCGCCGATCTCGAGGATGTAGCACGCGAGCTCGCGTGCGGAGACGACCTCCGGGTGGAGGATCGCGCGGAGGGTGTTGAGGGCTCCCGCCCAGTAAAGCTCCGTCGCGTAGGCGGGCGGGTAGCTCCAGACGAGGTCGGGCGGCTCCTCGCTCGGGACGTCCGGGTCGTAGACGCCGCGGCGCGGCCAGAGCACGTTGACGTGGCGCATGATGTCGACGGTCGTGATGCGGAAGTAGTCGTAGAGCGAGGTCGAGCCGAAGTCGACGAGGAGCGGCTCGGGGATGCGCTCGTGGACGACGGTCGCGCGCGAGGGGGCGGACGGGAGGGGGGCGGGCGGCCTGACCGGGATGCGGCCGCGGCGCTCGCTGGTGGCCGGCCGGAAGAGGTCGCGGTCCCACTCGAGCGGCGTGCCGGGGGGCACGCCGACCTCGATGTCGCGGCGCGGGGCGCCGAGGAGGACGATCAGCAGGGCCGAGGCGGCGAGCCGCATACTGAGATTATAGACGAGGGGCGCCGGAGCAAACTGTACAGATAGGAGGATGCTGCTCATCGCACTTGTCGCCCTCGCGCAGGGCGACCTCGACAAGGCGACCGAACAGGCGGCGGGCGCCGCGAAGCAGGCGTTCAAGCTGACGTTGAAGGTCGAGGGGCCGACCGGCGGGAACTGGCCGCTCGAGTGCAAGGCGGACGGCGAGCTCATCGAGATGGGCGGCGGAAAGCTGAACGCCTTCAAGAAGGGGGACATGATCGTCTGGCGCGAGGGGAAGACGTGGGTGAGGCTGAGCACCGAGCGCAAGGACACGATGCAGCTCCTGCGGCTCGTGACGCCGCCGGCGGCGATGCTGAAGGGGATCGGCGCGAAGCTGAAGGACGCGAAGGCGGACGAGAAGAAGGACAAGGAGTGGACGGTCTGGAAGGCGGAGCTCAACGACGCCGGCGCGAAGGAGTTCGCGCTGCAGCCGGGCGGCACGACGGGAGAGGTGAAGTGCTCGGGCCGCGCCAGGTTCTGGATCGACGCGGAGGGGTCGCTGGCGAAGTTCGAGATCGTCGCGGAGTCGCGCTCGGTCGTGAAGATGCAGGGCGTGCTGCTGCGGACGACGAGGACGGTGGAGCTCAAGAAGGACGACGTGACGATCGAGATCCCGGCCGAGGCGAAGAAGTTCTTCGAGGAAGACTAGAACCCTCGAAGGCGACTCCGGTTCATGCCTGCATGCCGATCACCGATCTCTGGCAGTCCTTCGGGCCCGACGAATGGGCCGATCTCGCCGAACGCTGGCTGGGCGAGCGGCGTGGCACGGGCGGCGGCGACGCCGGCGAAACCGTGGTGCTGATGAACTTCACCGCCGCGCCCGAGCGGCAGTGGGAGTTCATTCTCGCGGCGGTCGCGGCCGCTTCATCGGACGACGAACTGGCGCACATCGCGGCGGGCCCGATCGAGCATCTGCTCGGTTTCCACGGGGAGCGGTGGATCGCGCGGATCGAAAGGGAAGCCGGGACCGACTGCAAGTTCGCGCGCGCGCTGACGGGGGTCTGGCAGCACCTGATGACGGACGCGGTGTGGGCGCGCGTCCGGGCCCTGCAGGCTCAGGTTTCCGATCCCCTCCCGTAGCGAAACCGCGTCGGGTGTCGCGTGGTACACTCCGGGCATGGAAACAACCTCCTCCCCGGCCGTGCGCACGGAGAACGTGCAGAAATCGTACCTCCTCGGCGCCGGCGCCGTCACCGCGCTGCGCGGCGTCGACTTCACCGCCGCGCGCGGCGAGTTTGTCGCGCTCATGGGCCCGTCGGGCTGCGGCAAGACCACGCTGCTCAACCTGATCGGCGGCATCGACACCGCCTCGCGCGGCTCCGTCTGGGTCGACGGCATCGAGATCTCCCGCCTGCACGACGACGCGCTCGCCGACCTGCGGCGCGACCGCCTCGGGTACGTCTTCCAGTTCTACAACCTCATCCCGACGCTGACGGCGCGCGAGAACGTCGAGACGCCGATGCAGTTCGCGGGGCGCGGCCGCGTGGAGCGCCGTGAACGCGCGATGGCGCTCCTGGCGACGGTCGGGCTGGCCGACCGCGCCGACCATAAACCGTCGGAGCTCTCCGGCGGCGAGCAGCAGCGCGTGGCGATCGCACGCGCGCTCGCGAACAACCCGGCGCTCGTCCTGCTCGACGAGCCGACGGGCGACCTCGACAGCGCGACGGGGCAGGAGATCATGCAGCTGCTCGTGAAGCTCAACCGGGAGCAGAAGGTGACGCTCATCATCGCCACGCACGACCCGATGGTGGCGGGCATGAGCGCGCGCGTCGTTCGCCTGCGCGACGGGCGCGTCGAAGCCGAGCCGCCGAAGGCGAGCGCGTGATCATCCGCTACGTGCTCCGCGGCTTCGCCCGGCGCAAGACCCGCGCCGCGATGGGCATCCTCGGCGTCTTCTGCACGCTGGCGCTGCTCACGGCGGTGCACGTCGGGCTGGAGTCGGTCGCCGTTTCGTACGTCGACCTCGTCTCGCTCTCGGCGGGCAAGGCGGACGTGATCGTCTCGCGCGAAGGCTCGCACTGGTTCGCGCCGATCGCGTTCGACGCGGAGGACGTGGGGAAGCGGGTCGCGGCCAACCCGCACCTGCGCGGCGTGAGCCCGCGGCTGATGGGGATCGTGCAGGTCAGCGGGACGTACGCGCTGGTCGTCGGCATCGACCCCGCGAAGGAGAAGCAGCTCGAGATCGACGGGTTCGTCCCGTGGCCGGCGCTCGGGCCCGGGAAGTGCGCGCTCTCCGAGTCGCTGGCGCACCGGATCACGGGGAACGTCTCGATCGGCGGGCGGACGCTGACGTCGGCGGGGCGCATCGAGCGGCAGCAGGTGTTTCCGCAGCAGGTGCGCGACTTCATCGTGACGGACATCGCGACGGCGCGCGAGGTGCTCGGCGAGGCGAAGGGCGTCCACGCGCTGGCGGGCGCGTTCCGCGAGCCGAAGCGCTACTACGACGCGCGCGACCTGCGCAAGAGCGTGCTGGCGATCAAGGACGCGGGTGAGGCGATCGCCGAGGAGCTCGGCAGCGAGTATTCCGTGAAGCTGCCGAAGGCGGACGCGATCACGGCGTTCGAGCTCGTCGGCGGGCCCCTGCGCGCGGTCTTCGGCGTCTTCGCGCTGGTGGCGCTGGCGATCACGGCGCTGCTGCTCTACTCGCTCATCACGGTGAGCGCGGAGGAGCGGATCCGCGAGCACTCGGTGCTGCGGGTGCTGGGCGCGAAGCAGCGGCACATCTTCGGGATGGTGCTGCTCGAGTCGGGCGTGCTCTGCCTGATGGGCGTCGTGCCGGGCGTGCTGTGCGGGCTGCTGTGCGCGCGGCTGATCCTGGCGGTCGTCGGGCTGGCGATGGGCGCCGCGGCGGGGGCGATCTCGCTGGAATTCTCGGGCGCGACGATGCGGTTCTGCCTCGGTGCGGGCGCGCTCGTCTCGATCGCGAGCGCGGTCGTGCCGGCGCTGCGCGCCATGCGGTGGCGCATCGTGGACGGGCTGGACCCGATGCGGCGCGGGCAGATCGTGGCGCCGACGGGCGAGACGGCCGTGCACCGGCCGCTCGTGCTTTCGGGCGCGGCGCTCTCGGCGATCTCGGGCACGGTGTTCTTCATCCTGCCGACCGCGTTCATGTCGGGCGACCCGTCGATGATCGGCGCGGTGGTGCTCGGGCTGCTGGTCGTCATGCTGATCGGCTTCACGATGGTCGCGGTCGGGGCGCAGCCGCTCGTCGAGCGCGGAGTGCTCGCGGTGTGCGGGTGGATGTTCGGCGCGGCGGCGGAGTTCGCGGGGCGCAACCTGGTGCGGCACCGCCGTCGCAACGCGGCGACGTCGCTGATGTTCGCGCTCTCGGTGTCGTTCGTGCTTTTCCTCGCGAGCCTCGTCGCGCTCTTCAGCCGCCAGTCGATGGAGTTCATCGAGCGGCGCATCGGGAGCGACCTGCGGATCACGATGGGGAACACGCGCGATCGGGGGCTGGACGAGGCGCTGGAGGCCCTGTCGGGGGTGAAGAGCAGCGCGCGCGCCGTCCACCTGCGGGGGCGGACGGAGGAGGGGGTCGCGTTCGACGTGATCGCGAGCGACATCGTGGGGATGAAGCACTTGTGGGTCGTGCCGTATGGCGTGGACCCGTCGCTCGAGGAGGCGATGTACGCCGGGCAGACGCAGTGGGAGGAGGGGGACGCGTCGGCGCTGAGGAAGCTGGCTGAGGATCCGGGGCTGCCGGAGTCGCTGGCGGCGGGGGCGAGGGAGCCGGTGCCGCCGGCGGTGCTGAGCCTGGCGATGGCGCGGGCGCTCGACGTGCATCGGGGTGACCTGGTGCAGCTGCAGTTCCATCTCGCCGGCGCGCGGCGGTCGGTGCGGGTGCGGGTCGAGGGGGTGTCGGGGAGCCTGCCCGGGTTCCACAACTTCCGGTCGCGGGCGGCGGCGGCGATGGGGTCGGGGCTGCTGCTCTCGGCGCGGACGTTCGAGCACGTGACGTCGGAGGCGCCGCCGGAGGCGTTCGAGGGCTTCTGCCTGGTGAAGGCGGACGGTCGGCCGGTCGATCTGGCGAAGGACGTGCGCGACAAGCTGGGGCTGCGGTATCGGCTGGGGGTGGAGTGCGCGGCCGAGGAGAAGACGGAGGCGGCGGTCCTCTACTGGGTGACGCAGGTGCTCTTCGCGATGCTGCTCGGGGTGGCGGTGACGATCGCGGTGTTCGGGCTGGTCGCGTCGATGGCGACGGCGGTGATCGAGCGGCGGTGGGAGGTGGGGGTGCTGAAGGCGATCGGGCTGCGGCGGGGGCATCTCTACCGGATGTTCGCGGCGGAGGCCGTGACGCTGACGGTGTCGAGCGGGGCGGTCGGCGGCGCGATGGGGTTCCTGCTGGCGTACCTCTTCGTGGCGCAGGCGGGGGTGATGATGGAGACGCCGGTTGTCTTCACGCTGCCGTGGATCACGTTCGCGGCGACATTCGCGGTGTGCGGGCTGGCGGGGCTGGTGGCGTCGTGGCTGCCGACGCGTCGGATGATCAAGAAGCCGGTGGCGGAAATCCTGCGGGGGTGACCGTTCGACCGCTCCACCGCTCTACCGCTCCGACCGCTCCGCCGCTGCACCGTTCGTGCGCGGCGCGTCCGTCAACCGCTCAGCGCCCCTGGCGCACCGGAACCGGAAGCTCATTCATACCCCCTCCTCCGCACGCATACCCGCGTCCGATCCGGGCGGACTGCAGAATCAACCCGGGACGCAGCACCAGCACCTTCCACAGTTCGCCGCCGCGCCAGCAGCCAACCCATGTCGTCCTCGCATCGGATGGCCATGACACCGTAATGCGGTCCGCGCCGACATGGACCGATCGAGTCCCAGGCCACGAAGCCTCAACGAGACCTCCGCTCACGACGACGCGGCGTCCATCTTCATGTTCGACCTGTGTCGTCTGTCGAGCCGGATCAGACAGCGCAGCCATGAGTATGTCCAGCGGGACGTGGTGGCGGTGCTCCTCCGGAGCCCACAGGCCCTCCGACTCTGCCAGTTTGGCAAGTCGCCTGCAGTAGGCGACGCGGCAATAGGTGCCGTGCTCGTCTGGCGGCACGACATGGACGTCGTGGTCACCGTCCGGACCATGCGCACCGCACCGCCCGACGATCCCTTCTGCCCAGTCTTTCTCCGCCTGAGTTCGCCCCTGACGTGCGGCCTCGACTTGCGGCTGGAGGCAGTGGGCCCCCAATGCGGCCAGACTGGAACAGCAGACAACGACGATCAGCAACCCACGAAGACCGAAGCGCATCACTCGGTGAAACGCTGCGCGCGCGCGCCGGTTCGATTTGCAAGCTGAACGCGGAACGTGCAGAGGGCAGCCGACGGGGACGGGGCGTCTGAGACGACTTGAAACGTGAAACGTGATACCTGAAACCGCCTAGTACTCCTCCCGCTCGCCGAGCTTGCGGCGCAGCTCCGCGACGTGCCGCTTGGCTGCGTCGAGTTGCGTCCGGCGCGCCGGATCGCCCGAGGCCGCATCGACGAACGCGCGGTAGCTCGCGAATGCTTCGCGCTCAAGCCCCGAACGGCGCATGAGCTCGGCGTGCTCCAGCAGCACGTCCGGATCGGGCGCGCTCTGCGAGAGGCGCGCGCGGTAGCGCCGGTCGATCGCCACCCGGTCCGCGAAGACCGCCACGCGTTGCGCGTTCGCGGCGACCACATGGCCGCCCACCAGCAGCACGTGCCCCGCGTCGGCGGTCGGCCACGGGGTGCCCTCGTACTTCCAGCCGGTGCGGCGGCAGAAGGTGCTGAGCTCGCCCGCCGTCGGCACGTAAAGAGTGTCGCCCATCAGCGCCGCGCGGCAGCCGCGGGCGACGTCGGCGTGGACCAGGTCGAATTTCTTGCCGTCGGAGAGGCGCACCATGACGCTCGGCGTTCCCGCCAGCATCGCCATGCCGTCGGCGATCCCGACGAGCTGCTGCATCGACCGCCAGTCGACGCCCGGCGCGCCCGCGTCCAGCCTTTCGCCGCTCGACGCGTCGAACGCCTGCCACTCCCACTGGTCCTGCGGCAGCACGTACACGCGTCCGCCATGGACGAACACGGGGCTCGCCGGCCGAAGGCTCCCCACGCCGCGCCCCGTGACCCGCGGATAGCGCGAAAGCCACGCGATGTCACCGGTCACCCCGTGCAGCGCCGCGACCACCCCGACGTTCGAGTGCGCGTAGACGATCCCGCCTTCCCACGCGAGCATCGTCAGCATCGGCTGCGCTTGGCGCCCGCCGCCCGCCGCGGCGCCCAGGCAGCGCGCCCACAGCGGCCGCCCCGTCTCCCGGTCCGCGCACACGACATGGCTCTCCGCCCCGGCCAGCGGCGAGGAACCGACGCCCAGGTACACGCGGTCGCCGGCCACGAGAGGCGGCGCGCTGAACGACCAGTCGCGCTCGTAGAACTCGAGCTTCGTCCACGCCTCGTGCAGCGCGTCGTCGTCCGTGCTCCACCGACGGCTTCCGTCGCCGAGCGCGAGGCACGCGAGCTGGCAGGCCGCGGGGAAGGGCGCACGGGCGGGCGCCACGGGCACCTTCTTCGTGGAGTTCATGATCGCGAACGCCGCATCGCCGTCCGGCGTGACGCCGATGAGCGGACGCGCGAACGCGGCGGGGCGCACCGGCGCCGGGAGGGGATCCTGCGGCCAGCGCCAGAAGACGCATGCGTTCGCATCGCGGTCGTCCGCGCGCGTCGGATCGAAGGCCGTCACCTGCCGGCCGCTGCAGACGAGCACGAAATCGCGGCCGCCGTGGCGGACGTGCGCGGCCAGGAACGGCACGTCGAGCCCCGTGCGCCCGTCCCCGATCGGCATGCTCCAGCGGCGCACGTCGGGGCGCACGACGTCGAGCGTCGCGTCCGGGGCGCCGACCGCGAGGGGCGGTTCCTTCGCCGTCGGCGCCGGCGGGTCCTGCAGGCTCGCCAGCCACTCGACGAGCGTCGTCGACTCGTCGCCCGCGCGGATCGGCCCGTCGATGAGGTGGCGCGCGACGTGCTCCCGCACCCACGCGAGCGCCGACTCGCTGCCCCACGCCTCCGCGGCGGCGGCCAGGCGCGCGGCGATGACGTGCGCGGGAACCGGCAGGTCGCGCCCCGACTCGAGGAGCCGGCGCCAGCAGTGCACCGCCTCCTCGTGCTGCGCCTCCTCCCAGTACGCCGTGCCGAGCTCGTCGAGGATGCGCGACGCGGTTTCGCAGAGCGAGTGCTCGTCGACGATGCGCAGCATCGCGGCGCGGTCGCCGAGGGCCTTCGCGCGCTTCCAGCCCATGTCCGCGCGCCCCTCGTATTCGAGGCGGTACGCCTCCAAGCCGCCGCGATGGCGGGCGATCTCGCGGGCGAGCGCGAAGGGCACGGCATGCCAGACCGCCCGGTCCGGATCGCGGACGACCTTGGTGCGGTGCTTCGCGACCGCCTCGCGGTGGATCTGAAGCATGCCCTTCCAGTCGCGCGCCTCGGCGTATCGGCGGAGCTTCGCCACGAGATCGACAGGCGCCTCCTCGAGCACCACGCCGTCGTCCTCCTGCAGGAGGACCAGGGCCAGAAGAAGCGCGTGCATCTGACTATTCAACGCCGCGCGCATGGCCGGGTGTCGGTCGCCGTATAATCCACATCGAATGGGCCTCCTCCTTCTCCTTCTCGCGCTCCAGGATCCGCCGGAGCTGGCGAAGGCGCGCGAGCGGCTGAACCACGGGATCGCGAAGGGCGACTACGGGACGGCGCGCGACGCGGTCGACACGATCCTCGAGGCGCCGCGCCCGACGGCGGCGAAGGCGCTCGCGGCGGCGCTGGCCAGGGTGCGCGAGCGCGAGCAGTCGCTCGACCGGTCGCTCGCGGAGGTGCACGCGCGCGAGTCGAAGCTCGATGCGGAGGTGACGGGCGGCGACAGCGCGCGCGCCGGGCTCTGGAAGGACGCGAAGGAGCGCAAGGAGCAGTGCCAGCACCAGCTGCTCGCGGCGGACGCAACGCGCGCGTACGTCGTCCAGTCGCTCCTGCGGCTGGGCGCGGCCGCGCTGGAGCCGCTCGGCGAGGAGCTCGAGAAGGGGACGTCGTGGCTGGCGCGCGCGGAGTCGGCGGAGCTGGTCGGGCGGATCGACGACGCGGAGGCGCCGCGCCTGCTCGTGGGGCGGCTGCCGAAGGAGAAGTCGGACCTTGCGCTGGCGGCGGTCCTCTCGGCGCTGGCGGCGTGCCGCGGCGCGAAGGGCGCGGGCACGCTGGCGATCGCGGACCGGCTGGAGCACAGGACGTGGCAGGTGGGCCGTGCGGCGGCGCGCGCGCTCGGCGCGGGGGGCGACCCGACGTCGGTCGAGCCGCTCGTGGCGGCGATCGCGAAGTCGGAAGGGCTCATGCGCATCGAGTGCGACGCGGCGCTGCGGAAGCTGACCGGCACCGAGCTGCCCGACGCGCGCGGGTGGCCCGACTGGTGGCGCGCGAACCGCGAGGCGTGGGTCGCCGGCACGTACCAGCCGCCGCCGCCGAAGAAGGCGTTGCCGGGCACGACCCGCTTCTACGGGCTCGATGTGAAGTCGACGCGCGTGGCGGTCGTGCTCGACGCGTCGGCGAGCATGCGGGATCCGGCGGGGCCGGGCCAGACGCGCATCGATGTGCTGCGTGCCGAGCTGAAGGGCCTGTTGGCGGCGATGCCGGACGGCGCGCGCGTGAACGTCATCTTCTTCAACGAGCGGATCAGCGCGTTCGCCCCCGCGCCCCGCGCCCTCGACGACAAGTGCCGCAAGGAGGCGGGGAAGTTCATCGATGGCATCTTCCCCCGCTGGCGGACCGACCTCTTCGGCGGGCTCGAGCGCGCGCTCTCGATGGCGGCGGGGGAGGACGGACAGGGGCTTGCCGACGGCATCGACACGATCTACCTGCTGACGGACGGTGAGCCGACGTACGGCGCGGCGACGGCGACCGACCTGCTCGTGAGGCTCGCGCGGCGGAGGAACCGGACGCTCGGCGTGCAGATCCACACGATTTCGGTCGGGCCGGAGGTCGCGCTGCTGCAGGCGCTCGCAAAGGACACCGGCGGCGAGTCGGTAAGGAAATGATGGCCACCGGCCCGTGCTTCCGATTCGTATAATCCCACAGATGCGCATCGTGCCCGTCGTGCTCGCGCTGGCGCTCCTCCAGGATCCCCCCGAGATCGCCAAGGCGCGCGACAAGCTGTCGTCGGCGATCGGGGCGCACGACGTCAAGGCCGCGAAGGAGGCGATCGACGTCCTCAAGGGGGGGCATGCGGAGCGCTCGGCGAAGTCGTTCCTCGCGGCGATGCAGAAGACGCGCGATCGCCAGCGGTCGCTGGACAGATCGCTCGAGGACGACCACAAGCAGGTCGCGAAGCTGGAGGCGGAGCTCGACGGCAGCGCGGAGGCGGTCGCGAAAGCGCGCCAGCTCGAGACGGTGAAGGACAAGCAGGGGACGCACCACAGCCAGCTGCTGAAGATCGAGGACATCCACGACGCGCTGCGCCAGGCGGTGATGGACCTGGGAGCCGGGGCGTTCCCGGCGCTCGCGGAGGACCTCGAGAAGGCGGGCTCGTGGACGGCGCGGTGCGAGGCGGCGGAGCTGATCGGGAGGGTCGACCACGCGGACGCCGCGAAGCGGCTGCTGGAGCGGCTGGAGAAGGAGTCGTCGGACCTGGCGGCTGCGGCGATGCTGGAGGCGCTCGCGCTGCGCGGCGGCGTGAAGGACGACTGGGTGAAGCCGACGACGCTGCGGCTGGAGAGCCGCTCGTGGCAGATCCGGCGTGCAGCGGCGCGCGCGCTGGCGGCCGGCGGATCGAGGGAGGCGGTGGAGCCGCTGGTGCAGGCGATCGTGAAGTCGGACGGGCTGATGCGGATCGAGTACGACGCGGCGCTGAAGAAGCTCACGGCCACGGAGCTGGGCGATCCGGGCCGCTGGTGGGACTGGTGGAGCCTGAACAAGAAGGCGTTCCTCGAGGGGACGTACAAGCCGCCGCCGCCGAAGGCCGGAGCCGCCGCGAACATGACGCGGTTCTACGGGCTGGAGGTGAAGTCGCGTCGCATCGCGTTCGTTCTGGACCGGTCGCGCACGATGGACGATCCGGCCGGGGCGAGCGGGCCGAAGAAGGTCGCGGTCGTGCGGACGGAGCTGAAGAACCTGCTGAACGCGATGCCCGACGGGGCGCGGATCAACGTGATCATGTTCAACGACAAGGTCGAGGTGCTCGCGCCTGCGCCGCGCGTGCTCGACGACGCGTGCCGCAAGGACGCGGCGCGCTTCGTGGACGGCGTGGCGGGGCGGCAGCGGACGAGCACGTACGACGCGCTGTCGAGGGCGCTCGGGTTCGCCGCGACGCAGGAGGGGCAGGGGCTCGCCGACGGGATCGACACGGTGTATCTGCTGTCGGACGGCGAGGTGAACTACGGCACGGTGAGCTGGCCGAGCCTGATGGAGAAGGTGGCGCGGCGGGTGATGCGTCCGCTGCGGGTGACGGTGCACTGCATCGCGGTCGGCGACACGGGGTCGCTGCTGAAGACGATCGCGGCGGACAGCGGCGGGGACTACGTGCAGAAATAGTCGTCCGTCATCCGTTTTCAGTCATCGGGCGAAGACTGTAGACTGGCGGCGATGACTGCGAGCGCGGAAGTCATTCCGTCGGGCCCGATCAACGCCGAGCTGAGCGTACCGGGGTCGAAGAGCATCACGAACCGCGCGCTGGTGTGCGCGGCGCTCGCGGACGGCGAGTCGACGATCGCGGGGGCGTCGCTTTCGGGCGACTCGCGGCGGATGATCGAGGCGCTCGGGCGTCTCGGCGTCGCGGTCGCGGTCGACGGCACGACGGTGCGGGTGCGGGGCGGGAGGCGGCCGTCGGGCGACGCGCGGTTCGATTTCGGCAACGCGGGCACGACGCTGCGGTTCATGACGTCGATGCTCTGCCTCGGCGAGGGCACGTTCGTCGTCGACGGGAGCGCGCGGATGCGCGAGCGTCCCATCGGACCGCTGGTGGACGGGCTGCGCGCGCTCGGCGCGGACATCCGGTACCTGGGTGCGGAGGGTTTTCCACCCCTCGAGATCCGGGCGCACGGGCTGAAGCGCGGGCGCGTACGGGTGGCGGCGGACGAGTCGAGCCAGTTTGCGTCGTCGCTCCTGCTGGTCGGTGCGGACATCGAGCTGGCGCGGCCGGCGGTGAGCGAGCCTTACATCGCGATGACGCGGCGGGTGATCGCGGCGTTCGGCGGCGGCGCGTGCGCGTTCGCGGTGGAGGGGGACGCGGCGTCGGCCGGCTACTGGTGGGCGATGGCGGCGGCGACGCGCGGGCGGGCGCGGGTGGCGGGGATCGGTCTCGGGTGCGCGCAGGCCGAGTACGCGATGGTGCGCGACCTGGAGCTGATGGGGTGCGACGTGACGGCGGCGGACGGTGGGACGGAGGTCGTCGGAGGGCCGCTGCGGGGGAT
>Ga0187892_10003816_pt1 | contig 26687 bp, 22 predicted proteins | sample MA1701073metaG_FD_139345 | JGI IMG/M metagenome (GOLD analysis project Ga0187892, IMG submission 139345) | Bio-ooze microbial communities from a basaltic lava cave in the Kipuka Kanohina Cave System on the Island of Hawaii, USA - MA170107-3 metaG ... | reverse complement strand
CGACTTCACCTCGCCCTCGCCGAAGTCGTACAGCACCCGCGCGTTCCCCCCCTCGAGCCGCAGCAGGTACCCCGGCGCCGCCGTGCCCGCGATGAGCGCGTCCCCGTCGGCGTGGATCGCCAGCACGTTCTCGCACTTCAGCGGCGACTCCTTCGCCGGAGCGAACACCGCCGTCCCCTTCCCGCCTTCCACCTTATATACGGCGCCCGGCGAACCGCACGCCGCGTAGAGCCCGTCCTTCCCGGACAGCAGCTGCCAGACGTACTTCGACTCCAGCGTCGCGTGCTCCTTCCACTCCTTCCCGTCCTGCCTGAAGATCCTGCCGTTCGGGATCGTCGCCGCGTAGACGGCGCCGCCGTGCGACGCGAACGACGTGACGAGCATCTCCTTCGTCTCGCCGAGCTTCTCCGCCTTGCCGCCGGCGATCCGGTAGATGGCGCCCTTGCCGGTGCCCGCCAGGAAGCCCCCCTCCGCGGCCATGCCGCACCAGAACGAAGGCTCGTCCTTCACCTCGACCGCCGAGCTCGCGTAGCCGAGCTTCAGCTCCCCGCGCGACGTGAGGATCAGGTTCTCGAACTCCTCGCCCCGCGCGAGCGCGTCGCGCTTGCTCACATCCCACAGGCGGGTCTCGCCGCAGAGAACGACCCCTTGCAAGGTCAGCAGGGCACAGAGCGTTCCGATCTTCCGCATCTCAAGACTCCAGTCGTTAGTCGTTAGTCATAAGTCAGCAAACCAGCAACTAATGACTAACGACTAATGACTAATGACTCTTACTTGATCTTCACCGTGACCGTGCCGCTCCCCGTGATCACCCACTCGGTGTCCACGGAGACGCGCAGGCTCGCGTTCGCAAGGTACGCCGTTTCGTCGATCGTCGGCACGAGCTGCGCCAGCGCCGAGTTCGGCATCCGGTCCAGGATCTTTCCGCGGTACATCAGGTTGTAGGACGGCAGGCTCGCGACCGCCACGAGCTGCGTCGACTTGTACTCCTTCGCGAGCGCCTCGATGAACTCGTCGAGGTTCGACGCCGGCGCGCGTTCCGGCGCGACCGTGTCCCCGCCGCCGACCGTGAGCGACACCTCGGTGCCCTTCTTCAGCCCCTTCGGCAGCCGGACCTCGATGTCGCGCGTCACCTCGGGCCCGCGGTAGCGCTTGAGCACGCACTTGATCCGGACGGTGCCGCCGTCGTCGACCTCCTCGGGCAGCGCCCACGCGGTCTTGAGCGACGCGCTGCGGTTCTCGTTGACCGTCTCGGTCACGACGTCGATCGAGTCGACGACCGGCTTCTCATGCTCGTTGCGGATGAGCTGCATGACCTTCGACATCAGGCTGCTGCCGCCGAAGAACATGAAGCCGCCGCCGGGATTGAACTGGTCGATGTCCACGTACTGCAGCTTCCTCCCGCCTTTCAGCGCGACCGTCACCGTCGACGTCGTCAGGTGCGGATTGTCCGACGGCTCGAACGCGCTCACCGTCTCGCCGTGCGCCATGTTGACGAGCATCGCGAGGTACTGCGGGTGGTCCAGGCACTGCACGCGGACGACTGTCTCCGTCTTCACCTTCGGGTTGCGGACGGTGATCGTGACCGGCACCATGCGCGCGGTCTTCCCCATCTTCCCGAAGATGGCATTCGCGCGGTCGTGGACGAGCGAGCCGACGACCTTGTCAGGCGAGCTGATCTTGTACGCCGTCATGAGGCCCTGGAACGTCGTGTGCACGACGCAGGTCGTGATCGGCATCTCGATCTCGCCGGCGCCGAAGAACGGGTGGCCGAAGGCGAGCACCTTGTCCCCCTCGACGAACGTGACCGTGCCTGTCGCGGTGATGTCGTAGTCGCCGAGCATGAGCGACGCGCCGATCGCGGAGCCCGGCTCGAACCTGTCGTCCGCCTGGAGCACCGCGGAGCCGCCGGCCGAGCGCGCCGTCACGAAGTTGCCGTCCTGCCAGAACTTCTCGAAGGCGTCGAGCGTGCGGGAGCGGAAGCCGCGGAAGAAGAGGGGCGTGGCCACCGGCACCGGCCCCCACTCCGCCGTCCCTGCGGACACGGGGCGGGCTGATAAGGCTTCGTGGGGCAAGCCCCACTCCGCCGTCCCTGCGGACACGGGGCGGGCTGATAAGGCTTCGTGGGGCAAGCCGCGCTCGTCATGCTGTGCTTTGGCCTGCTCCATCGGCCGGTCCATCTCGCGCACCATGTATTCGAGCGGCGTGATGCCGCCGAGCGCGTCCTTCTGGAACGAGCCGAGGCGGTAGGCGAGCGCGCCGATCATCTTGTCGTTCACGTAGCACGGGCTGCCGCTCATGCCGGCGATCACGTTGCCGCCGTCGAGCCACTTCTTGTGCGAGCCGCGGAACATGATGAGGTCGTGCTTCGGCATGATGTAGTTCTTCGCGATGTCGACGATCTCGAAGTCGAAGCGCTCGACCTTCGTCCCCTCGAAGACCGACAGGCCGTGCCCCTTGAGGGGCTTGCCTTCGGCGCGCGCCTGCTTGAGAAGGCGGCCGAGCTCCGCCAGGTCCATGGCCTTGCCTTCCTTGACGAGGCGCGGCCATGAGTCGTTGCGCACCGGCGCGGGCGGCGCGAGCTGTCCGGGCATGCAGGACGCCGCCGCGAGCAGAGAGAGAACGGCCAAGGGGCGCATGATCACCTCCCGGGATGGACGACGACGCCAGTACGCCATCGACCCCCCCCCACAGTCAAGCCAATTAATTTGACGGAGACTGTTGACACGGGGGTGCATCGGCTATACTTATGGCGACCCATGATGCATGTCGCAGATGTTGGCCCCGCCAGTCGCATCTTGCCAAGGATCCGTATGCATAATGCAAAGCGCGATGGGCCCTGCCCTCCGAAGCCCGCGAGCCGGCTCCGTTCGTCTCGGCACGGCGAAGGAGGGTTGACGCTCGTCGAACTCGCGATCGCGATGGCCGTGCTGGCGATCGCGCTGGCGGGCATCATCGCGGCGATCCTCAACTCGATGGTGGCGACGTCGCTCAACCGCCAGCTCAACGTCGCGCGCAACGCGGCGATGGGCAAGATCGACGAGGCGCGCGCCCGCAGCTACGACGCGATGAAGGACGCGGCGCTCAACGTCGGCGGCGCGGTCTACCTGCCGCAGCCGCCCCCCGCCCTGCCGGGCACAACGCCCGTCGGGACGCAGAGCTTCTTCGAAGTCGCCGACCTCGCGGCGCCGCCGGGGCTCCCCGGAACGTGGAGGGGCGGGCTCGGGCGGATCACGCTCGACGCCCTCGCGCCGAACAACGAGATCATGAAGATCCGCGTGGAGATCACCTGGCAGAGCGAACGCGGAGTGCGCCGCTTCGACACTACTACGATCGTGACGCGATGAACAACAGAACGCTTCGGGGCACGACGCTGATCGAGGTGGCCATCGCCTCGGCCGTCCTGGCGATCATGGTCGCCCTCGTGATGCTCATCTTCCACAACGCGCAGACGCAGGGTAAGAACACCAGCATCGACGGCGAACTGACCTCGCGCGGACGCATGATCACCGCCTACATGCGCCACCAGGTCGCCTACGCCCGCTTCGCCTTCTCGGCGACCCTGCCGACCGCCGCGCCGTTCGGCGGCGTCACCTTCAACGGCGGCACCGCGCAGTCGCATACGGCGATCCGCTATCAGGTGCCGATCATCACGAGCGCGGGCGTGAAGACCTACGGGTCGGTCGTCCAGGATCCGTTCGTCCCGATCGCCAACGGCTACCACGAGATCGCCTGGCAGGCGAACCTGATCCTGCGCGAGAGCAGCGGGGCCCCCGCCCCCAGCACCGGCACCTACAACGTCCCCACCGGCACGGAGGTCCGCATCGTCAACCGCGACCTCAACGGGGACGGCGACCAGGACGACACGCTAGGGCTCGGCAACATGATCTTCAGGACGTTCGACGCGACCGTCCCGGCGAACCTCATGCACACGGCGCGGATGGACGACTACGTCCTCCTCCGGCTGCTGCCCGGCTCGACGACCGCCTGGGACGGGCTGGTCAAGAGCACGACGGTCGGGATCGATCCGGACAACGTCGCCCTGACGGTGTTCCAGCGCGACCCGATCTTCATGCTCATGAACGACACGACGGAAGTGCTCAACACGCAGACGGACGGCAGCATGCGCAAGCTGCGCGTGAACGTCTGGCACGGCAACTTCGACGACAGGATGCGCATCCTCATCATGCGGCAGGACGAGGAGGACGTCCGGTTGGAGAACCCGCAGGACGGGACGTAGTCGGGGGCGAGCGGTTGAACGGTTGAACGGTTGAACGGTTGAACGGTTGAACGGTAGAGCGGAGGTGATATGGTGAAGCGCAGGCAGCAGGGATCGGCGATGATCATCGCGGTCGTCGTCATCCTCATCCTGGCCGCCATCGCGGCGGCGCTCATGACCGAGGTCGTCTTCCGCTACAAGGGGGCGAATTCGGAGCGCGAGAACGACGAGGGCATGATCATCTGCCGCGCCGGGCTCGAGCGGGCGCGCCGCGCGCTCTACGTGTACCGTGCGGCCATCAGCAGCTCCCAGAAGTACGACTCCGTCATCCCGCCCTTCCCGACCGATCCGGGCCGCGAGCAGTGGAACGCCATCCTGGCGACGAACGCCGGGAGCGGCCTCCTGCTGCCGGGCCCGCGGTACTTCCCGGTCACGGTCAGCGGCTCCGACCCGGTGCTCGCGCCGATCGAGGCGCAGATCGCCGCGGTCCGCACCAACTACCAGGCGATGGTCGCCACCACGGAGTTCGCCACATACCGCGCCGACCCGAACGCCGACAACGCCGGGATCTCCAACGAGAACCCGACCGCCAACGATCCGGCCGAGGACGACTTCGTCATTTTCGGCCAGTGCAAGCCGTTCCGCGGCGGCGCCTACCACGTCGTGGTGTACGACAACGAGGAGGCCACGAGCGAGGACAACAACGCCCTCGTCGACAACGACCGCACGCTCTTCATCCGCGTCACCGCGATCTGGGACGACGCCCAGAACGGCACCGGCCTGACGCTCATCCGCCAGATCGAGGCGCGCGTCTTCTTCACCCCGCCCTTCTTCTCGCCGACGGCCGCGCTGCAGTCCGACGGACAGATGACGCTCGGAGGCTCAAGCGGCTTCAACGTCACAGGCACGTCGGGCAACGTGCACTCGAACGGCGTCATGACCCTCAACGGCAGCCCCGGGATTTCGGGAACGACGACCTCCGGATTCGTGATGCCGTCCCCCAATATCAATCCCGCGGACTACGAGACCGCCGACCCGTCCAACACCTTCTACCTCAAGAGCGACGGCACCATCCGCGATGCGGCCAACACCATCGTTTGGACGGACGGCGATCCTCCGGGCGCCAGCTTCAGTGGATGGGACTTCACACCGCAGGGGTGGAAGCTCGGCACCGGCATGCCGGCCCAGAACAAGATCTGGTACGTGTCCGGCGACCTGAAAATCACGGGCGGTGGCAGCGGCACGCTCAGCGCGACGTTCTTCGTCGACGGCGGCTCGCTCGACTGGGCGGGCAACAAGACCGTGACGCCCTACTTCGGCAACATCACCGCGATGGCCAGCCGCGACATCAGCATGTCCGGCACGGGCGGCGGCCTCAACGTCCAGGGCCTGATCGCCGCGCGGCAGCAGGTCGGCCTCAACGGAAACGTCTACATCGAGGGCGCGGTGCTCGCCAGCAACGAGGGGAACACGACGCCGGGCGGTATCATGGCCACCCCCGACGGCCTCGACGGCGGCGGCAGCGTGACCGTGAACTACAACGGCGGCCTCACGACCATGATCCAGACCGCGAGCAACGTCTCGATCCAGCGCGTGGAGAAGACCTACCCGAAGTAAGGAATGGGGCCATACTGAGGTCAGTTTCAGGTATCACGTATCAGGTATGAGGTCGTCACGGGCCATCCGTCTCCCGTCTTCGGGCGGCGAAACGACAGGTACGCGCTGAGGAGGCCTCACTCGATGAACCGGAGCTCCGCGCTGGGGGCGGTCCTCGCCCTTTGCCTCTCCTCCGCCGCGTGGGCGCAGGTGGGCGGCAAGATCGCCTGGAAGCACGACCCGCTCGAGGAGATGCTCGCCGCGGCGGCCAAGGACGGCAAGCCCGTGATGGCCTATTTCCGCGCCGACTGGTGCACGTTCTGCCCCAGGCTCGACGCCGGCCCATTCGCCGACGACCGCGTCGTCAAGGAATCGCAGGCGTTCGTCTGCGTCATGGTCGACTGCACCGAGCGCACCCAGCTCATGCGGGCACGCGCCCGCCATCGCGTCCGCGGCACGCCCACCGTCGTCCTCTTCAACACGGGCGGGCAGCGCGTCGACGAGATCATCGGCGCCGCCGAGGTCGACATCTTCCTCCGCAAGCTGCGCACCGCGCCCGTCGCCAAGCCGGTCGATGCCGACCCCGAGGAAAAGCTGGACCAGGGGCAGTGGCGTGACACGCACCGCGTGTTCCTCCGCAACGGCAATGTCGTCGACGGCCAGCTCGACGACTTCACCGCCGAGGAGGTCATGCTCCACTACACGGAGAAGATGACGATCCGCATCGAAGCGCCCGACGTGCAGCGGGTCGAGCTCATCACGATCCGCCCGGTAGGCGCGCCCGTCAAGAAGATCGACCCCGTCACCGTCGCGCCGAACGATCCGAAGGTCGGCGAGATCGTGAGGGGCGGCAACAAGCTCATGCCGGAGCCCAAGACGGTCAAGGAGATGAAGGAGCGCGTCGAGGAGATCCTCAACCGCGTGGCCAACGCCGCCGACGAGCGCAAGCAGGCGTTCAGCATGGAGATGCGCACGTACGGCGTCGAGGGCGCCCGCTACCTCATCTGGCGCCTGCAGACGCTCGACGACCAGCGGTCCCAGTGGGTCGTCCAGACCCTGAAGGGCATGAGCGACTTCAAGTTCGACGCCGAGCTGAAGGAGATGCTCAACTGGCCGCGCCCCGACATGCGCGCGGCCGCGGCGCGGATGCTCGGCGTACGCGGCACGAAGGATGCGCAGTCCCTCGTCACGTATCTGCTTCGGGACCCGGAGCCCGAAGTGCGCGCGGCGGCCGCGACCGCGCTCTCGAACATCGGGGACGCCAAGGCGGCGCTCGCGCTGGCCGACGCGGCGCTCGACCGCGAGGCGTTCGTCAGCATGGGGGCGGTCGAGGCCGCCGTCATCGTCGCGCAGCGCACGCAGACCGAGGCGGCGCTCGCCGATCGCTGGCTGAACATCGCGCGCCGCGCCCCGGACGACGCCCGCGTCCGCCTCCTCGAGCAGCTCATCAGGATGGCCGGGACGAAGCCGAAGGGGTATCCGAACGAGGAGCTGGAGCGGACGCTGGTCGCCTTCATGCTGGACGACCGCGCCGTGGCCGTCCGCGGGACCGCGGCGCGCCTGCTGGGCGAAGGCAGCTTCAGGAACTCCGCCAAGGCGATCGCCGATCGGGTCTCCATCGAGTCGAACCCCAACGTGCAGACGCAGATGTGCGACGCGCTGGCCCTGCTCAAGGACCCGCAGTCGGTCGCACCGCTCATCGAGATGCTGCTGTCGCGGTCCAGCGACGTGAAGGCGGCGGCCCAGCGCGCGCTCGGGCACATCACGCGGCAGGTTCGGCTGGGCGCCGACTACGACAAGTGGAAGGACTGGCACAAGTCGCAGCAGTAGCGGCAGGCCGGTGAAAGGGGCCGGCCTGCGGTCGCACGTATCACGTGTCACGTTTCATGTCGTCGCCCGTCGACGCTTCACGACGTGCGACCGATGACTGTCGACGACGTGATACGTAATACCTGATGCGTGAGACTGAGTTTCTCGGTAGCATGGGGCCGTTCTAGGGAGACGCGCCATGAAGCTCGCGATCGTCCTTCTCCTGGGCCTCGCCCAGGACGACGGCAAGGTGAAGTGGTCGCCCGGACGGCACGACGGCGACTACGCGACGCTCGCGCGCGAGGCCGACCAGCAGACGGTCGTCTACTTCACCGCGCGCTGGATCCCGCTCTGCAAGAAGGTGGACGAGGGGCCCTTCTCCAGCGACGAGGTGGTCCGGCTCTCGGCCAACTGGAAGTGCGTGCGGGTCGACTGCAGCGAGGCGGCCATCTGGGGGCTCGCACGCGGCAAGCAGAAGCTCGCGGGCATCCCGACCGTCCGCTTCTACGCGAAGGACGGCACGATGGTCGACGAGGTCGTCGGCAGCGACGAGACCGAAGTCTACGTCCGCAAGCTCAAGGGCGAGGGACGGCTCTTCAAGGCGCACCCGATGGACCTCGACCCGTCCAAGTGGCACGACACGCACCGCGTGTTCCTCCGCAACGGCAACGTGGTGGACGGGCGCCTGAAGGAGCTGACGGAGGCGTCCGTCGCAATGATGTACGATCCGACCAGCGAGGTGCAGATCGACCGCAAGGACGTGCTGCGCGTCGAGTGGATCACGATCCGGCAGCTGGGAGAGGGGGGCAAGGACATCGCTCCGACGTGCCCCAAGTGCGGCGGGCCGGTCGCCGCGCGCGGGGCGCCCTGCCGCAAGTGCGACAAGCCCGACGCCGCGAAGTGCCCGAAGTGCGGCAAGGTGCTGCCCGAGGCGGGCGCGCGGTGCCCCGATTGCGACACGATGCCGCCCGGGACCGGCGGAGACGACGTCAAGGACGTTTCGCCCGACGCGAAGCTGCGGATCGACCGCATCGTGCAGAAGCTCAAGACCGCCGCCGACAAGGGGGAGCTCATCGACGAAATCTCGCGCGCTGGCGCGGACTCGCTCCGGTACGCCGCGTCGATCGCGGATTCGTCGGGCCCGGAGGTCGGCGTGTGGCTGATCGCGGGCATCACGCGCGCGAAGGAGAAGAAGGCGGCGCCGGTGCTTCGCGTGCGGATCGCGGACGCCAGGGACCCGGACATGCAGGTCACGATGATCAACGCGCTCGTGAGCCTGGAGGACGACGCCGCGACGCCCACGCTGCGGAAGCTCGCCGAGCACGCGAACGTGAGCGTGCGCTCGGCGGCGATCGAGGCGCTCGGGCACATCGGCGACCGTCAGGCGCTGCGCGACCTCTGCAAGGCGGTCTGCGACGCCGACAAGGGCGTGCGCCTGCGCGCGACCGCCTCCGTGATCGGGCTCGCCAAGCGCCTCAAGCTCGAGTCGTCCGTCTTCCTCGCGATCCGCAGCGAGGCGACGTCGGCGCCGGAGGCGAGGCGCGACCAGGTGCCGCTGGTCCTCGCCCAGCTCGGGCTCAAGGAGTCGTCGTCCGTGCTCATCAGCTACCTGCGGTCGAGGGAGATGGACGTGCGGCTCAACGCGGTGATCGCGCTCGGCGACCTCGGGGCGGGGGACGCGGTGGAGTACTTCTACAGCCTGCTCGACGTGGAGCGCGAGACCCGCGTGAGGGTGCAGATCTGCTCGGCGCTCGTGCGCCTCAAGGACATGGGCTGCGTCCCGAAGCTGATCGAAGTGCTCGGGAAGGACCCGGAGACCGAGGTCAAGATGTCCGCGCACCGGGGGCTGCAGACGCTGACGAAGCAGCGCTTCGGCCCGGAGTACGACCAGTGGAAGAAGTGGTGGGACGCGCAGAGGGGCGTGGCGCCGGAAAAATAGCGGGACAGGAACAGAGAACAAAGAACAGGTGCGACCCCGACCGGCGGAACCTGTGCGCGACGGCCAAGGGCGCATCACGGACCCCCTTGCCAGCTACAAGGCCTACACTCGGGCCCAAGCCTTCTACCCCGTGGTCGCGGACGATACGGACGCCTTGATGCATGATCCACGCGGCGTGCGCATTGCATGCCAGTTGATCGATGCCGCCGGCTCGATGTGCGCGAACTTCGAGGAAGGCTACGGCCGGGCCACGACAGCGGAGTTCATCCACCGGTTGCGCATCGCTCTCGGCGAGGCCCGCGAGACCCGAGGGTGGTACGAGAGATCACGGAAGTTCCTGTCCTCTCAGGGCCGCGACGCCCGCGACCCGCATCCGAAGGTCGAGCAGACCCCCACGTAGCTCCAGCAGTCCGCGTGATGCGGCGTCGCGCACGCCGAGCAGCGCACGAGCTCCCCTTCGAGCGCGGCGCCGCACACCGGGCAATCCCCCCGCGCCTGGCCGACCGCCACGATCTTCACGCCCGTGTCGCCCGCGAACGCGTGGCTCGCGTGCATCGCCAGCTGGAGCCCCAGCATCGCCAGCCGCGGGAGGCGCTCGGAGAGCTGGGCGCTCCAGCGGACCACGTATCCGTCGGGACCGACGCACAGCTCCGCCGCCTCGGCCTCCACGAGAACGCGCCGGACCTGCCCGGTCAGCAGCGTCAGAGCGTCCTCCTGGCGGTCGGCGCGCCAGCTCCATCCCGTCATTCCCTCGACTTCACCCTCGGCCGCCGCTGCCTTGTCGGCCTCCGAGCGGAACTCCTCCTCGCCGGCGTACCGCCCGACTCTGATCTCCCGCGGGCAGAGCTTCGCACCCGGGATTTCGAGGCGCACCTCTCCGCGCTCCTCCCGCAGCTGCGCCTCCTGCCCCTGCCACCGGAAGGCAAGCCGGTATTCCCCCTCGCGCTCGTAGAGCCGCCCGCCCATCCGGCGCGTGACCTCCGGCCAGATCCCTCCGCGCTTGCGCTCGGATCGCCGGCGGCCGACCTCCGTCACGACCAGCGCGACGAGCCCGAGAAACGCGATGATGCCGGCGACGACGAGGGGGGTCGTATCCACGCGGCTACTGTACCCGACAGACGACGTGCGCGGGGAGGACGTAAAACGACGGACGACGGTGGACTGTCAACGACCTGAAACTTGATACCTGATACCTGATACGTTATAGTTCGCGTCCCATGAAGAAGGGCATCCATCCGGAGTACAAGAACGCGACCGTGAAGTGCGGCTGCGGGAACACCTTCGAGACCCGCAGCACGAAGGACACGATCCTGGTCGAGGTCTGCTCCGCCTGCCACCCCTTCTACACCGGAAAGCAGAAGTTCGTCGACACCGCCGGCATGGTCGAAAAATTCCAGCGCCGGTGGGCGAGCAGCACCGCCATGCAGGCGCAGGAGAAGGCCGCCAAGCCGGTCAAGCCCGAAGCAGCCAAGCTCCCCGGCCGCAGCATCAAGACGCTCCAGTCGCAGCTCCCCGGCGCCGGCCCCGCCACTCTCGCTCCGGCCGTTTCGCAGAAGGTCGCCCAGAAGGCGGTCGCCAAGCCGGAGCCCGAGTCCCCGGCCAAGCCGTCCTAGCCACGCTTCCCCCCTCACTTCCCCCCCACGGAGATAGTCCATGCTCGAACAGGTGAAGAAGCGCGTCGACCGGTCCGATGAGATCGACCGGCTCATGACGGACCCCGCCGTCGCCTCCGACCCGCAGCGCGCCGCCGCCCTCATGCGCGAGCGCGCGTCGCTGGCGAAGTGGGTCGTTCCCTGGCGCGAGCTCGACACCGTGCGCAGGCAGAAGGCCGACGCCGAGGCGATGCTCGCCTCGGAGAAGGACCCGGAGCTCCGCGCCATGGCGGAGGCGGAGGCCGCGCAGCTCGCCCCCCGCGAAGCCGGGCTGCTCAAGCACTTCGAGGAGATGATCCTCGAGACCGACGAGGAGTCCGGCCGCAGCGTCATCGTCGAGATCCGCCCCGGCGTCGGCGGCGACGAGGCCGCGCTCTTCGCCGCGGAGCTCCTCCGCATGTACGTCAAGTTCGCGGAGCGCCGCGGGTGGACGGCCAGCCTCGTCGAGACGCAGTACAGCGGCGAGGGCCTCAAGTACGGCACGATGTCGATCGAGGGCGAGGACGTCTACAAGCACCTGCGCTACGAGAGCGGCACGCACCGCGTCCAGCGCGTTCCCGCGACCGAGGCCAGCGGCCGCATTCACACGTCGACCGCCACGGTCGCCGTCATGCCGCAGGCGGAGGAGGTCGAGGTCGCCGTCACCGACAAGGACCTCAGGGTCGACACCTTCAGTGCGGGCGGGCCGGGCGGCCAGCACGTCAACAAGACGCAGAGCGCCGTGCGCATCACGCACCTTCCGACCGGCATCGTCGTTTCCTCGCAGACGCAGCGCTCGCAGATCCAGAACCGAAAGCTCGCGATGCAGTGGCTGCGCGCGAAGCTCTACGAGCACCAGCAGGAGCAGCTCGCGAAGCAGCGCCGCGACCTGCGCCGCTCGCAGATCGGCAGCGGCGACCGCAGCGAGAAGATCCGGACGTACAACTTCCACGACAACCGCATCACCGACCACCGCATCGCCTTCTCCGTCCACAATCTCGCGGAGTTCCTTGAGGGGGACATCTCGGCGATGATCCAGAAGCTCCTCGAGGTCGAGCGCGAGGAGAAGCTCAAGCGCCTGGCGGCCGACGGAAAGAAGTGACGTGGAGACGAACGTCCACTCGATCAAGTCCTCGATCCGCAGCGCCGTGAAGTACCTCACGGAGCTCGGCGTCCCGGACCCGCGGCCGGACGCCGAGATCCTGCTCGCCTTCACGCTCGGCGTTCCGCGCGAGAAGCTCGTGTCGGCGGACCGGGAGCCGCTCCCCGAGAAGATGCGCCTGAAGTTCAACCGCCTGATCGCGAGGCGCGGGGACCGCCGCGAACCCGTCGCGTACATCGTCGGATCCGCCGGGTTCTTCGGGCTCGAGTTCTCCGTCTCGCCGTCGGTGCTCATCCCCCGCCCGGCCACCGAGACGCTCGTCGAGCTGGCCCTGGAGCGCCTGCCGAAGGACGGAACGTTCGCCGACATCGGCACGGGTTCGGGCGCGATCGCGATCGCGGTGCTGACGAAGGCGGCCCGAGCGGAGGCGGTCGCGACCGACCTGTCCGAACGGGCGCTCGACGTCGCGCGGCGCAACGCGCGCGCGATCGGCGTCTCCCAACGGCTCGACGTGCGCCAGGGCGACCTCTACGAGCCGCTCGGCACGGAGCGCTTCGACCTCGTCGTCTCCAACCCGCCCTACGTGCGGGAGGACGACTTCGACGGGCTGGCGCCGGAGCTGCGGCACGAGCCGCGCGCGGCGCTCGTCGCGGGGGCGGACGGCCTCGGGGTGGTGCGCCGGCTCGTCGAAGGGGCGCGCGACCGCCTCAAGGAGGGAGGACGGCTGCTCCTGGAGATCGGGGCGGGCCAGGCGGAGAGAGTCCGCGATCTGGCTTTCCACGCCGGCTTCCGCGTCGTCCAATTCAAGCCGGACCTGGAAGGGGTCGATCGGGTGATGGAAGCATGTTGAGACTGATCGGGGTCGTGCTGGCTGTCCCGCTCATCGGCGACGAGAAGAAGGCGGTCGAGGCGACGTGCCCGCTCGACGGTCACAAGTTCACGGCGTACGACATCACGTCGTGGGATTTCGCGAAGGCGTGGGGCGGCATGGACCGCGACTTCTGCAAGCACGCGTTCAAGACGACGCCGCTCGAGTACCTCGCGTGGGTCTGCCCGGGCTGCGGCTTCGCCGGCGTGAAGGCGGACTTCGACGCGAAGAACGCGCTCACGGACGAGCAGAAGGACAAGCTGCGCGGGAAGCTGACGCCCGCGGTCGCGGTGCGCAAGGGGATGAAGCAGGAAGCGGTCCCCGGCCATGCGAAGTTCGATCTCGTGGCGCAGGTCTACCTTCTGAAGGAGGCGCCGCCCGAGCGGGCGGGGCTGGCGTACCTCAACGCCGCGTGGTGCGCGCGCCAGCAGGGGACGCCGTGGCTCGACGGGTTCGACGAGTGGGCAGACGTGCGCAAGGACCACAACCTCGAGACGATGCCGATGGACCTCGGCGAGAAGAACCGGACGGACGTCGAGCTCGAGATCGCGCGCAGGGTCGAGAAGAAGATCGAGGAGAAGCGCGAGCAGGAGAAGCGCGACCAGGGGATCGTGAAGGAGTGCGACGCGAAGATCGCCGAGCTGAAGAAGGACGCGAAGGGGAACGCGGAGGCGATCCGGAAGGAGGAGCAGCGGCGCGGGGACGCGCGCGGGCGGCTCCAGCAGGTCGCGCTCCTGAAGTACACGGCGCTCTGGTGCGTGCGGCGGCACGGGGAGAACGTCGACGCGCTCAAGTGGATCGAGGAGTTGCGCACGTCGAAGGGGGACAACTCGGTGATCGACGACGCGGTCGAAGCGGCCGCGAAGTCGATCGAGCTGGAGCGCGGCTACCAGAAGAAGGCGGCGGAGCAGTACGAGAAGGCGGTGGCGGGCGGCAAGCTCGACAAGCGGGTGGCGGGCCAGTGCCAGTACCTGCTGGGGGAGCTGGCGCGGCGGCTCGGCGATCGGGCGAAGGCGGCCGAGTGGTACCGCAAGGCGGTCGAGGAGCCGTCGATCAAGAAGACCGCCGAAGAGCAGCTCAAGCTCGTCGAGTGAGCCGCCTGGCAAGGCTCCCGGCGGCTCATCCGCCATAGCCTTCCCAACAGCTGCGCGGACTCACCGTCGGCGACGGCGGATGAGTTCGATCCCTGATGCCGCACAAGCTCGCCGACGAAGCGAAGGCGTTGCTCGCGTCGGCGACGGCGGATGAGTTCGATCCCTGATGCCCGCTCCCAGCGGGAGACTCGCTTCGCACGGAGCGTGCCAGGGTCAGGGAGCGGGAGTCGGGGATCCCTCTCCCCGGAGCGCCTTCGCGCGCTCGCGATCGCGGTCGGCCAGCGCCTTCCAGCCGAGCGACTCCCAGATCTCCGCGCGCAGCTCGTAGCCGGTCGGGCTGTCGGGGCGCTTCCGGATGGCGCGGGACAGCTCGCCGATCCTGCGGTAGCCGTCGTTGTCGGGCGGCGGCTCGCAGGGCGGGGGGGGCGGCCGGGGGGGACGCCGCCAGTAGCCGTCGAGCCCCGACGGATCCCGCGCGTCCTCCGCAAGGTGGCGCTCGACGAAGTCGTCCGAGCGGCGGTTGAACTCCTCCGGGAAGAGCAGGGCGAAGCGGGGGTCGCCGCGGATCGTCTCGTACCGGAGGCGTTCGAAATTGTGGACGCAGCCGGCGAGCACGAGGGGCGCCAGGGCCAGCGCGCTCTTCCCCATCACCGGGAGAGCGTACGGAGCGGTCTGCGGGTTTTGCCTTTCCGATTCCGGCTTGCCTTTCGTAATTTATGATTTATAATTTACAGTAGCCGCCGCGCCGGCGGGCCAGGAGGGGGGAAGCTGTGGACAAGCTGATCATCAACGGGGGACACCGTCTCCGCGGGGCGATCCGAGTCAACGGCTCCAAGAACGCCGCCCTTCCCATGATGGCCGCATCCCTGCTCCTCGACCGCGGCGAGCGCCTCGTCCTGCGCAACGTGCCCGACCTCGGCGACGTCCGGACGATGTCGGTGCTCCTCGAGACGCTCGGCGTCCGCTCCGAGCGCTCCCGCCTCACGCTGACGCTCACCGTCATCGACGACCGTCCCGTCCGCGCGCCGTACGAAATCGTCAAGACGATGCGCGCGAGCATCTGCACGCTCGGCCCGCTCCTCGGGCGGCGCGGCGAGGCGCACGTCTCCCATCCCGGCGGCTGCGCCATCGGCGTGCGGCCGGTCGACCTGCACGTCCGCGGCGTCGAGGCGCTCGGCGCGCGGGTCAGCGTCGATCACGGATACATCGTCGCGCGAGGGCCGATCCGCGGCGAAACCGTCTACCTCGGCGGCGCGTTCGGCTCGACCGTCACCGGCACCGCGAACGTTCTGATGGCCGCCGTGCTCGCCCGCGGAACCACGGCCATCGAGTACGCCGCGCAGGAGCCGGAGGTCCAGGAGCTTGCGCTCCTGCTCAACGCGATGGGCGCGCGCGTCGAGGGCATCGGCGGGTACCGCCTCGTCGTCCACGGCGTGCCGCGGCTGCGCGGCGCCGACTGGACCGTCATTCCCGACCGCATCGAGGCGGGCACGTTCATGGCGTGCGCGGCGATCACGCGCGGCGACGTCGTCGTCGAGAACGTCCGCGCCGAGCACATGACCGCCGCGCTCGAGGCGCTCAAGCAGATGGGCTGCCGCCTCGACATCGGCACGTTCACCGTCCGGGTGCGCGGTCCGAAGCGGCTGCGGCCGGTCGACCTCAACACGCTGCCGTTTCCCGGCTTTCCCACCGACCTGCAGGCGCAGGTCATGGCGTGCTGCTGCGTCGCTGACGGCATCAGCGTGATCACCGAGAAGATCTACCCCGAGCGCTTCCACCACCTGCCGGAGTACTCCCGGATGGGCGCGCAGGTGCGCAAGTACGAGTCGGCCGCGATCATCCACGGCGTGCGCGAGCTCCACGGCGCGCCGGTCATGGCGAGCGACCTCCGCGCGGGCGCGGGCCTCGTCGTCGCCGGGCTCGCCGCGCGCGGCTACACCGAGGTGCAGCGCATCTACCACCTCGACCGCGGCTACGACCACATCGAGCGGCGGCTCAACGCGGTCGGGGCGCGGATCCGCCGCGGGAACGACAAGGCGGCGCAGTCGCCGGCGCGGGAGACGGGGACGGGGTAATCCGTTCGACCGGCGCTGCGGCGAGCGCTACTTCGTCGACCAGGCGTTCACGCGGAAGCTCCTCTTCAGCTTCTTCATGCCCTTCTGCAGGGCCTCTTCATGCTCCTTCGCGAGCGACTGCAACTCGACAGGCGCATCGGCCGGGGGCGCGGGCGGCGCGGCGGGCTCGCCGTATGTCCATCCGACGGAGTTCGCGCTGTTGAGGTTGACGGGCCCGCCCAGGACATAGTACTCATCGATCGTCGCGTCCGGCGCGAACGCGACGTAGCCTCCAGACGGTGTCTTCCCCAGGTCTCCCGCGCGCTCCGTTCGCTCGACCGACCCTCGCCACGCCTCGAGGCGTCTGCGCGCCTCGCCCGGCGCCTTCGCGATTTCCGCGTCGATCGCCGCCACCAGCCGGGTCCGCACCTCCCGCGCCTCATCCGACCGCGCCGCCTCCGCCCGCACGACCGGTTCCCAGAGCGTCGGCCGGCCCGCGTGCGCGTTCGGGCGGCACCCGAACAGGAACGTCGCGCCGTCGGGCGCCCACGCGACGCTCGACAGCCAGCACTCGTTGTGATGCTTGTTGTGGAACGCCAGCGCCTTCGTCCTCACCTGGAACAGCCACACGTCGCACGACTCGTCCCCCACCGCCAGCGACTCCCCGTCGGGGCTGTAGCCGAGCGACGTGATCCTCCATACGCGACGCGCCGGCCGGACGGATGGAACGCGACCGCGTAGAGCGGCGCCGCCTTCTTCACCTCCAGCTCGACCGCCTCGCGCGCATGGATCAGCAGGCGGCCGTCCTTCGCGACCGACGCAAGCCGTTTCCCGTCAGCGCTCCACGTCACCCCGGTGATCTCCGCCGCGTGCCCCTTGAGTGTCCGCACAGGCTGGAGCGACTCGATCTCCAGCACCCGCAGCGTCGATCCGTGCGCGACCGCCAGCGCCCGCCGGTCGGGCGACGCCGCCAGCCACCGCGCCTCGAGCGACCCGTCGCGCGCGACGACCCGCTCGGTCCTGATGTCCATGAGCGCGACGCCGCCGCTCTTGAGCGCCCACGCGGCGTAGCGCCCCGAGGCCTCGATCGTCACCGCGTCGGTCCCCTCCTCCGGCAGCCGGATCCGCCGCAGGAGCTTCCGCGTCGCGGTCTCGAACTCGACGATCTCGCCCGCCGATGTCGCCGTGAGCATCCGCCCGTCCGGCGTGAAGACGACCGACGGCGCATGCGACGTCGCCTCGTCCTGAAGGTCGAACGACGCGTCCAGGTCGACGCGGTGCGGGAGCGGCTTCACTTGGACGGACGCGAGCGCGACGGCGAGAGTCGCGCCGACCAGCAGGTACGGCAGCTTCTTCATGGCGGCGCTGGAGCAAGCCGGATGCCAGCGAAATTCGCGCGTGCGGCGGGTCGCCGCGCTACCCGCCGGTTACAGCGTCACCGCGAACGAAAAAGGGGCGCGACCAGCTGCCCGATCGCGCCGACGCCTGCCGCCGGGCAAGGGCGGAGCCTGTCAGCTGCGGGACGCGCGCGCACGGCCCTGGCGCACATCGATCCGGATCGGCTCTGCGACGCCCTCGACGCCCCGGCGTCCTGAGCCTACTCCGCCACCTCGATCGCCTGCGGCTTCGATTCCGCCTTCCGCTCCGGCGTGTAGTACTCGTACGCCGTCGCCGGCTCCGTCCGCACCTTCACCGCGTACTTCGGCTTGAGCTCGAAGCCCACCTCGATCCGCCCCGGCCGCACCTCGCCGAAATACAGCGTCGCCTTCCGCGCCGTCGTGCTGTAACGCGCGATCTTCCCGTCCTCCACCAGCCGATCCAGCGAGCCCGCCTCCGCCGAGAACCCCGGCGGCACCCCCACCTCGGCGATCACCATGAACGTCGGCTTCGGCGCCGCATAGTCGAGCCGCACCGTGGCCGCCAGCTTCTCCGTCACCAGCAGCCGCTCCTTGTCATACCGCACGTCGATCGACAGCACCGGCTTCTCCGGCGCGCGATCGTCGTCCGCCCTCCACGGAACGTAGCACCGGCCCGCCGCCTGGTACGACAGCCGCGCGCTGCCGTCGCGCACGATCTCGATCTCGTTCTCGCCCGGCCGCACGAAGTCCGTGACGTCCACCTGCTGCATCACGTCGTTGTTCTTCGCCGTGATCTTCTGGAACGCCCCCTCGACCGCCTTCCCGTTCACCTTGAGGCTCACCGTCGCCTCGCCCGAGCCGCGCCCCGTCTGCCGCGCCTGCTCGATGAGCGCCTTGATCGCGAGGATCGTCGACTGCGTCGAGCCCCACCCGCCGTGCGAGTTGCGCTGCCGGATGAGCCACGCGACCGCCTTGTCGGCGAGCTCGATCTGCGACTTCGACCGCAGCAGCGCGTACGCCGACAGCGCCGTCGTCTCCACGTCCGCACCCGACCCCTGCGCGTACGAGAGCGTCGCCGCGCCGCTCCACGACGCAGTCTCCCCCTCGACCTTCGCCCGCCGCGCCAGCTCGTCGACCGCCCGCCTGGCCTCGGGCGAGTCGTTCGCGACGAGCGCGTTGACGATCAGCCCCAGCGCGTACGTGTCCTTCACGTCCGCGATCCGTGACTCGAGGAACTTCACCGCGCGGCGCGTCCCCGGCTGCCCCGCGTAGCCGCTCTCGCCGAGCGACCACGCGACGTACGCCGTGAGCGTCGTCTTCGGGTCGGGCAGATGGTTGATCCGCTCGCCGTGGTTCTCGCCGACCTGGTCCCACGTGCCGTCCGCCGCCTGCGTGCGGAAGAGGAAGGCCGACGCGCGGTCCAGCACGGCGCGGTCGATCGGCAGCACGCGCTCCATGTCGGCGAACTCCATCACGCCGTACGCCGTCAGCCACACGAGCGCCGACTTGCTGCCCACCCACCAGTTGAAGCCGCCGCCCTCGACCTCGAACGTCAGCAGCTGCTGGTAGCCGGTCGCCACGGCGCCGTCGATCTTCATCCGCATCTCGGGGGTCAACTGACCCGTCGCACCCAGGTAGCCTTTCACGAGCGAGTTCGGATAGGCCACCGAGGAGGTCTGCTCGAATCAGCCGTGCGGCATCCGGATCATGCTGTCGAGGCCCTTCACGACCTCGCCGACGCCGCCCGGCGCCACGCGCACCACGACGACCGTGCCGCCGTCGATCGCGTCCCGCGGGATCTCGAAGCGGGAGCGCACGCTGCCGGCGATCCGGTCGCCCACCGCGATCTCAACTTCGCGGCCGTTCGGGCGGATCTCGACGGAGCGCCGCACCGCGTCATTCAGCCCCTTCGAGCCGAACGCCTTCACCGTCAGCCTCTTGACGCCCGGCTTCGCGGCGCGGATGAGATACCGCGCGCCCTTCACCTCGTTCGCCTTCATCTCGACCGTCTTCTCCGCGTCGTCGAGAAGCTCGAACCAGTCCTCCTTCTCCACCTTGAGCCGCACCGTCTGCGGCTCCTTGAGATAGTTGAAGACCGCGATCGGCACCGACACCGCGTCCCCCGCCGTGAGCGCGACCGGGAAGTCGATGTCGACGAAGAAGTCCTGGAAGACACGCAGGTCCGCGACGTGCCCGCCGAGCTGCCCGCGGGCGCTCACGCCCTGGCTCGACATCCGCCAGCTCGTGATCGAGTCTGCGCCCGGGAATGCCAGACGCGCCCGCCCGTTCTCGTCGGTGATGATCTGCGGATTCCAGTAGAGCGTCTCCGGGAAATACTCGCGGATGCGGACGGCCGGGTCGGCTCCCGGCTTCCTGGGATCCGACGGAACTTCGGTCTCGGCCGGCTTCGCTCCGGGCGCCGCCTCGCGCTTTGGCGGGGGGGGTGCCGCCATCACGGTCGCGCCAGCAATCTGATCGCGCGCCGCACGCATCCTTCCGGTGAGGTCACCATCGATCGAGGCGTCTTTCCTCGATCCTGCAAGCATCACTCCCGACGCCAGGAACGCCACCAGCGGCAGCATCACCGCGACGATGCTGGCCGCCACCCGACCGCGCGAGTGCCACCCGATCGCCGCGTACACCACGAGCACCGTCCCCGCCGACAGGATGCCGACCGCGACGATCCCCACCCGCGTGATCATCCCGTCGTTCAGCACCGCGATCGCCATCGTCCCGATCGCGAAGAGCAGGCCCGTCCACACGCCGACGCCCGCCAGGCTCTTCCCCTCGCGCAGCGACAGCCAGAGCGGCACGCCATAGAGGCCGACGAGCCCCAGGACGACGACCAGCCCGACGACGATCGCCAGCGCGCTCATCAGCCGGTTCCAGTACTCGCGCTGCAGCCGCTCGACCGCGACCGCCTTCTCCTCCGACAGCACGCGGCCGAGCCGCTCGAACTTCACGTCGGACTCGCCCGCGGCCGCCGAGCGCAGCTGCATCGCCCGCTCGTCCCCCAGCAGGTCGCTCGCCGCGGCCGAGAAGATCGCGTGGCCGTGGTCCTCGACCGCCGGCTTCAACAGATCGTCCACGATCGAGAAGTACACCGCCTCCAGCCCCGGCCGGCTCTCGCTCAGGTGAAAGAGCGCCTCATCGACGACCGACACGCCGAGCGCCGCGCGCGCGGGCTTGCCGTCCGCATCGACGACCTCGAAGTCGACCACCACCTCCTCGCCCGGCCGGTACGTTTCCTTCGACAGCTTCGGCCGGATGCGCAGCTGCTCCGGCAGGTTGACGTGCACGACGCGGCTCACGCGCGCGACCGACCCGTCCGGCTCGATCGAGTACGCGCTCACCTGGAGCGTCCCCGCGAGGTCGGCCGGCAGATCGATCGCCGCCAGCGCGCGCCCCGACTCGAGCTCCGCCGACTGCGTAAGCACCGTCTGCCCCGCCTTGATGACGTCGAGATACACCGCGCCGCCCGGCCTGTGCGACAGCACCGTCACGTTCATCGTCTGCCCGCCGCGATACGTCGCGCGGTCGGTGCGCAGGATGAACGGGCGCAGCCGCCGGAACCGCCCGATCTCCACCGTCTGCGACGCCTCGTGCCCCTTCGCGTCCTTGCCGGACACGCGCAGCGGCGTGAGCTCCGGCACGACGATCTCGGCAACGCCCGCGTCGTTCGTCTCCGCGGACGACGCCCACTCCCCCTGCCGGAACTCGAGCCGCACCTTCGGCGCCGCCGAGCCGTCCGGATACGTCGCGACCACCATCAGCCGCTTCTCCACGCGGTCGATGAGCGCGCCGTCCGCCGGCAGCACGTCGATCTTGAGCGTCTCGCCCGAGACCGTGAGAGCGCGCGTGCCGCGCTCCGCATGGCCCGAGCCGTCCGTCACCGTCGCCTCGACGCGCACGAGCGCGCGCCCGCGCAGCAGGTCGATGCCGAAGAGCGTGTCCGGCACCTTCGCGTCCCACGCGAACGCGCCCGCCGCGTCCGTCATGCCTTCGATCGTCGCGAACGTCCGGAAGTCGTCCACGTGGAACGCGGAGAGCGCCACGTGGACCCTGCCGCGCTCCACGCTCTTGCCGAAGAAGTAGTCGGCGCGCACGGTGCCCCTGATCGGCTCGCCCGGCCGGTAGTACGCCTTCTCGACCTCAAGCGCCGTCCGGAACCTCGGGAGCACGTACCGCTTCACCTCGACGGTCTTCTCCGACGCCACCTTGTCCACCTCGCACGCGATGCGGTAGCGGCCTAGAGTAATCTCGTCGGCGAGCTCGACGTCCGCCGCTGCGATCCCGAACTCGCTCGTCGGCATCTCGCGCCTGAAGATGCGGTTGCCGCGCGGATCGGTGACCGTGAACGTCGCCGTCCTTCCCGCGGTCGGCCGGAGCGTCATCGCCCCGAGCGCGAGCGCGCGCAGACGGATCGTCTGTCCCGGCTGGTACATCGGCTTGTCGCTCGTGACGAGCACGCGATGCGACCGCCGCAGCGTCACGTCGCGGCGCACGCGGTCGCCGCCGACGACGACCTCGAGCGGGTACGTCCCCTCCGGGAGGTCCGGCATGCGGATGCGGCCGGCGATCGCGCCGCGCGCGTCCGTCGTGTAGGTGCCGAGAGGGCGCCCGCCCAGCGAAAGCGTTACGGGGGCGCCGGCGACGGGCGCGTTCTTCCGCGCGTCCCGCACCATCACGCGCACCGCGGCGGGAGCGTCGGCCTCGTACGAGAGGTTGCCGAAGACGCTGACCTCCTGGGCGCTCGCCTCCATCGTGCCGATATTGAACGCCGCCACGCCGAAGCCGATGAGGATGACCGCGGCCGAAACGGACGCGATGCGGAAGATGGGCCGCCAGCGGGCGCGCGCCGCGCGGCGGCTGGACTCCGCTTCCTTCTGCGCGGCGGCGAGGATCCGCTTTTCGAGCGACTGCGGGGCGCGCGAGGACTCCATCGCGCGCGCGATGTCGGCGTGCGCCGCCCGCATCTCCTCCGCGGCGCGGGCGCACTCGGCGCACTCAGACAGGTGCTCGCGCAACTCGCGCTGGCGGCCGTTGCCGAGTTCCCCGTCGATCTCCCAGGAGAGCCACTCGCGTGCCTGGTCGCAGTTCATGGGGTCGCCCTCACGGCCTTCGCCTGGATCGCCTTGCGGATGCGGCACAGCTTCTCGCCGACCGCCGACACCGTCATGCCGAGCGCCGCGCCGATGTCGCGGTACGACATCCCCTTCACGTAGCGCAGCGCGAGGATCTCGCGGTAGTCCTCCGGGAGGCCGTCGATCACCGACTTGACGCGCGAGAGCCGGTCGTCCGGCGCCGCCTCCGGCGGGGCCGCCGGCTCGACCGGGTTCGCGTCGAGCGACGCGGGGCCGCGCGCGCGGCGGCGCACGGCGTCGATCGCCGTGTTGCGGGCGACCGAGAACAGCCACGTCTTGACGTGCGCGGGCTCGCGCAGCTCGCCCATCGATCGGAACGCCTTCAAGAAGACCTCCTGGGAGACGTCCTCCGCCATCGAACGATCGCGCGCGTGCGACAAGGCCACGGCAAAGACCATGTCCTTGTGCTCGTGCACCAGCCGCGCGAACGCGGCTTCGTCCGGCATGGCGGTCTCCTCAGGGATGTGTCGCGCGCGCCGCGCGTTTGCTAGGGCGAATCCGCAAGCCGGCGCAGCGCCTTCTCCGCCTCCTCGCGGGCCCACCAGTTCTGCGGCGCGACCTCGAGCGCCTTGCGGTAGTCCCCGGCCGCCCCCGCCGCGTCCCCCTTGCGCTCGCGCGCGCCTCCCCGCGCGAGGAACGCGTTCGCGTAGCGGGGCCAGCGCGTCACGGCCTCCGTGAAGTCGGCGATCGCGGCGTCGATGTCGCCGGTCTCGACGCGCACGCGGCCGCGCTGGTACCACGCGTTGCCGAAGTCCGGGTTGAGGCGGAGGCCCTCCGTCAGGTCGTCGAACGCCTCCTTCCATCGCCGCAGGTTCTGGTGCGCGATGCCGCGGTTGATGCGCGCCTCCGGCCAGCGCGGGTTGATCGCGAGCGCCTGGGTGAGATCCTCGATCGCTCCCTCGGGGTCGTCATGGATGCGATCGCCGCGGTCCCCCTTCGCCTCGCGCGCCGTCGCCCGGTTGACGAGCGCCTCAGCGTAGGAGGGGTCCATCCGCAGCGCCTCGGTGTGGTCCGCGATCGCGCCGTCGAAGTCGCGCAGCCCCTCCTTGGCCAGGCCGCGGTTCGAGACCGGGTCCGCCGACGCGATGCCCAGGCGCACGAGCTCGTCGTAGTCGGCGACGCACTCCGCGAACGCGCCCAGGCTCAGGAACACCTGCGCGCGCGCCGTGAGCGCCGGCCCCAGGTCCGGCTTGAGGCGCAGCGCCTCGTTGAGGTCGGCGAGCGCCGCCCGCAGGTCGCCCCGCCGGGCCCGCAGGCTGCCGCGGTTCGCGTACGCCGGCGCATGGGCGGGGTCGAGGCGGATCGCCTCGTCGTAGTCGGACTGAGCGCCCGCCAGGTTGCCCAAGTCGCGCCGCGCGTTGCCGCGGTTGTACCACGGGAGACCGGTCACGGGACGGATGCGAATCGCTTCGCTGAAGTCGCGCTCCGCCTCCGCGAACTCCCCGCGCTCGAAGCGGACGCAGCCGCGGGCGTTCCACGCGTCGGCGTATCGCGGGTCGAGGTCGAGGCCGCGCGCAGGTCCACGGCCTGCTCGGGAACCACCACGCCGCCGTCCGCCTCCCCGACCTCGTAGATCGCGGCGATGTTCGGATGCGTGAGCCGCCCGGCCACCTGCGCCTCCCGCTTGAAGCGCGCGATCTCCTCGTCGTTGCCCCCGCGCAGGAACTTCAGCGCGACCCAGCGCGACAGCTCCGCGTCCCACGCCTTCCAGACCTCGCCCATCCCTCCGACGCCGAGCTTGTGCTGCGGGACGAACTTCATCGGCCACGATTATACGAGTCACACGACCGCCGGGGGACCGTCTGCTATACTGACCGCCCCATGTTCGACTCGCTGTCCGAAAGCCTCGGCAACATCTTCCGCAAACTCGCGGGCCGCGGGCACCTCAGCGAGAAGAACATCCAGGAGGGCATGAAGGAGGTCCGGATGGCCCTCCTTCAGGCCGACGTCAACTTCAAGGTCGTCAAGGACTTCGTCGAGACCGTCACCGCGAAGGCGGTCGGCCAGGACGTCATCAAAAGCGTCCGCCCCGCCGACCAGATCGTCTTCATCGTCCAGCAGGAGCTCACCGCCCTCATGGGGCCGGTCGACCACGCCATTCCCCCCGCCGGCAAGACGCCGACGGTGATCATGATGGCGGGCCTGCAGGGCTCCGGCAAGACGACCACCACCGGCAAGCTCGGCTTCTACCTGCGCAAGAAGGGGCGCAAGCCGCTCCTCGTCGCCGCCGACATGATCCGCCCCGCGGCTGTGGAGCAGCTCAAGACGATCGGCGCCCAGAACAACCTCCCTGTCTACGCGGAGGCGACCGGGCGTCCGGTGAAGATCTGCGAACGCGGCATCGCCAAGGCGATCGAACAGGGGCAGGACGTCGTCGTTCTCGACACGCAGGGCCGCCTGCACGTCGACCGCGAGATGATGGACGAGCTCAAGGAGATCCGCGACAAGGTCAGGCCCAACCAGGTCTACCTCGTCGTCGACGCGATGACAGGCCAGGACGCCGTGAAGAGCGCCTCCGAGTTCAACGCGCAGCTCGCGCTCGACGGGGTCATCATGACGAAGCTCGACGGCGACGCGCGCGGCGGCGCGGCGCTCTCCGTCAAGGCGATCACCGGCAAGCCGATCAAGTTCATCGGCGTCGGCGAGAAGGTCGACGCGCTCGAGGAGTTCCACCCCGAGCGCATGGCCGGCCGCATCCTCGGAATGGGCGACATCGTCTCCCTCGTCGAGAAGGCCCAGGAGAACGTCGACCAGGAGCAGGCGCGCAGGATCCAGGAGAAGATCCGCAAGGACGAGCTGACGATCGCCGACTTCTACACGCAGCTCCAGCAGATGAAAAAGATGGGGCCGCTCAAGAAGATCATGGCGATGCTGCCCGGCGACCTCGGCAAGATGGCGGGCGAGATCGACGAGGACGAGCTCAAGCACGCCGAGGCGATCATCCAGTCGATGACGAAGCAGGAGCGCGAGAACCCGGAGCTCCTCAACGGCGGCCGCAAGCAGCGCATCGCGCGCGGCGCGGGGCGGCCGGTGCACGAGGTGAACAGCCTCATCAAGCAGTTCGACGAGGCGCGCAAGATGATCCGCACGATCAAGAAGGGCGGCGGGTTCGGGGGGATGTTCAAGGGCTTGAAGTAGAATCCAGAATCAGGAATCCTGAATCCTGTATTCCGACTACTTTCGCAGCCTCTTGGCCCAGACCGCCCGCGCCGCCGCGTACGAGTAGAGCGTCACTCCCTCGCCCTCGAACACCGGCACGACCCGCTGCAGGCAGCGCAGCGCATCTCCTGCCCCGATCGCCCAGGCGACCTGGACGTCCGTGACCGAAGCGTCCGCCCTGACCGGCACTCCCAACATCTCCTGCACCGCCGCCGCGAGGTCCGCCGCCTTCGGCCCGATCATCCGCGCGGGCGCCCACCGCTTGCGGAGCGCATCGCACCGCTTCGCGTCCACCAGGCCGTTGATCAGCACGAAGAAGCGGTCCGCCTCCGTTTCCTCCGCCCACGTCAGCCGCTCCAGCGCGGTCGCGGGATCGTCGAGCAGGCCGAGTTCCAGCAGCGCGGACGCGGCATCGAGCGTCGGCTGCGCCCGCAGCCACGCGAGCGCGTCCTTGTCGCCCGCCGAGGCGAGCGCCCCCGCCGTCTCGACGTCCGGCAGGCGCGCGAATTCCGCGCGGTAGTACTCGACCGCCTCTTTCACGACCGCCCGCACCAGCGGAGCGGCCGGCCCCCGGTCGTCGCGCCGCTTCAGCCGCGGCAGGAGCTCCGCCGCGCACTCCGCGTCGCCGAGCGCCGCGCGCGCCTCGAGCGCCGCGTGCCGCACCGCCATGAACGGGTCGCTCGCCAGCGCCCGAAGCCGGTCAAGCGGGCCCTT
>Ga0187892_10003815_pt1 | contig 26688 bp, 22 predicted proteins | sample MA1701073metaG_FD_139345 | JGI IMG/M metagenome (GOLD analysis project Ga0187892, IMG submission 139345) | Bio-ooze microbial communities from a basaltic lava cave in the Kipuka Kanohina Cave System on the Island of Hawaii, USA - MA170107-3 metaG ... | reverse complement strand
CTGCGCACGACATTTGGCTCGCCGCTCTTTAGCGATCACGTGCCTGATGAAGATGCGCTCGTCGTGCAGCGCCTGCGCGCGGCCGGTGCAGTGATAATCGGGAAGACCAACTGTCCGGAGTTTGCCGCGGGTGGCAACACCTTCAACGACGTCTTCGGCCGGACGCGCAACCCGTGGGACCTAACGCGAAGCGCCGGTGGTTCTACCGGCGGCGGCGCTGCGGCCGTCGCCACCGGCATGATCGCCCTCGCCGAGGGAACCGATCTTGGAGGCTCGCTGCGTATTCCGGCGTCGTTCTGCGGCGTCGTAGGCCTCAGACCATCACCTGGACTCGTGCCCACGCACCCATCCGACTATGTGTGGGACACGCTGCAGGTCACCGGGCCGATGGCGCGCACCGCCGAGGACGTTGCACTCATGTTGCAGGCGATCTGCGGCGCGTCGGACCTCGCGCCGTTGGCGCAGCCGACGGCGGGCCGCGACTTCCCTGGCGCCGTTAGGCGCGGCCCCCCCCGCGCCACGCGCGCGACGTACGTCGCCGACATCGCCGGCATCGGCGTCGATCCCACCATCAGCTCTGCCTGTCGTGAGGCCGCGTTTTGCCTAACGCGCGCCGAGTTCATTCCAAGCGAGGAAGCGCTGGATCTCGCCTTCGCGCGCGATGCCTTCCTCGCGTTGCGCGGTTACTGGTTCCTCGCGCTGCTGTACTCGCGACTCGAACTGCTGGAGAAGTTTGGCCCGAACGTCGCCAACAATGTGCGCTCCGGGCTCGCGGCAGATCCTAAGAACCTCGGCGCCGCGGAAGAAGTGCGCGGACGGCTATGGCACATCTTCCGCGACCTTTTCAGGCGAACGGACTACTTGCTCACGCCGAGCATGGCCGTGCCCCCCTTCCCTGTTGAGCAGAATTACCCGGACTCGATAGCTGGGAAGCCGATGCGAACGTACGTTGACTGGATCGCGCCGACGTTCGTGCTGAGCCTAACGGGACTGCCGGTCGCGTCGGTCCCATGCGGGTTGGACCCCAACGGCTATCCCGTTGGATTGCAGATCGTCGGCCGGCCGCGCGACGAAGAAGGCGTGCTCGCCGTCGCCGCGCTCATCCAGCAGCTCATTCCAATCGGGCCGCCACCGCTGGTTGCGGCCGAGCGCTAGTCTGCGCGCGCGTTACGCCCGCAGTCGCTCGGCGAACTTGCGGCGGAATTTCGCGATCTTCGGTGAGATCACATATGCGCAGTACGGCTGCGACGAGTTCTGCGCGAAGTAGTTCTGGTGATACTGCTCCGCCGAATAGAAGCGCTCGAACGGCTTGACCTCCGTTACGATCGGTGCCTCGAACGCATGCTCAGCAGCCAATTCCGCGATGATCGACTCGGCCACCTGCCGCTGCTCATCGTCATGATAGAAGATGACCGAGCGGTACTGCGGCCCGATGTCATTTCCCTGTCGGTCCGTCGTCGTTGGGTCGTGAATTGAGAAGAAGACCTCGAGCACATCGCGGTAACTCACGCGCGCTGGATCGAACGTGACCTGCACAACTTCAGCGTGCCCGCTCTTTTTACCGCACACTTGCTCGTACGTCGGATTGTCGACGTGGCCGCCTGCATAGCCGGAGACGACGCGCTCAACGCCTTCGAGCTGCTGGTAGACAGCCTCGAGGCACCAAAAACAGCCACCGCCGAGTGTGGCAATTGATTGCTGGGATGCCATGGGATTGGGGAGAGCTTCCCCAAGTAATCCGCCGCGGGACGAAAAGGTCCCTTGGCGCGTCGAAGCCCGGGGTAAGTAGCTCGCCAGCTATTTCATTGGTAGGGTAAAAGAAACCTGGTGCATGACGACGTGCGCGTCCTGCAGCGTGAGCGGCCCACTCGGCGCGGCGATAATCCCGCCGCCGCGACCACCGGCAGATGCAGCTTCCGCGACGGCCCAGCCCACAGTGGCAACACCGGGTCGGCCAACTCCACCCGTGTAGCGCCCGGAGTAGCGGATCTCCAGCTCCGGGAAACGCAGGTTGAGCCCCCAGCTCGGCGTCCATTCGACCCAATCCTCACGCTGCTTGCGCTGCGATCGCTCGACGTGATTGACCTGCCGGAGCTGATAGTCGATCGCATGCATCGTCACACCAAACTGCACGCCTAACGACTTTTTCTCCTCGGTGCCCAGCTCCGCCTCACGGCTCAGGCCCAGTCGGATGATTGCATTCGAGAAGTTGAAGTCATTCTCGACAGTCTTGTCTCCTTTTCTGATGACACCTCCGCCCGCCCTGGCTGTATCGCGCGCGGCGTCGGCCCATGTGTTGGCGCGCATCGGCTCATAGATGAAGTCGATACCGAATGAAGCTGGACCGACGTGACGCCCGAGGCCGAAGCCCATGTTGTACGCCCACGTCGTTCCGGGATCGCGCGGGATGTTCTGGATCTGATAATTGGGGATCTTCGGGTGCGAGTGCCGGTTCACCGTGCCTAACCAGCCGATGCGCCAGCCGTTCGTCGTGAGCGGACGCTCGTACTCCATGTGCAGGCCCCACGTGTGGGTGCGATCCTGATTGTGTTCGACCCGCTCCCTCTGGATCGACTGCCTGGCGACAGGGTCCCAGGTGAAGTCCAGCCACGTGACGTTGTGCGTCATGTCGAAGCGGCTGTGCAGCACGAGCATCTCCAGCGAGCGATCGCCGGCGAACTCCTTGGTTAGGCCCGCACGGAGGTCGAGGAGTTTGCCGAACTGCTCGATGTTCTGGCTTCCCGAGTAGAGCAGCGATACGCCGTCGATCGCATCGAGTCCAGCCCAGAAGAGACTCGCGCCGAGAGACACGCTCGGGGCAACTTGGCGGGCGAGCACACCGGAGATGTACTCGTTCGTTGACGACCGGTCGCTCAGGCGCTCCGGAACGCCGAAGCCGTCGTTCCCTGTATCGAGTTGCTGCAGTGCGACCGTGAACGCGCCGGACCACGGCCCGAACATGCCTAACGAACCGAGTGGCAGCGTGCGTGCGCTTCCCGCATTGTCCGAGACGTTGTAGAAAATGGGAGCGCCGTAGAAACGCGCTTGCTTCACGCGCGTGAGCTTTGCCGGGTTTATGAAGCCGTCGTTCAGCGTGTCGGCTGCGGCGATGCGAACGCCACCCATCCCAAGCTTGTCCGAGGGGAAGATCATGAACTGATCCCCTTGCGCGAGCGGCACCGTTTTCGGAGTGACGAGTTGGCCGTACGAGGACGCTGGGTGAATGATCGCGGCGGCGAAGAGTACGACGCCAACGCTCCGTGCTGACAATGGACGGTGCATGGAACCCTCTCGGAGGTTGCTCTCCGCCCCCAAACCCATCGCCAATCCTGTCGGTAACATGACACGCCGAGCCTTCACCCCAGCATGAGGCGCGCGTAATATGCGCCGGCTGAATTCCCATCTATATAGATGCGGAGACTGCTCATCCGGACGTCCCTGCTCGCACTGGTTTTCGCATGCGTTGCGCTTCCCGCTCGAGTGTCGGCGCAGGCCAATCGGCCAGTGCTCGTCGCCGGCCGAGTGGCGAGCGGACTACGGGTCGACGGTCGCCTGGATGAAGCGGCGTGGAGCGCCGCCGACTCGATCGAGAACCTAACGACAACAGAGCCGGTCGAGGGTGGCCGGCCCGTGGGGCGCACAGTGGTGCGCGTGCTCGCAGACGACGGCGCGATCGTCATCGGCGTGCGCGCCGACGATCCCGAGCCGCAGCGCATCACCAGTTTCGCGCGCGACCGTGACGCCAGTTTGCAGAACGAGGATCACATCCGCGTCGTGCTCGACACGTATCGTGACGGGCGGTCAGGATACGTCTTCGCTGTAAACGCGAATGGGGCGCGCTACGACGCGCTCGTGGCCAATCAGGGCGAGGGGGAGAACAGCGACTGGGATGGAGTGTGGGAAGCGGCGACGCAGCGCACGCCTAACGGCTGGTCTGCTGAAATACGTATCCCGGTGAAGAGCCTCCTCTTCGCTCAGGGCCTCGCCGCGTGGGGCTTCAACATCGAGCGCCGCGTGCAGCGGCTCCAGGAAACAGCGCGTTGGGCGAGCCCGGTCCGCAATTACAAGGTGACCCACGTGAGTCGCGCAGGATTGCTCGACTCGCTTCCAGGGTTCACGCTCGGGCTTGGCCTTGCCGTTAGGCCGTCCCTCACGGCCGGATTGAATCGCCCGAATGTCGCTGCATCGACGCGCACGGATGCAGACTTGAGTGGCGACATCACACAACGCCTTGGCTCCAACACGCTGGCGTCGCTCACAGTAAACACAGACTTCGCCGAAACCGAAGTCGATAGCCGGCGCACAAACCTCACGCGCTTCCCGCTCTTTTTTCCCGAGAAGCGAACGTTTTTCGTCGAAGGTGCTGACATCTTCGACTTTGGACTCGGTCTTGGCGGCAGCACGGGGCGTGGTAGCGATGTGCTCCCCTTCTTCAGCCGTCGCATCGGACTGCTCGCCGGAAGCGAAGTACCACTTGCGGTGGGCGGGAAGGTGAATGGCCGATTGGGGCGCTCGAACTTCGGCGCCCTCGTCGTCCGCACGAACGAGCTCGACACGCTACCGACCGACAATACGTTAGGTGTCGTCAGGCTGCGACAGAATGTTCTGGGCGAGTCATCGGTTGGAGCGATCGCCACGTTCGGGGACCCATTGGGGCGCGGCGACAGCTGGCTCGTCGGCAGCGACGCGATTTATCAAACGTCTCGCTTCCGCCGCGACAAGAACTTCCTCGTCGGAGTCTGGGGAGTGACGATGGACCGCGCCGGGCTCACTGGCCGCAAGAGCGCGTATGGTCTCAAGATCGACTACCCGAACGATCTCTGGGACATCGCGGGCACGTACAAGCTACTCGGTGACGGCTTCGACCCCTCGTTAGGGTTCTTGCCGCGGCGAGGAGTGCAGATCGCGACGTTGAACATCAACTTCGCACCGCGCCCGACGCAGCCCGTTCTTGGTCTAAACGTCAGGCGCATGCTGCACGAGTTCCAGAACACGCTAGTCACCGATCTCGACGGGCATTGGGAGAGCTACCGCGTCTTCATGGCGCCGATCAACTGGACCTTCGAGAGCGGCGATCGCTTTGAGTTCAACGTCGTTCCAGTCGGCGAGCGGCTCGTGCAGCCGTTCGAGATAGCGGACAGCGTGCTCATCCCGCCGGACAGTTATCACTGGAACCGCTACCGCCTCGAAGGAGCATTCGCTGCCAAGCGCATCGTCAGCGGACAGCTCACATGGTGGTTTGGCGACTTCTACTCCGGCTCGCTTGACGAGCTGAGCCTAACAAGCTCCTTCAAGCCGTCCCCGCTGTTTATCGTCGAGGTCAATGGTACACGCAACGTCGGCCGGCTTCGCGAGGGTCGATTCACCCAGGAAGTCATCGGCACGCGCGTGCGCGTGAACGTCTCCAGCGATCTGCAGATTAGCAGCTACGTACAGTACGACAATCAAAGCGAAAACTTCGGGACGAACACGCGTTTGCGCTGGGCGTTCAGCCCGCTCGGTGATCTATTCGTCGTGTACAATCACAACATGTCCACGCTGGATCCAACCGGAAGTCGCCGCTGGCAGTTCGATTCGAATCAGTTGTTGGTGAAGGTGCAGTACGTGTTCCGCTACTAGCTTCCCGCCTTCCGATTCCCGACCCCCGATTCCCGAGTGGACATGCGCCGTCTCGCACTCTTCCCACTGCTCGTGTTGCTCGCTTGCGGCGCGGGCGAAAAAAGGCCACCGATTCCAGCGCCGCCGCGCCCCCGCAGAATTGGATGACGATCATGGCGCAGGAGTTCACCTTCGACGCACCAGATACGCTAGTGGCCGGGTTCACTCGAGTGAATCTCATGAACCACGGCGTCCAACCACACCACATCGTCTTCGCGCGCCTCGACAGCGGGCATGCTGTCGGTCAGCTCCTGCAAGAGCTGGGGGCTGAAAAAATGCCGGGGTGGGTCACCTGGTTAGGTGGACCGAACATCGCAATGCCGCGACCACGGAGACGGTGGTTGAGCTCACGCCCGGCACCTATGCGGCGTTATGCCTCATCCGTGCTGCTGATGGCACGCCACACGTTGCCAAAGGCAATGGCTAACTTCGCGCCGGGCGACTACGGTTTCATCTGTTTCGTGCCTGACGCAAAGGACGGCAACCCCATGTGCGGCACGGAATGATCAACCAGTTCCGGGTTACCTAGCGCACTCGACGTTACCTAACGTGAAGCGGGGCTTGCCTAACGGCTTGCCCCGTTTTTTGTTTGCTGTCGGCGTGATCCCGGTCACAGCACTGCCGGACCCGGCTGTGCATTGTCATGGCCCTTTGCCTCTCCTGGTACACCAGCTACCGAGCGAGGCAGCTCACGTTAGGATCGGTGTAGCGTGGCTCTTTCGCGGATCGGCGGCCGGTTGCGCGAGTCTCTGCACGGGCTTCCTCAGGCCGAGTCGCCTGATGCTCTCGCGTTTGCCGCATGGACAGGCATCGCGTTCGGGCTAGCCGAGGGCATAAACGCCGTCATCCGACGTCGCGTGCATCGCCTGCCGACTGGCGAGTACAGCTGGCCCGAGCTGCTTTGGATGCCGCCTCTCGCGGCCGTGATCACGCTCACGATCGTCGCCGTCCTGGTCGTGCTCGGCGATCGGGCGCTTCGCGCTCGTGGTCGCTTGGTTCGATTCGCGCCGATGCTTCTAGTTGGTCTAGGTGTGTATGGAGCCGTGCGCTCGATTCGGCCGGGCATCCATACATGGTCGTCGCTGGTGCTGGCAGCTGGGTGTGCCGTTGCGCTGGCGCAACTCCCAAGCACCTGGCTGCGCGGCGTTAGGCGTACCGCTCGCTGGCCGCTTCCCCTGGCGGTGGGTGCGTTCATCGCGTGGGCGTTTGGCATCCCGTGGTACCGGCGCCACGTCGACAACGAAGCGCGCAAGGCTTTGCCGCCTGTCGCAGCCGATGCGCCTAACGTGCTGGTCGTCATATGGGACGCAGCTCGTGCGCAGAGCCTCTCGCTCTATGGCGCCGAGCGAGCCACAACGCCGGAGCTCACTCGGCTCGCGCAAAGCGCAACCGTGTTCGACCGCGCTTTCGCCACGTCATCGTGGTCTCTGCCGTCACACGCCAGCATGTACACCGGACGTGACGCGCACGAGATCGAGATCGGACGGACTGTACCGCTCGACGACACGTACCCCACGCTCGCAGAAGTGCTCACGCGCCGCGGCTACGTCACCGGCGGGTTCACGGGGAACCTCTTCTACGGCTCGCGTGACTTCGGCATCGGCCGCGGCTTCAGCTGGTACGATGACGAAGCTCCCGTATCTGTAAAAAAGATCGCAAGCACCTGGTCCATTACTCGTGGGGCACTTGGTCGCTGGCGCGCGCGCGTTGGCGATCGTCAATCGGTCGTCCGTCGGCACGGCGACGATGTGCGCGACGATTTCCTCCGCTGGGTCGGCAGGCGACGTGGCCGCCCCTTCTACGCCTCAATCAACTTCTTCGACGCGCATGAGCCGTATCTCGCGCCGCGCCCATTCAATCTCGCGTTTGCGAAGGAGCAGCCGCGTTACTGGACCGCATGGGAAAGACCCACGGACCCCAAGGTTCTGCGCGAGCTCGAGACAGCGTATGAATCCTGCGTGCTGTACCTCGACTTCGAGCTGGGACGGCTGATCGAGGCGCTGCGAACGCGCGGCCTCTTGGACAACACGCTCCTCATCATCACAGCGGACCACGGCGAACAGTTCGGGGATCACGGCGCGCACTTTCTCGGCCACGAACGCAGCCTCTACGCCTCCGTCTTGCGTGTTCCTCTCGTTATGCGATTCCCGCGTCTGGTGCCCGCCGGCGTGAGGCGCTCCGAGGTCGTCAGCATCCGTGATATCCCGAAGACGGTGCTCGATGTTCTTGATCTCGAAACGAAAGAAGACTTCCCCGGCGTCTCGCTGCTGCGTTACGCAACCGGGACAATGACTGAAGCGGAGATCGCGCAGCCACGTATCGCGTACCTCGAACCGAGCAACCTCTTTGGAGCGGAATTGAAGCGGGCCACGCGGGAGCAGCACCGCTTCTCGGTCGCCACGGGATCGCTGCATTACATAGTGAACCGATCGGGCGTCGAGGAGCTGTATGACTTCGTTCGTGACCCGTGGGAGACACGCAACCTCGTGCGCGACAGCAGTATGACGTCAGCACTCGTAAGGTTCCGAGCAATATTGGACAGCGTCGATCAGAAGGTGAAGTACGGCCGAATTCGCTAGCGCCTAACGGCGCTGCTATGCCCGGTGCGCCCGCGCAGTTTGGCGCCTCAATGCGCCGTATGTCGACTAGCTTGCGAGCTCAATGAGCGTTCTCGATCGCGTAAGGAAAACCGTCGAAGCACTGCCGGAAGTGACGGTCGCGACACTGCTCGTGGTCGCGGGATGGTGCGGCATCCTCTTCGGCTTCGCCGAGGGCGCCAACGCATCGATCCGGCGTCACATCCATCACGTCCCGACAGGTGAGTATACCTGGACTGAGCTCCTCTGGATGGCGCCGCTCGCAGCGACTGTGGCGCTCGGCGTCATCGCACTCGTCGCGATTCTCCTGGACCGCGGCGTCCGCGCGCGCGGCGCCTTGCTGCGGCTTTCTTCACCTCTCATCGTCGCGCTCGCCGTCTACAGCCTCATTCGCTCGCTGCGCCCAGGTATCGCGGGCCTGGCCGCGGGAGTGCTCGCCCTCGGTTGCGCTGTTGCGTTCGCGCGCATCCCGTCGACTCGGTTGCAAGGAATTGCTCGCGGCGCTCGCTGGCAGCTGCCAGTGGCGATCGGGGCCCTCTTGCTGTGGGCCGTCGGCGTTCCTCGCTACAGACAGTTCCAGGAGCAGCGCTCACGCGCGGCACTGCCAGTAGCTACGCAAGGCGCGCCTAACGTGCTGCTCATCATCTGGGATACTGCCCGTGCGATGAGTCTCTCGCTCTACGGTCACACTCGCGCGACCACGCCACAGCTCGATGAGTTTGCGAAGGGCGGCGCTGTCTTCGAGAGAGCGTTCGCGACGTCGTCATGGTCGCTTCCGTCCCACGCGAGCATGTACACCGGCCGCGACGCGCACGAGATCCGCATCAATCGCGACATCCCGCTAGATGGCACGTTCCCAACGTTGGGCGAAGTGCTCGCGCGGCATGGCTACGTCACCGCGGGGTTCACAGGCAATCTGTTTTACGGGTCGCGCGACTATGGGATCGCGCGCGGATTCGCCTGGTACGACGACGAAGCACCGGCCTCACCGTCCAAGCTCGCGAGCACGTGGACGCTCACGGGCCGCGTGCTGGCTCCATGGCGCCGGTGGCGCGGGAATCACCAGGAGATCGTTAGGCGGCCCGGCTACGATGTCAGCCGCAAACTGCTCGCCTGGCTCGATCGCCGCGGCTCACGGCCATTCTTCGCGTCAGTCAATTATTTCGACGCGCACGAGCCGTATCTCGCACCTGATCCTGTTTTCAATACAGCCTTCTCGCCCACACCACTGCGCTACTGGGAAGGAGACATGCGGCCGACGGATCCGAAGGTGCTGAGCGATTTGCAAACCGCCTACGAGTCGTGCATCCGGTACGTAGACCACGAATTGGGGCTGCTGCTCGACTCATTGCGCGCACGCGGACTTCTGGACAACACGCTGGTCATCGTGACAGCTGATCACGGCGACCAGTTCGGCGATCACGGCGCGCATTTACTGGGTCATGAGCGCAGCCTCTATGCGTCCGTGCTACGCATTCCTCTCGTGCTCGTATATCCGCCGCGTGTTCCAGCTGGCGTGCGCCGCGATGCGGTAGTCAGTCTGCAAGATATTCCAGCGACGGTGGTGGACGCGTTAGGTATTCCGGAGACCAATGTCTTTCCGGGGATATCGCTGCTGCGTTATGCGTCCGGCACAGCAACGGATGCTGACATCGCCACGCCGCGCTTTGCGCGCCTGGACCCTAACAAGTTCTACCCGGCGGAAATGGACTGGGCCAACAAGCAGCAGCATCGCATCGGCGTGATGTCGGGCGCGCTGCAATACCTGGTAAACGCGAGCGCCCAGGAAGAGCTGTACGACTTCGTGCACGATCCCTGGGAAACGCGCGACCTGAAAGGCGATAGCACAGCGGCCCTGAACCGTTTCCGCGCGATCGTAGAAACTTCGCTGCCAGACTCGATGCGGCCAAAGCCGCCCGGCCCTCGGGATTCGTTGCCTAACCGCTAGTGCCGTGCCAACGGATCGCTTCGGTTGGCTGCGTCGATGGCGCTGCGCTAGAGGTTGGAACGGTACTAGTACCGCCAGCTGCGAACGTCGCCGCCCGCAGGCCCTGTCTTGAGCATGCGCTCGACGGCCCACGGCAAGACCATCTGCGGATAGCGTAGCCGCGAATAGGCGTTCGCGCGCGTGTGATCGCCGTTCCAACAGTGTTCGTCGCGATCACCGTAGTCCACCACCGCATCGGCCGGCGGATCGGCTGCGCGCAAGAACTTCTCCACTTCGTAGACGGCGTTGTTCAGGTAATAGTTGTCCATGTCGCCGACGTAGATCCTGAGCTTTCCGCGCAGCTTTGGGCCTAACGTCTTCCAATCGCGCTGAAGGATGTGCGACAGGTCGTAGTTCTGCTTCCAGTACTCGGCGACGCTCTTGTCGATCGTGCCGGTCAGCTTGTTCCAGATCGGCTTGGGATAGCCATCGGCGCCAGCCGGTGAATAGACCGACTCCCACACATCCCACTGGTCGCCGGAGCGAGACTTGGTGCCTAACACGAGCTCCCAGTGGTTCGCTTCTTCCAAAGTGACGCTGACGTGGCCGAGGTAATTGCGCAACCCAGGACGCGGCGTGCGCTTGAAGCGACTCGGCATGAAGTACGCGTTGGTGTCGGCGTAAATGTTCACCACGGTGTAATGCCGAAAATCGATCGGATCGGGACAGGCCACCCACGCGCCGTTGAAGTCGTCGGGATAGAACATTTGCAGCGCCATCGCTTCCCAGCCGCCGGTCGATCCACCGTATGTAAAGCGCGCCCACCCCTGACCGATGCCGCGAAAACGCTTCTCGATCTCCGGGATCAGCTCGCGCATGATCGCGTCGCCGTACGGTCCGTTGTTGGCGGAGTTCACAGCGTACGAATCGTCGTAGAACGGAGTCGCGTGCTGGATTTGTACGAGCAGAACTCGCGGGAACCCCTTCCTCGTCCAGTCCTGATAGAACTGCCAGGACAGTTGTTGCTGGATGCGGTTGTAGCCCGGCAGCGAGAATCGCTCGCTGTAGTCCGGCGTTAGGTTTGGATCAGGCGGCGTCTCGCGCCAGTTGTCCGGCACAGTCGAGAAGTGGCCGTGATTGACTACGAGCGGGTAGCGTGCGTCCGGATGTTCGTCGAAACCCCACGGCAACGTGACAAAGGCCGCGATGTACATGTCGCGGCCCCAGAACTTCGTGAGCAGATCGGACTTGATGCGCACGTGCTTGACGTACGTGGTCTCCTTGAAGTCCGGGATCGGCGCGATCTCCTGGTCCAGCGTTAGGCGAATCAGATCGGCCTTCGCGGGATCGATCTCGATCTGCGTCGGCGTCGAGTACAAGTTCCCCGGCTTGCGATTCCACGCCTGACCTTCCCCCTTGTCCGGTGGCAGCTTCACTGTGTGTCCGTCGCTGCGCTTGAACGTTTCGTATCTGTTGAGCAGCGCCTGCACGCGGTAGGTCCCTTTCGGTACTTGAGACAGTGACCGAATTGGAAAGCCAAACGCAGATGCGTCGATCATATGCGCCGCGCCCGGGCGCCATGCGTCTACGTCCACGCCGAATACGAGACCTGTGTTGAGTCCCGAGCTCACCTGGAATCGCGGCTCGCCCGCCGTGTCCGCCGACATCAACAGCAACAGACGGCCGTCCAGCGGTTGTGCGCTACGCTCGTTAGGGAATGTTACGCTGAAGCGAACGCGCGCCTGCGCCGCTGACTGGTGCGCGACGGTGAACGCTAGGCAAGCGATTGGAATTGCACGGCGCATGTCAGGCAACCTCGAATCAGAGGCCGACAAGATCGACCGATCTCACGCGTATCGCAACAATCCGCAAAACATTGAACCGCAGAGAACACGGAGTAACTACAAAGAACTGCTTCTGCCTCTGTGTTTTCTGTGTTCTCTGTGGTAAAAGCAGTTCAACGATGCCGGTTATTCGGCCTCGCGTAGCAGAGCGGCGACGTCCAGCGGCTTCAAAGTCATGTCAAGCTCTCCGCTCGCATCGCGCGGCCATTCCTCACGCGGACGATCGCGGTACACCTCGATCCCGTTGTCGTCAGGATCCGCTAGATAAATCGCCTCGCTCACGCCGTGATCGGACGCGCCGTGAATCGCCACGCCTGAGTCGACGAGCTGCCTAACGGCACGCGCCAAATCCTTGCGAGTCGGATACCGGATGGCGACGTGATACAGCCCGGTGTGCCCCGGCGAAGGTGGTGTGCCGCCAAGGCTTTCCCAGGTGTTCAGTCCGATGTGGTGGTGATAGCCACCCGCGGAAACGAATGCCGCCTGACGACCATATCGCTGCATCAGGTCGAAACCGAGAACGTCGACGTAGAACGCTAGTGCTCGTTCAAGGTCAGCGACCTTTAGATGCACGTGACCGATGTCCGTGCCGGCTGCTGTTCGGTATTTCGTTTCCTTCGCGCCCATCGGCTTGCTCGCGGTTGTTAGCCAGACTTCGGGCGCAGGACCTCGACGTCGAGAGAAATCTTCACGTCGTCGCCGACCAAAACGCCACCGGTCTCGAGCGCCATGTTCCACTTTAGTCCGTAGTCCAAGCGGTTCACGCGTCCTGTCGCGCTATAGCCCATGCGCTCATTCCCCCATGGGTCAGTGCCCGATCCTTCGTGCGTCACGGCGAGCTGAATCTCGTGCGTCACGCCACGAATCGTTAGGTCTCCGATCAGGGTGAACTTCCCCTCGGCGCCGCGAACAATGCGCTTTCCTTTGAAGGTCATCCACGGATGATTCTCGACGTCGAAGAAGTCTGCCGACTTGAGGTGCGCGTCACGCTTTTCATCTCGCGTGTTAATAGTCGCGACGGGAATCTTGACATCGACGGCCACTTGTTCCGGCTTTTGCGGGTCGTAAACCACGCTACCCGAGATGTCGCTAAACCAACCCTTCACGGTCGCGATCATCAGGTGTCGCACCGCGAACTGAGCGGACGTATGTGCCGCGTCGATCTGCCAAGGCTTGTTCGTGACTTCGACGTTTGCTGTTGCGGTCATGATTTTGAATCCTCCGGTTACTTTCCTTCGAGTTGAGACTGATGGCAGTCTGTGCTGTTATGTACGATTGACGTGTAAAGTTTTGATCCAAAAAAGAGGTCCTACTTAAAGGCTGTCGCGAGCCGTCCTAGAGCAGCGACGTCCGTCTTTGATAGCCCGGCGACCAGCTCAGCTTGAGTTTTGTCCAGCGCCTTCGCTCCCGCCTTCTGCTTTTCTTGTCCGGCGTTCGTCAGCTCCGCTCGCACGGTCCGCCTGTCGGCCGGATCGTAGAGCCTCCTTACAAGTCCTTCTGCCTCAAGACGATCCACAATCTGTGTCACGTTGGACTTCACGCAGTTGATCCGTGCAGCGATCTCGCTTAGCGCCAGCGACTGTCGCGATTCTGCCAGGTGAGTGAGCACCTTCAGCTTTGTCATGGACAGCCCAAGCCCCTCCAGCGACTTCTCGATCCTCCCGCTGAGAACGTACGCCGCCTCGATCCACGATAGGATCGCGCTCCATTCGAGCGCCGTGCCTTCATCTGAAGCTTCCTTCGGCTGATTATTCATCTGTGAATAATATAGACCTGCACTTCCCGCAGGTCAAGCCTCCGTGGGCCTGTTGATTCACCCTCACCGGATGGTCTGTCGCGGCGTATCATGCTGTCCCTCTCACGCCCGGCGCCTCGAGGACATGACGTTTCACGATCGAGCGACCTTTCCGAATGGCTTTACATGCGCCAGCCGCAACTGCGGGCTCAAGCCGTCCGGGAAGGACCTCGCGCTCTTCGCGAGCGACGTCGACTGCGCCGCCGCCGCGCTGTTCACGCGCAACCAGTTTCCTGGAGCGCCAGTTGTGCTCGGTCGCGAGACGATGCGCGGAGGGATGCTGCGCGCCATCGTCGCAAACAGCAAGTACAGCAACGTGGCGACCGGCGACCGCGGGTTGGAAAACGCGCGCAGAATGGCTCGAGCTGCCGCGGCGGAATTGGGCACGAGCGCCGATCGTGTTCTAGTAAGCTCGACCGGTGTGATCGGCGTACCGTTGCCAATCGAGAAGATCGAGCGCGGCCTCGAAGGGATGAAGCGCGACCTAACGAGCGACCCGTTTGTCGGCGCAGAAGGAATCATGACCACCGACACGCATCCCAAGGCGTTGTCGGCCAGCGCCGGCGCAGCAACGATTACGTGGATCGCCAAGGGCGCCGGGATGATCGAGCCGAACATGGCGACGATGCTCGTCTACATCTTCACGGATGCGCTGTTTGCCGCACCCCAACTCGACAGGTTGCTGCGCAACTCGGTCCACGTCTCCTTCAACATGCTCTCTGTCGATAGCGACACGAGCACGTCGGACACGTGCGTGCTGATGGCAAACGGGTTGGCCGGTGCCGTCGATGAGGCGGACTTCGCGCGCGTGCTGACTGCTGGATGCATCCGCATGACTGAAACGCTCGCGCGCGACGGCGAAGGGGCCAAGCATCTGCTGCGCGCGACTGTGCGCGGCGCGGCCACCGAGTCGGAGGCCCGTCGCATCGCCAAGTCGCTGGTGAACTCGCCGCTTGTGAAAACAATGGTCTGCGGCGCCGATCCGAACGTCGGCCGCATCCTGATGGCAGTTGGGAAGTGCTTCGACTGCACCCTGCGTCCCGAATCGACAGACGCGTGGATCAACGGACACCCCGTTGTGCGCGGCGGACTGCGGCTGGATTTCGCCGAGGCGGCGCTGCGTGCAGCGCTCGCAGCCGAGACCGTCGATATCGGCGTCTCGTTAGGCATAGCCGATGGGACGGCCATCGCGTACGGCTGCGATCTGACGGCGGGGTATATCCAGGAAAACGCGGCGTACTACTCGAGCTGATCAGAGGCAACTACCATGGTCGAGATGATGAGTCGTCATGCGCTCGTGCTGTTCGCCGCGCAGGCGCTGCCGCAGCCGCTAGCGCTTCAGGCACAGGCCGCGTCACCGATTCCCAGCGCGATTTCCGCGTGGATCGCGCTCGACGCTACTCCCGGTCGCGAGCGCGTCATCGGCTAGCGCCTAACGCGCGAGCTCGGCGCAGGCTGGACGACTGATGTATGGGGCAACCTCGTCCGTCGTGTCGGAAGCGGCGCGCCGCGACGCGTCCATCGTCAAGCGAAACGGTCTTCGTGCTCTCGCAGCAGCGCAGCTTCGGCTGGGTGGGTCTTGCCGGCGTCCTTGCTCGCAGTTGCACGCCCTGCCGGCGTTTCGGCTAATGCAAACGCGGCATGGCCGGCGCCGGCTAAGCGCCGGACCGGATCGCGACTCGGTGCTCTTCATGGCGCACATGGACGAAGTCGCAGCGAGGTGGAGCGCATCCTCCAGGACGGCCAGGTCACGTTGGTTAGGCGCGGTGGAGTAGTGATTCATGCTTGGGAAGGACAGCCTGCCTATCTGCACTTCGATCCCCCTCCCGTGAAGGCCCCGGGCAACCTCCATGCATGGTTCGGCCTCGACTCGGCGCAGCTTGTAGGGCGCGGCGTTAGGCCGGGGCTCGGTGTCACTGCGTACAAACGCGGCGCACGACTCGCCGGCACGCGAGTGACGGCGAGGTCCAGCGACGATCGTACCGGATCGACGGCGCTGCTCTCCGCCATTCAAACGTCGATCCATCGCGGTTTACGCGAAAGGTGATCTTCGCCTGGTGCGTACGTGAGGAAGGTGGCCTGAACGGCGCGCGCGCATTCGCAGGTGAACATGGCCGGTCCCTGCAGCGGGTGTACAGCATCGACACCTTTGTTTCATCGGATACGCCGCTGGAGTCGCCGCACTTCGCGTACGCACCGTTAGGCGCAGGTGCCGTGTTTCGCGGGCTCGACGACGGGGCAATTGCGCCGGCCAGTGAGCGCGAGCGCATCGAGAGGCTCGCGAAGGCAAACAGTATCTCTCTGCAGATCGGGACGACGCACGGAGCCACCGACGGTTCCGGCATCGCGCCGTTCGGCGCGCCGAACGCCGGCCTGTCATGGCCCGGTCGTTACTCGCACTCGCCCGGAGAGGTCCTCGACCTCCGCGACGTTCAGGCGTTGGCGCGCCTGATCGTCGCGGTGGCTATGGAGCGCTAGCCCGCCCCGTTCCGCTACGCAGGCGTTGCCGAGGAGCGGCGGGCAGCCACAAGTGGAACGGGGCTAGCGCGGACGCTCGATGAGTCCGCGGAGCGCTTCGCGCACACGCGAGTCATCGAATCTGCCTAACACCGAGATCGCGCGCCGTCGCTGATTGGACTGCGTGTCTTCGCGTGCTATCGCGAGGAGCTTGTCGACTGCGGCGCGAGAGCCATCGCGCGCGAGCGCGTCGATGATCGCTGCCCTGATCTCCGAATCACCAACGTTGTCGTACAGCGAAATCAACTCGGTGACTGGCACTCCGGCGCGATCGGCGAGCTCGATCGCTCTCCGTCGCTGTCGCACCGCGCCGGTGTCGCCGCGCGCGATGTTGAGGAGCCAGCTAGCGTTCGCCGAACCGCCGATCGACGCAATGGCGGAGAGCGCCGCGTCGCGCTGGTGCTCGGACATGAGCTTGGGATAGAGGTCGCGCAGGAAGGTAGCGTCAGCAGCGGATCCGTACTCTCCGCCAAGTCCCTGGATCGCCGCTGTGCGCGCTTCGTTAGGCATTTCCGTGCGTGCCGCGGCGCGACGTAGGAATTCCCGTGCGCGAGGATCACCGGATCCGGCAAGCGCCTTCGTCGCCGCACCGGCAAGCCAGGGATCGTTGGCGTTCAAGGCCAGTTCTTCGAGCGCCGTAAAGCCGGCTCCAGCGTCCAGACGCAGGAGCGCGCTCAACGCCGACTGGCGGACTTGCTGATTGTCCCGTTCATCCCGCGCGAGCGCCGCCAACCGGCGACCCGCCTCACGACCACCGACGCCCCCCGGTTCATCGGCGCGCTGCGCCATGTAGCTCATCGCCCTGCGTCTAAGCTCACGCGGCCGCGCGGCGTTTTGCACGATCTCGAGAAGCACCGGGCTGACAGTGGCGCTGTCGGCCAATGACGCGGGGAAGATGGCGTCACCGCCTGTGCGCGCGTCGACTGTTTGCGCGATGTTGAGCAAAAATGCAGCGGCTTCGCGCGCCGACACGCGTCCGATATTGGTCGCGCCCTGCTCGCTCTGCAGCGGACCCGCATACGTTTGCAGCTTGACCGTCGCTCCCTCGGCTCTCGTTAGGAGCACTCGCACCGGGCCGTCTTCACACGGCGTCATACGCGTGGCGTCGTTGAACGTGCCGTGCCAGGAGTTCGCGTCCACGCGCATCCAGTAGCGACCGTCACCGCAGACACCGGCTCGCGCCGCGTAGTTGAACTCGACTTCGCCATCGCGCACTTGTGCCACGCGCCGTTCCAGCGACTGCGCCGAGGCGGCATGGGTGAGCGTCGTTAGGATCGCGCCGGCCAGCAGCCAGCGCAGTGAGCGTGTGGTCATTTGGAAATCATCTCCAGCAAGAGGCGCGTAGCGCGCGGGTCATTCTTACGAGTGAGTGCGCTGATGGCAGAACGGCGCAACGACGGATCGGTGCCGTTCTTGGCGATGTCGAGCAGTTTGTCCGTAGCCTCAGGTTCCGCGCGCTTCGCGAGTGCGTTGATGATGTACTCGCGCACCATTCGCGACGACGCGCCGTCGTACATCTTGCCGAGATCGGCGATGGCCATCGACTGTCCCAGTCGCGAAAGGATCGTGGAGCGAACTTCCGATGGCTCGTCCTCGTTGCGCAGAATCGTCTGCAGCCACGCTTCGTTTTCCGCTCCACCGACGCGCGCGATCACGCTGACCGCGCGCTGCTTGAGTGAAGTGCTGCCGAGTCTCGGATAGAGGTTGCGCAGCCATGCCGTCTCGTCGGACGTGATGCGCTCACGGTCGAACGTGGAGATCGCCTCGCTGCGAAGTCGCTCGGGAGCGTCGCTGCGTTCAACGAGAGCGCGCACACGTTGCAGCGCGCGCGGATTCGGATGACTCGCGAGTGCGCGAATCGCGCCACGCTGGATGCGCTCCTCGCTGCTCGAACGGAGCAAGTCTTCGATCACTTCGAGCGCTGCATCGTCGCCAATGCGACCGAGCCAGGAGATGGCTTCGACGCGAACGTCCAGTGACGGGTCGCTGCGAGCGACGTTCGCAAGGACTGACGTGGCGCTCGCATCGCGACGATTTCCGATCAGGAAGATCGCGTTGCGACGCAGCTGCACCGAGCAGTCGTCCTTGCGATTGAGCACCTGCTGAATGAGCGGCGCGACCGTCTCGGGATCGCTCTGATAGAGTGCGCGCAGTGCCTCGACCCTAACGCCTTGGTCTTCATCGTTCTCACACGTCTGTCCTTGCTGCGCCGCTTGTGTGAGTTGTCGCTGTGCTTGCGCGTCGCCGCGCTGCGCTAGCGCGCCGAGGATCCGAGCCTGCAAGGTGCTGACGTCTGATTCCGTTTTGGCGCTAGGGTACTTCGTTTTCTGTGTTTCGAGCGCCGTCAGCGCTTCACGTAACTCCGCGACGCCGCCGATGCGATACAGCGCGAACGCCTGCCAGTACAGCGCGGATGCCGCGTACTGCGACGTCGCGAACTTCGACGAGATCTCGCGGAAGGCACCGGCTGCCTGACGATACTCGCCGCGATTCAGGAGCTCGCGTGCGCGGCGATAGAGCGAGTCGGCCGGATCTTCAGGCGCCCACGGAGGAGGCGGGTTATCACGAATCCAGGCCGTGGGTGGTCCGTGCCACACGAGCTCCGGCTCATGTAGTCCTTTAGGAGGCTTTACGGCGATCGGAGCCTGCGCTGCTTTCGGAGGCAACGTCCACGCTTGGGGCGGACGCGGCGCCTTCGGCTCGTGGAAGAAAAGCGGCTCTTGCATCAGTTTCGGCTCGTGCCACGGCAGCGGCGCCAGCGCTTTCTCGGGCATTAGCTCGAAATGGGGCCAGCCTACGGGCGCTTCCGGCGTTAGGGCGCCCTTCGGGGTTCGCGGAGTTATGGGACGCTCGGGCACGGGAACCGCCTTCGGCCGAGCCGGCGGCTGAGCGCCTAACGTGGCGTAGACGAGCGCGAGCAGTATCGAAGATCGGATCATGTGGATGCGTTTCCTTAGTTGTCGCCGCTGAGCGACGCGACCGCTGTGCGGATGCGCGGCACGACGTCGCGCTCTTCGAGCGCGTCGGTGATGATCTCCAGTTCCGCCGCATTCCGACGTGAAGCGGCGGGGAGCTGCGCGACTTGCGCGAGCACCAGTTCGAGATCTTCCAACAGAACACGGAGCCGCGGGTCGCTAGCGACCGGCGAATCCAGGAGGAGACGGGTAGTTACGAGGAGTTGCTCGGCCTGAGCGGCGAAACGCGTCTGTCCGCTTCCCTGACTTGCTTCACGAGGAAGTGCCGCAAGAAGGACCGCGGTTTGCCCCAGCAGCTCAGTCGTCTGGGTACCGTACGGCTCGGCGACGCCGGCGTGCGATGCAGCAACTTGCGGTTGCGCGGCGCGATCGACTGCGGAGAATCGTCCAATCGCTACGCCGAACAGCAGCGCCGCCGCGACGGCCGACACGAGCACCCACCAGCGCGGCGTTAGGCGCTGCCGCGGCTTATCGAAGTGCGCGGCCTCGATCGACGCCCACATCTCGCCGACGCGCGGCTCCGGCGGCACGCGCCAGCTGCGGCTCGCCTCCTGTAGCAGCTCCTGCAGTTTCTCTTCAGTCATAGTCTACTCCCGCGCGTAGTCAGCCAGCGCCTGGCGCAGCTTCACGCGCGCGTCAAAAAGTCGGGCCTTACTCGTTCCAACCGCGATGCCGAGCATCACAGCGATCTCCACATGCGTGTAGCCTTCGATATCGTGCAGAATCACCGATGCGCGCGCGCCGGGCGGCAGCGCTTCGATCGCACGCGTTAGGCGCTCCTTGAGCTCAGGATCGCTCGGCGCGCTCGTTTCGTCCGGCACATGACTCGCACCCTCGAGACTCAGTTCGCGCGTGCGCAGGCGACGCACCTTCCTCAGGCCGTTCAGCGTCACGCTCACGGCGATCCGGTGGATCCAGGTGCTGAACGCCGCCTCGCCGCGAAAGCGGGGGAGCTGATCGAACGCCCGGATGAACACGTCCTGAGTGAGGTCATGAGTGAGGTCTTCGTCGCCGCACAGCCGAAAGACGAGTCGATGGACGCGGTGTACGTGCGCCTCGTAGAGCGCACGAGCAGCTCCCCGGTCGCCGTCCAGCACCCGGGTGATTATCGACTGCTCGTCCGTGCCGCCTACTAGTGCCGGCTGTATGGCGAGTCCTGTCATGCGATTCCTACCGATAGACACAGCGCCCGGGGGATTAGTTGGGGTAGATTTGGCGGCCCGTAGCGTGGGCAGTCCGGCCTCAGCGCGTGCTTTAGGCCCAGCGTAACCACGATGCGGGCATTTGCAGTTTTTCGCATACCCTACCTATTGCAATGAGACTGAGTTTGAGATTGCGGACTACCCAAACGTTGCTGTGCATGCCCCTGTTGGTTTTAGGTGGGTCGAAAGTGCGCGCGCAACGCATCGAAAACACGCCGGGCAGGGAGGTGACGCCGCGAGAAGGGCGCGCGGCCCCTGTGCGGGCGTCGCCGGCTATCGATGGCCGTTTGACCGATGTCGCATGGGAGAGTGGGCAGCTGTACTCGGGATTCATCCAGCGCGAGTTGCACGAGGGTGATCCTGTCACCGAAAAGACCGAGGTCCGCATCCTCACGGATGGGGAGGCCCTCTACGTGGGCGCCTGGCTCTTCGACCGCGAACCGCAGTCGATCATTCCTGGCGACAAGATCCGGGACGGGACGCTCACGAACAGCGACTACTTCGGCTTCGTCCTCGATACGTATTTCGACCGGCAGAATGGGTTCATGTTCGCCACGACGCCGTCCGGGATCGAATACGACGGACAGATCGTGAAGGAGGGCGAGGGAGGGGGCGTTTTCCAGAGCGGACAGACGCGGGCGCAGGCGGGCTCGATGGGCGGCTTCAACCTGAACTGGGACGCGAGTTGGACGGTCGCTACGACGTCCGACTCGTTAGGCTGGTACGCCGAGTTTCGCATCCCGTTCGCCACGTTGCGTTATGGCGGCGGAGCGGAACAGACGTGGGGCCTCAACATCGTGCGCGGCATTCGCCGCAAGAATGAAGAGTCGTTCTGGTCGTTCATTCCGCGCCAATTCAGCGTGATGCGCCTGTCCCGCGCCGGGACGCTGCGTGGCGTCCAGGTGCCCGTGCGTCGTGCCGCCACCGTCACGCCATACCTGCTGGCGGCGACGGCGCGCAACTATGCGGTCGACAGTAAGTTCGATCCGACGGGTGAGTGGGGCGCGGATCTCAAATACGGCCTAACACCGAGCCTAACGCTGGACCTCACGTACAACACGGATTTCGCGCAGGTCGAGGTCGACGAGCAGCGCACCAATCTCACACGCTTCCCGCTCTTCTTTCCCGAGAAGCGCCCGTTCTTTCTGGAGAATGCGGGGACCTTTTCAAGCGGCACTCCGCAAGCCGTGGAGCTGTTTTTCACACGGCGCATCGGTATCGATTCGTTAGGCAGCCCGGTCCCGATCCTCGGCGGCGGACGCCTCACAGGCCGCGTGGGCGGCCTCACGATCGGTGCGCTGCAGCTCTTCACCGACGAGGTGGCCGGCCTGCAGCCCATCACGTCGTACTCCGTGGCGCGTGTAACGCGCGAGTTGGCCACGCGGTCGCGCGTCGGCGTCCTCGCCGTGCAACGACGCGGCGACGGCCGCGACAACTACAATCGCACCTTTGCTGTTGACGGCCGCATCGGGATCGGCGATGCGTGGACGTTCGATTGGTGGGGAGCGAAGACCCAGACGCCGGGCCGCGCGGGCCAGGACGTCGCCTACAGCGCTCGCGCCGGCTATCAAACGCAGAACTGGAACAATTCGGTGCGCTATCTCGAGGTGGGCGAAGATCTCAATCCCGAAGTAGGGTTCCTCAACCGCCGCGGCGGTTACCGTTACTACGAAATCAATTTCATGCGGCTCGTTCGCAACGCGAACCTCAAGTGGCTGCGGCAGTGGAATCCGCACACGAACTTTCGTGGCTATTTCGACCTGGACGGCAACTATCAGAGCGGCCAGTTCCACATCGACGTGACGGAGGTGGAGTTCGCGAACGGCGGCCGCTTCGGCCCTGAGCTGAATGTCTTTCACGAAGGGCTGCGCAGGCCCTTCGCCATCTCGTCCAATGTGACGCTGCCTGTCGGCGAATACGACTGGGCCTCGTTAGGGTGGGACTTCACGACGAACCCGAGCGCCCCGTTGTCGATCGCCGGCCGCTCGGAGATGGGGCCGTTCTACAACGGGACGCGCTACGGTGGCAACGCAACGTTCACATTTCGAAGCGGTGCTTCGTTCAGCACATCGCTCATCGCCGACTACCAGGACGTCGAGTTGGATCAAGGGAGCTTCACCCGATCGCTTGTCGGCTTCCGGCTGGGCTATTTCTTCACGCCGCGCGTTTTCCTGCAGTCGCTGACGCAGTACAACAATCAGGCGGCTGTGTGGACCGCGAACGTGCGATTCGGCTGGCTGAACACGGCTGGGACGGGCCTCTTCATTGTGTTCAACGAGGGGCAGCAGGCCGACAGCTTCTTCGACTGGGTGCGTCCGCAGACGCGTTCGTTCGTCGTGAAGTACACGCGTCAGATCGGCACGGGAACCTGAGTGTGTTCGCGCAGCGCCTAACGAGCATCGTTCTGCTCGCGCTGGCGCTGCCGGCGGCCGCGCAGGGCCCGCCGGGCCCGCCGCTCGACGTGCTGCTCATCAACGGTCGTGTGCTGGACGGCGCGGGCAATCCGTGGGTGCGGCAGGATATCGGCATACGTGGGGAGCGCATCGAGTATGTCGGCGTGATCGCAGTCGATCACCCCCGGGCGCTCGATACCGTCGATGTGTCCGGGCTCGTGATCACGCCCGGCTTCATCGACATGCACAGCCACGCGGACCTGGAGACCGAGCATGGCCGCCCAGCGCTCGCCTTCCTCTTTCAGGGGATCACCAGCGCAGTGTTAGGCATCGACGGAGGCGGCGGGAGCTCGATCCACGCGACATACGACGGCTACCGCCGCACGGGCATCGGTGTGAATGCTTTGCGTTACGTCGGTCACGGCGCGGCGCGCAGCTCCGTGATGGGCGCCGCGGCTCGCGCACCGACACCCGCCGAGATGGACGCGATGACGCGTTTCGTTCGCCGCGGTATGGAGGAAGGAGCGATCGGCTTATCGACGGGACTCTTCTACTCGCCGGGTACCTACGCAGCGACCGATGAAGTGATCGAGCTGAATCGTGTCGCGGCGGCGTTCGGCGGGATCTACGACACGCATGATCGCGATCTTGGCGCAGCGTATCCCGGCGTCGGATTCCTCGAGTCAATGACGGAAGCGATCACGATTGGAGAGCGCGCCGGGACTCCGGTGATCTTCAGTCACATCGGACCCCAGGGTCATGCGAACTTCGGGCGAGCGGCGGCAGCAGCGCGATTGATCGAAGAAGCACGCGCGCGCGGCATCAATGTGATGGCGGCACAGCATCCGTACACGGCCACGCAGAGCAACCTGCGTTCGTACGCAATTCCCGACTGGGCCGCGGCCGGCGGTCAGACCGCGATGCTGCAGCGCTTCAAGGATCCGGAGCTCGTTAGGCGTCTCGACCGCGAAACGATGGAGATGATGGCGATCCGCGGCGGCGCGCAGAAGATTCGCTTTGTCGACGAGCGGAAGGATTTGAACGGGAAGACGCTGGCGCAGGTTGCCGATTCACTCGAGCTCCCCGTTCCCGCGGCCGCGCGCAGAGTTCTCGAAGGTGGCAACGCGTCGGTCATGAACATGGACCTCTACGACCTGGCGAACATTCGCTATCTGTCGCGCATGGATTGGATGATGACGTGTACCGATGGCCGCGCGACGCCACCCGGCATCGAGATCACGCATCCGCGGCCGTACGGCGCGTTCAGCCGCAAGCTGCGCATGCTCGCGCTGGACGACTCCGTAATCACGTTGCCGTTCGCGGTGCGCAGCATGAGCGGGCTCGCGGCAACGTTTCTGGGGCTGCAGGATCGCGGACTCGTTAGGCGTAGCTTCGCGGCCGATCTGGCTGTCTTCGACCTGAATCGCCTGCGCGACAAGGCGACGTACGACGCGCCGCAGCAGTATTCGGAGGGGACAGTCCACGTGCTGGTAAACGGCCGCTTCGCGATTCGAGACGGTAAGGCGACTGGGACGCTGGCGGGTGAGCCACTCTTGCGCGGTGGCATCGTTTATCGCGCCGCTCCACGCACGGACGGCACCCACTAGTGCGTGGGCATTGCACGTACTTGTGTGGCACCCAACGTCTCGGGCATGCGAACGGCGGCCAGAAGACCGGATGCCAGCGTTAGGCAGCCCACGCTGGTGATTGCAGCGCCCATGCCGTATGTGTCGGCGAGCACTCCCGCTAGCAGCGCTCCCGCGACGTACCCGGAGTCACGCCAGAGTCGATACAGACCGACGGCCGAACCGCGCCACGAGGGATGTGCGACATCGCCGATCACGGCCAGCAGCGTCGGGTATACCATCGCGGTGCCGATGCCTAACAGCGCTCCCGTGAGCAGCCAGAGCGCGAAATCGCGTACGAGCACCATCGCGATGAGCGCAGCGCCTTGCACGCACATGCCCCCTGCGATAAGCCATTTACGCCCGACGCGATCGCTCAGCGCTCCAGTCACGAGCTGCCCGGCACCCCATGTAGCGGGATAAATGAAGGCAAGCCACGCGATTTCGCTGAGCGAAAGACCAGCAGCGGCGAAGAAGAGCGGGAACAGACCCCAAGCAACACCATCGTTCAGGTTGTTGACGAGGCCCACCTGACTGGCGTTGGCGAGCGCGCGGTCGGACCAACTGGCGCGCGTGGCAAGCTCGCGCATCGACACATGGACGCCGGCGGCGTTCGGCGCATCATGCGTCGCTGAGAGCGCCTCCTCGTGACGAGCATGCGACATCGTATCGCGCACGAACAGTAGGGAGAGGGCGAGGCCTAACGCGGCGAAGGCGATACCGAGATAGAACGGCTCCGGGCGTAGACCGAACCGGCTCGCGATGACGCCGGTGGCGAGGGCGGAGAGCGCTACCGCTAGATACCCGGCGAACTCATTGAGGCCCATCGCGAGCCCGCGGCGCCGCGGGCCTGCGAGATCGATCTTCATCACAATGGTCATGGACCACGTGAGTCCCTGGTTGATGCCGAGTAGCACATTGGCCGCAATGATCCACGACCAGGTTGGTGCCACCATAACGAGAATCGGGACTGGCAGTCCGATGAGCCATCCAGCGACGAGCGTTCGTTTGCGTCCGAATCTGTCGCCAAGCCGCCCGGCCACAACGTTGGTTAGTGCCTTTACGAGACCGAACGTGAGAACGAAAGACAGCGCGGCGCTCTTCGACGCGAGACCGAAGTCGTGCTCAGCGATGAGCGGAAGGATGCTGCGCTCGAGCCCGACCATCGCGCCGACGAAGGCGTTGACTAGGATCAGCAGCGAGAATTGCCGCCGGTTGGCGCGCAGTCCGAGCGCCGGCGGGGTCACTGAGCGCCGCTCAGTCGCTCGTACAGCGCCACGACCCAAACGAAGCCGCGCCTCTGGGATCGAGGCGCGAGACCAGCGCGACGGATCGCGTTGTCGATCGCTGCATTAGGGAAAACGTAGACGCGAAACGCGCTTCCACGGAGCGCGCGCAGCCAGTTCTGCATAACGATGGCGAAGCGCATCCACCAGCTGTCGCGCGGATACACGATTCCCAATAATCGGCGCGTTCGCCCAACTGAGGCAGCGAGAAGTCCTGCCATGTCGGGGTAACAGCAGACGACCTTGTCGAGCGTGACCACATCGGCGACCGGGACATCCTGCGCAATCCCGAGGAAATCGCCGTTGAGCAGTGTCAGGTGCTCGCTCGAATGCCGCCGCTCCGATTCCTGATGCGCTGCCGCGAGATAAGCCGCGCTAGCGTCGACGATCGTGCCGTGTGCGGCCTCAGAAGCGAGCAATTCGTGCGCGATAACTCCGATCCCACCACCGATGTCTAGCACGGTCGCGCCGGCGATGCCTGCCTGACGAGTGACCGACAGCAATTGCTGCGTCGACGGACTCGGTCCGCTGCGCCGGTAGTTGGCGAGATCCCGCTGCGCAATGCGGCGACCGAACTGCGCCTCAATCGCGCAGCAGTGCGCCGCGCACGTCACCGGCTCGTCCGTGCGAGCGCGTGTTCTTCGATACCGAGGTTGGCGCGACGGATGAGATCAGCGTTAGGCGGTCGCGGAGGGACGTCCCGCAGCATGAGCGTGACGAATGCTTCGCGATCGCTGATCGCGAACGCACGATTGAAGCGGCGCTCGAAGCCGATCGTGCTGGAGGGTTTGCCGCGGAGCCCGCGGCCGCAAACTAATCCGGCGAACGCTCCGGGAAACACCTCGATATGATCCGGGAGCACAGCGAGG
>Ga0187892_10003814_pt1 | contig 26690 bp, 29 predicted proteins | sample MA1701073metaG_FD_139345 | JGI IMG/M metagenome (GOLD analysis project Ga0187892, IMG submission 139345) | Bio-ooze microbial communities from a basaltic lava cave in the Kipuka Kanohina Cave System on the Island of Hawaii, USA - MA170107-3 metaG ... | reverse complement strand
TAACCAACCACGGGCAAGCCCGTGGGATTGACTCGCAGCCGGCAACCGTGGAGGTAGCTTGCGAACCCAACGATCCCCACGGCAAGCGTGGGGGATTCCCACCAACAACCTCGGGATGCGCCGCCAACAGGCTCGGGAACTCCAGCGGATTTGACAAAATCCACGTTCTGAGGGATTACTAAACGCCCAAATGGCGCATCATCCAAGGGCGGCGGAACGGGAAGCCGTTCCGCGCCGGTCGCAGTTTCCAGGTTCACGGTTCAACAGTTCGCAGCGAGGTGAATTATGAAATCGATATGGAAAGGCCATATTCAGTTTTCGCTCGTGACCATTCCGATCCGCATTTACAACGCGGTGGACACGGAGGAAACGATCCGCTTCAACCAGTTGCACAAGGAGGACAATGGCCCGGTCGGGTACGACAAGAAGTGCAAGAAGTGCGGCAAGGCGCTCAGCGCGGAGGAGATCGTCAAGGGGTATCAGTTCGAGCCGGAACAATACGTGATCGTGACGCCCGAAGACATTGCCAAAGTCAAACTTAAGAGCACCAAGGTCATCGAGATCCAAGGGTTCATCGATGCGGGTGAAATCGACGCCTCGCTCTATGAGTCGCCGTACTTCGCCGGTCCGGATGGGCCGGTCGCGGCGAAAACGTATTCGTTGCTGAATCAGGCACTGAAGGAGACCGGCAAGGTCGGCGTTGGCAAAGTGGTGCTGCGCGACCGCGAGGAAGTCATGATGATCGCGGCGCGGGACGGCGGAATCGTACTTCACAAATTACGGCAGCCGACGGAAGTGAGAAAGATCGACGATGTTCCGCAGATCGAGAAGAAGGAAGTGAACAAGAATGAGTTAAAGCTTTCGATCAACCTGGTGGAGTCCATGGCATCGAGTCTGAAGGACCTGGATTTGACGGATCGGTATCGCGACGCGTTGCGCGAGATGATTGAAGCGAAGATTGCCGGCAAGGAAGTGGTCAGCGTGCCCGAAGAGGAAAAGCCCGTCGTGGACATCATGACCGCGCTCAAGCAGAGCATCGAGCGAACGAAGGCTCAGAAGAAACCGATGGAGAAGGCCAAGGGCGAAAAGAAGGAAGCGGCCGAAGCCAAGCCGGCCAGGGAGCGGAAACACAAAGTCGGGTGATGTCATTAAGACCATGAAAACAAAGGGAGGGCGGACATTCCTGTCCGCCGCTTGCTTTGACAACGAAATAGTCGGACAGGAATGTCCGACCTCCATGGAACACGAATGGCAAAAATCCTAAAGTTCCCCGTTCCAGCGTCGAAGCTCGGCTTCAAGCGAGTCAAGAAACGCGCGAGCGCCGACGACCATCCGGATCAACTGCCTCTATTTCCCCAGCCCACCGCGCAGATTTTGCATTTCTTGCCGGCGATGAGCCGGTTCGAGCAGGCGCTGTTGTTCGACGAACGCGGCGACCCCAAGGCCGCCGAATTGTACCGGAAGGCGATCGAAGAGGGTGATTGCGTCGCCGATGCCTATTGCAATCTCGGCATCATCGAATCCAAGCAGGGGAACACTGCCAGGGCCTTCGACTGTTTTGCGACCTCCTTGAAACACAGTCCGCGTCATTTGGAGGCGCATTACAATCTGGGGAACCTCTATTTCGAGGTGAACGATTTCCGCCTGGCCCAGGTTCATTACGAAATGGCGGGTGAAGTGGACCCGTCGTTTGCGAACATCCATTTCAACCTGGCGCTCGTCCAGGCGATCAACAACGACCTTGCCGCCGCCATCACCGCGCTCGGCAAGTACCAGGCATTGGTTTCCGAGACCGAGGCGCGCATCGCCGACGAACTGATGCAGAATCTGAAGAAGTCGTTGGCCGCGGCCAAGAACCTCCGAGTTGGCTCGAAGTGACCGCAGATCGCTTGCCCGCACGCGACGAGCCATTCACCGTTTCACCTGGTCGTACCACAGTCCGCAGTAGCGTTTGTCCCGGACGCGGCCTTTGATGTTGGGCACGAACCGCAGCATCTCGCGCGTGATATGCCAGAAACTGAACTGGTCCACTTTGCGCATCGAGGTGACGATCCATGCCCGGCGCAGGATGCGGAAGCGTTGTCGCAGCGGTCGCCCGCGCTGTTTCAGACGGTAGGCGAAATCCACGTCTTCGCCGGCGTAGATTCCCTCGTCGAAACCGCCGACTGCGTCGAAGTCTTCGCGGCGGCAATGCATCACGCCGACACCGACCTGTCCCAACCACTGAAAAATTTTCCAGACACCGAAATAGACCGCCACGGTAAAGCTGAACTTCTCCGGCTTCACCAGCGTCCCGCCGCCAACTGTGTCCACGCGCAGGAGATGGTCGTGAATCTCACAGAGCAATCGCTCGTTGACTTCGTTATCCGCGTCGCAGAACGCGAGGAGCCGCCCCCGGGCGATGCGGGCGCCGGCGTTCCGCGCGCGCGCGATGCTGTTGACCGGCTCGGCGATCACGTTCGCGCCCCACTCGCGCGCCACGTCCGCGGTGCGATCGGTGCTGTTGTTGTCCACGACGATCAACTCGGCCCGACCACCGCGTTCGCGCTGGTAACATTCCATGGCGCGGCGGAGCGACTGGATCGATCGGGGAAGAAATCTCTCTTCGTTGTAGGCGGGGATGACGACGGAAAGGTCGGGGACGGGTTGATCGGCCATCGATTTGTTACCCCGGTGTGTCCGACGTGTATTGCGCCTTGACCGCCTGCGAACCTTCCGCCTCGGGGATCAGCATCACCGGAATGCCGTTGCGGATGGGATACTTAAGCCCGCAGAGGGGGTTCTGGCAGACAAGCTTCTCGATGTCCTGGCCGCTCACCTTCTCGGTCACGAGCGCCACTTCGCGATGGCACCCGGGGCAGGCGAGTATGGACAAAAGCTCCTGGTCAATCGGCATGTTTGGTTCCTGCGATGGCTCCGGCCACTCGTTGCGCTTCCGCGTACACGACCTTCACGGGGACTCTATGACGTTCGGCGGCCTTCCGGCAAGATTCATATTCGGGGGTGACGGAAACCACTCGTCCCTTGCGCGAACCCACTTTCACGTCGATCACTCCGAACCGCGTCTTGACCCGCCTTGTGCGGCGGTCGAGCACCTGCCGGGTCGCTTCGGTCACGCGCACGCCGAACGTCGTCGTGTGTTCCAGCAACAGGTCGATCAAGCGGTCGGCGAGGCCGGGCGGGGACAACACCGTCAGCATCGTCCCCGGGCGGTTCTTTTTCATCTGGATGGGTGTGTAGAACACATCGAGTGCGCCGGCAGCGAACACCTTGTCCATCACGTCGCCGAACAGTTGCGGGTTCATGTCGTCGATGTTCGTCTCGATGACGGAGACGACGTTGGAAGGTTGGAAGGCTGGAAGGCTGGAGTGTCCCAGCACCGCGCGCAACACGTTTGGCCGCGTCTTCAATTCCCGCGTGCCCAGGCCGTAACCGATCTTCTCGATCTCCATCGCGGGCATCGGGCCGTAGCCCGCCACAAACTCAGCCAGGATCGCCGCGCCGGTCGGGGTCACCAACTCGCTCGGCTCGTCGCATTGACGGACACGGACGCCGCGCAGGATCTCCAGCACGGCCGGCGCGGGCACGGGAAACCGGCCATGCGCAATCTCGATGAACCCCGTGCCGTCCTCGACCTCGCGCGCGAACACTTTGTCCACGCTCAACTCGCGCATCGCCACGGTCGCGCCGACGATGTCCACAATCGAATCGACCGCGCCGACCTCGTGGAAATGCACTTTGCCGACCGGCACGCCGTGGATTTTCGCCTCGGCTTCGGCGATCCGCTGAAAGATCGAAATGGATCGCTTCTGGATGGACGCATCCAGCGTGCTCGACCGGATCAATCGCTGAATCTCCGCAAACGACCGTTGCGCGTGCGCAGGATGGCCATGCGTCCCATGTTTGCCGTGAGCGTGTTGGAGGGTGCGCGGCGAATGGACGACCACGTCGAATTTCAATCCGCAGATCCCTCGTTGCGTCGCCCGGCGGGCGCGAAGGGAGTAGCCGTGCAGATGGACCTTGGACAATTCGCGGCGAAGCGCGCGTTGCGACACGCCGAGGTCGAGCAGAGCGCCGAGAAACATGTCGCCGCTGATCCCCGAAAAGATATCGAGGTATAAGATTCGGCTCACTTCAACTTCAGGATTTTCCTCAGCACGGGCGCCACGCCGTCGGCCAGCCGCTGGTAGCCGAGGTCCGTCAGGTGACAGCCATCGACGGACGGATGATCGGGATCGAGGCCGATGATCTTGCGGCAATCGAGCAGATACACGTTCTTGTCGCCGCGCTTGCGGAATCGGTTGTAGGTGTCGATCACGAATTGGTTTGTCTCGGCGGTGCGACCGTTGGCCTGGTAGTTCTCGGACGCCCAGCGGATGCTGGTCAGGAACAGGATCGGCAGGGTGGGCCGTCTGGCCCGAATCTTCTCGTTGAACGCCACGTAGCGCGCCTTCATGTCGTCGATGCTCATGTTCGCGATGCAATCGTTGACGAGGCAGGCGGAATCGATCTCGTTGATCAGGTCGGCCACTTCGAGATCGGATTTGCCGTTGCCGGAGAAGCCGAGGTTGATCATGTCCAGGCCGAGCATGCGTCCGACGAGGGGCACGTAGCCGTTGGCCACGCGTGATGCGCAACCACCCTGCGTGATCGATGTGCCGTAAACGACCACCGGTTTCTTCAAACGAAACGCCGTGGGCCGGGCAATCTTCGCGCCGACATCGAGCCCGATCTCCAGCAACACGAGGTCGTTGTAGGTCGGCAGGTACAGCGTCAACTCCCGCATCTTTTTGGGCAGCTTCTCGAAGTACACCGCCAGGTACGGTTCCTTCGGGACGATCTGTTTGCTCGAAGCCCAGTACACCATCCGGGACGGTGGCCCTTCGTACAAATCGACGCCGCTCATGCCCACGGCGCACATATGGACCATCGCGATCTCAGAGCGGCTGTGCTGGATGCGAAGTTTGAGCGTCGTCGAGTCAGTCTTGAATCGAATCCGCCCGCCGCTGGTCATGGTGCCGAGCTCCCAGACCGGGTCGCGCACGACGCCCTTGGCGCGCTTCGGCAGGCGGAAGAACTCGCCGCCATTTTCGCGGAACCAGGGCAGGCCGTTGACGGTGAACCGTGCGTCCTGGGCGGGGACCCAGCGCAGCCCATCTTCGACTTTCGACGCGGTGTCCTGAAAGTTCCGGTCGAGTTCTTCGATTCGCTTGGCCATATGCCTCGGATTATTCCCGGATCAAAGCGCTTGTCGAACAGAAAGCGAACCGCGTCGCGTGCCGCTCCAGATCGCGCTTGCGGTCTGCGTGGGTGGGCGTACCATTGGGGCGCTATGGCTAGAAACGTGCGCGTCACCACAATTGCCTTGAGCGACGGCAAGGACCTCCGCGAACTTCATCAGCGTCTCGCCGATGTCCTCGCCCTCGCTGCGGTCGAGAAGCCGGACATCGTGTGTCTGCCCGAGGCGATGAACATCTGCGGCGTACACACCGGCTGGAAGAAAATCGCGGAGCGAGTGCCCGGCCCGACGACCCAGGTCGTCGGTAAACTCGCCCGCAAGCACTCGATGTACGTCTGGTGCCCGCTCATCGCGCAGCACGGGAAAACCATCGCCAATGCCGCCGTCCTGTTCGACCGCCGCGGCCAGATCGTCGGCCAGTACCACAAAATCTTCCCCACCATCTCCGAGATCGAAATGGGCGTCGCGCCGGGCACGGAAGCGCACGTGTTCGAAACGGACTTCGGGCGCGTCGGCGCGTGCATCTGCTACGACGCGAACTTCCGCGAAGTCGGCGATGGACTGGCGGAGAACGGCGCGGAGATCGTGTTCTTCCTGAGCATGTTCGCGGCGGGACGACTGCTCGAAGATTGGGCGTTGCAGCACAACTATTTCGTCGTCAGCAGCTACGCGCATCACAGTTGCATCTGGAACAACGTGGGCCGCAAGTTGGCCGAGACCGGCACCCGCTTCGAGTCGGTTGGCTTCGGTCACGTGCCGCCCATGGCGTCCGCGGTCCTGAACCTCGATACCGGCGTGTTCCACTACGACTACAACCAGCAGCACATCCGCGCCATCAAGAAGAAGTACGGCGCGGGCGTCGAGTTCGAGTTCCTTCAGCCCGAGGCGATTTTCGTGCTGACTTCGCATATGCCCGACGTGACCGTGCGCGACATTCGGCGTGCGTTCAAGCTGGAGACCCGCGCTGAGTATTACGCGCGCGCGCGGAAGGTGCGGAAGAAGGCGTTGGGGAAGTAGGAACTCGTTATCGGTTATTGGTTATTCGGTCCGTCTGCACGAGAATCACGAATAACAACAACCAATAACCGACACCGGCCTCAATCCATCTGCGGCCAGGTATAGAATCCCGCGCTCAATCCGCCGTCCACGGGAACGACCGCGCCGGTGACGAACGCAGATTCGTCCGACGCCAGCCAGACCGCCGCATAGGCAATGTCCTCGGGTTTGCCGAGCCGGCCAACGGGATAGAATTTGACGACCTCCTTGTGGATTTCCGGGTGCTGCTTGATGATCGGCGTCCAGATTTCGGTCTGGATCGTGCCGGGTGCGATGATGTTCACCCGAATGCCGAACTTCCCGTACGTCGTGGCCATCGAACGGCCCATCGAAGCCAGCCCGCCTTTGACGCCGCAATAGACGTGGATCGGCCCGATGCCCATCGAGGCGTTGGTCGAGGTGATGTTGATGATCGAACCTCGGCCGGCTTTTTTCATTTCGGGAATCACTGCCTGGCAGCAGTTCCAGGCGCCGCGCAGCCCGACCCCGACCAGCGCGTCAAAATCGTTCTCGAGGATCGCCCTGGTCGAAGCGATTGCGTTGTTGACGAGCACATCCACCTTGCCATACGCGCGGACCGTGGCCGCGACCATTTTCCGAACCTGCGCCTCCTTGCTCACGTCCGCGCGGAAGAACATTGCCTCGCCGCCCAATTTCTTGATGCCGGCCACGGTGGCCCTGCCGGGTTGCGCGTTGATGTCGTTGACGACGACACGGGCGCCTTCGCGCGCGAAGCCTTCCGCGATCCCTTTGCCGACGCCGCCCGCCGCCCCGGTAACGATCGCCACTTTGCCCGCCAGTCGATTGCTCATGCCGGCATTGTGTGAATCCGGGAGCGGGCATCAAACCAAAAGTGGTGTGTTGGTGCGAGACAGCGCAGCCCATTTGCTTTGAGACCGGCCTTTCCGTTGCATGCATTCCTGTTTCGTAATCGGTCTCGTTTTCCACGTCTTTCCGGGCTGTTTGCCCTATCCGCGCCTGCGCCAGAAACCAGTTGCGCGGGCCGCGGGCCTTGTGATAATTTTCACTTGCACAAGAGAGGTCAGGCATGGACCAAACCAAGCAGCCCGATCCGGAAGGCGAAGCGCTCGTGCGCGGCTCCGCGCTTTACAAGGAGTTTTTGGCCGAGCGCGAGGAGATCCTGAAACACAAGTGGATCGAGAGCGAGAAGGCACAGCACGACATCGGCTTCGAGAAAGCGCTCCTCGACTGGATCGTCAAACACCGTGCCGCCTGGCGAAAATCGCGCCAGGGTCAGAAGCAGGAGCAACGCACGGCAACCGTGTCCCGCTGACTTCCTTGTTGCAGGAATCCTTTAAGTCGGTCCCGCGAGGCCGATAAGGAAATGAAACAACACTTCACGCACCCGGTAAGTTCGTCCCGCCAGCCGCTCCCGCACGGCAGAGCGGGATTTTTTGTATTCCTCGGGACCATGCGCTGACCCTTCCACCCATCGTGTCCTCCACCCCACAGAAAATCCTCGACGCCACCGCAATCAACCGGGCGCTCAGCCGCATGGCGCACGAAATCGTCGAGAACAACGCGGATGCCGCCCGGCTCGTCCTGGTCGGCATCCACACGCACGGCGTGCCGCTCGCCCAGCGCCTCGCCGGGAAGGCGGGGGAAATTTTGGGACTGACAATCCCCTGCGGCGCGCTCGACATCGGCATGCACCGCGACGACATCGGCATGCGCGGAGAGGCGCCCATGATCCACAAGACGGAGATCCCCTTCGACATCTCCGGCAAGAGCATCGTGCTCGTGGACGACGTGTTGTTTACCGGCCGCACCATCCGCGCCGCGATGGACGCGCTCATGGACCTCGGCCGTCCGCAACGCATTCAACTCGCCGCGCTCGTCGATCGCGGCCACCGCGAGCTGCCGATTCGCCCGGACTACGTCGGCAAAAACGTCCCCACCCGGTTCGGAGAGAAGGTCCAGGTGCGGCTGAAGGAGTTGGACGGCGCGGATGAGGTCATCGTGAACGAGAAACCAAACCCATGATCGCCTGGACCCGAAAGGACCTGCTCGACATCCAATCGCTCTCCGCGGACGAAATCCGTTTGTTGCTCGACACCGCCGAGGCGTTCAAAGAGGTCGGCACCCGCCAGGTGAAAAAGGTGCCCGCGTTGCGCGGCAAGACGGTGGTCAATCTGTTCATCGAGCCGAGCACGCGTACGCGCACGAGTTTCGAGCTGGCCGCGCAGCGGCTCAGCGCCGACATCGTCAACATCTCCGCCGACGCCTCGAGTCTCAAGAAGGGCGAGACGCTCAAGGACACCGCGCGCAACCTCGAGGCGCTCACCGCCGACATCATCATCATGCGCCACTCGGCTTCGGGCGCACCGCATTTCCTCGCCCCGCTGCTCAAGGCCAGCGTCATCAACGCCGGTGACGGCGCGCACGAGCATCCCACGCAGGCGTTGCTCGATGCGTTCACGATTCGCGAGAAGAAAGGCCGCATCGAGGGACTCAAAGTGACGATCCTCGGCGACATTCTCTACAGCCGCGTTGCCCGGTCGGACGTGTGGTTGCTGACGAAACTCGGCGCGCAGGTGACGTTGTGCGGCCCCAGCACGCTCGTCCCGCGCCACTTCGAGCGACTCGGCTGCCGCGTTGTCTATGACGTGGACGAAGCGATCCGCGACGCCGACGTGATCAACCTGCTGCGCATCCAGCACGAGCGCCAGCGCAAGACGATGTTCCCGAGCATCGGCGAGTACACGAGCATCTTCGGTTTGAACAAGGAACGTTTCGCGCACACCCGGCTCGACGCATTGATCATGCATCCCGGCCCGATCAATCGCGGTGTCGAGGTGGACAGCGACATCGCCGATTCCAACCGCTCGGTGATTCTGGAGCAGGTCACGAACGGACTCGCCGTGCGGATGGCCGCATTGTTCCTCTGCGCGGGCGGGAAGGGACCGCAGGAGTTGGGATAGGGAGTGTTATCGGGACGCGTCTCGCATTCAGGACAACTGTTCATCACAGTCCGTGGCCCTTGTTGGTGCCTCTATGTCCTCCGTGGTTGAGATACCCTCGCGCTCTTCGTGATCTTTGTGGCCTTCTGTTCGATGATCAGCCGAGGTTCACTCGGTATTCGTAATGGTCGGCGCGGATCCAAGCGGTATTTTCGTAGCCGCGTTCGCCGTACCGGGTGAGATAGAGCACCAGGTCGCCGGACACGCGGTCCTGATAGAACTTGAAGTTCGAGTGCTGCGTGTCGGGATGCTCTCCCGGTTGGGCACGATCGATGATATTGATCGAATTTCGCTTGATGGCGACCGGGTCCTCCAGCATCTCCGCGATCACAATCGGACTGCGGGGCATGTTGCCGTCCGGACGACGGCCCTCGATGCAGAGATTGCCGATCCAGTAGAGCCTGCCGTTGGCGAGGGAACGAAACAACGCCGAGCCGGTTGCGCTCGATTCAATGAGCGTGCGGTCGTCACAGCGTAGCGGTGCCACCTCGGACCAGGTTTGGCCTCCATCGTTCGACAGGCTCAGCCATTTGTAACCGGGTTTGTCGGGCCAAGCCGCGTTGCTCCCGCGGAGGACCATGCAAAGGCGCCGGTCGGGCAGTTCCGCAACGGCGCCTTCGCACATGCCGCGCGAGGAAACTTCGAACGGGTACGGCACGGGACGACCGAGTGTCCAGCGCAGCCGGCCTTTGGCGGCGAATTCGCCGATCAACAACCCCACTTCCCAGACATCGGCCAGCATGTCGGCCATGTCCTTGCGCGCGGCGAACCCCTGCCGCTGGATCGCGCCGCTGGAGTCGCGTCGCTGCCATTGGACGGGTACGAGCACGCGATCGCGCGAATCCAGGATCGGGGTGCAAAAGCTCACGTAAAGTCCCTGCCGGAGTCCGAAGTCGGAAGCGAAGGAATCACTGGCCGTGCCCCGGGAAACGGCGAGCGGCTCGCCGGCCGTGATGTGGATTTGCGCCGAGTAATTACCGTCGTATTCCCGGAGATCGGGTTCGAACTTGTCGTTGGTGAAATGGAGGAGCAAGTTTCGCTCGGGATGGTATAGCACCGCGTTTTCGGTGTGGACCATGTACCCACCGGGCACCGGCGTGATGCCCAGCGACTTCCACGGCTCGCTCCAGGTTCGGCCGTTGTCGTGGCTCACGGAGTCGGTGAACTCGTCGTGGATGTCGTTGCCGATTTCCCAGCCCATACGCCGGAGCAGCACGGGTTCGTCAGGATCGATGTAGGTGACGAAGCCGCACAACGGCGCGCGATCGGGAAGATGCGATACGAGTGTCTTCTTTTCCAGGAGCTTCACGGGGTTTTGGTTGCCGCGCGCGCGGCGGCCACTGGTCTCGGTGATCGAGAGATCAGGGCGGGGGGTAGTTCCACAGCATGCGCCAGTTCCGCGTTCCACCGGGCATGTACAGAGGCGCGACTGAGGCGACGTGACCATCCATGTACAGCATATTGGCACGTGGACCGGGATGTCGAAAGGCGTGGTAGTAGCCGGAGTAACTTCCGCCGGCTCCACCACAGCCATAGTCCCAACATTGCGGCTTGTCCATGCCATCATAGAAATAGTGCAGCACCCACCCCACAGCTTGGTCTTCAGAGTCCGTTACCAGTGGCGCTTCAGTCGGTTTCAGCGCGTTCGGTGTGAAGCCATCTGTCCACGTGCCGGAGGAACTGAAACTTGGTCCCGCGAAGAAGCCGCGGCGCGGGAGATAAGCATGATCGCTGACAGTGTAGTTCATGACGTAGCTGGACACAGAATACGGGTAGTCCCAGAAGCTTTGGCTGACAGCAGGATCCTGACGGGGTACGCCTTCGGCAGGACAGCGAAACACTCGCCAGCGCTCGACTGGCCCCAGCGGTTGTGTATTGTATATCTCCGGAGTTCCCAAGTAGCCGGCTCGCCCCAGTTGCTGACACCAACTTCCGCCCGGCTGACCAACTGAGGCAACCAAGTTCAGAAACGGCATGTGGTCATCCCAGTCCAAGGCATAATTTGCGAAGGCGACATGGATTTGCTTCAGGTTGTTCATGCAGGCCGCTTGGTGGGCCTTTTCCTTGGCATTCTTCAACGCTGGCAACAGCATCGCCGCGAGGATCGAGATCACCGCGACGACGACCAGCAACTCGATGAGCGTGAACCCTCCGCTCGCTCGCGGGAGGAGTGGCTTTCGTGTCATCGAATGGAGAGCGATGCGGCTCAACCCCGCAACCGTCGCCGAGCCACCCAGATCGCACCACACGCCGACGCGATCACGAGCAACGTCGAGGTTGGCTCGGGGATTTCCTGTGCGAAATAGAAGTCGTCGAGGTAGAGGATGGTTGGGTTGGCCTGGTTGTTGACCGGGTGGATGAAGACGGTGTTGATGTTCGTCGCCAGGGCCGAGACCGTGACGATGTTCTCCGTATTGATGAGGACATTATCCAGATACCAGCGCACTTGCCCGGTCTGGTGGTTGGTGGGGCTGGGATCGATCTCGAACTTCCAGTGATACCACTGGTTCAGATTGAGATTGTTGGCGATGAGCGAGTTGCCTCCACTGATGCCGGCGTACTGATTGATGACCGACCATGTGTTCGATCCGCCGCTGGTGTTCCCCAACATGCGGAAGTTGGCAAATAGTTGGCCGGTTTGGTTGAAGTTCTGCAACTCGAACTGCTGGCCAGTGCTGAATCCCGGCGACACCTGCTGCACGTTGATGCGGAACGAATACACGATCTGAGAAACGGTGTTCATGGGGATGTTCGCGAACCGGCGATCCACCCGCCAGTTGCTCGCTCCGTCCGTGCCAAGCTCGAACGAGTTGGGCAGACTGCTGGCGGTGTTGTTGGTCACGTAAAGCGCCGCCGTGCCGCCGGAGACCGGCGTGGTGTTCGTCCAGGTCGATGGGAACGCCCCGACGGTCTCGGCATCGAACGTGTCGAAGAAACTGAATTGGGCCTGGCTGGAAACGGCAAAGCTGCCCACGCTGAAAACCATGGCGAGCCCAGCGATCTTCCGAATAAACTCATTTCTCATAGCGCACTCCTTCTTTGAATTCGGCTTCATTCTCCGGCTCTCGGTTCCTATTTTCAAGTTGACAAGTTTGCTCTGTATTTGCCGAAAATTGCGCATCCAATCCATGATGGTCCGGCCCTGATTTGGGATTGACGGAGTCCTCGTTCCGCTCTTGATTGGCGTCCGTGCGACGAAAGACGTCCATAGTCCCCGAGTCCTATTGGCGCGGGGGCAAGGTGCCGCACGGCGTCGAGTACTACCACTCCCCCAGCACGCGCGCGCAGAATCTCTGGCTGTACGTCGTCTCCATCGGCCGGGCAAAGGCCAACGCCGGCCACAGCCACGGCCACGAACACGAGGCGCGCTTCCTGATTCACTACATTCGGCGCGGACAATTCTGGCACCGTTTGCACGATCAGACGTACCTCGCGAGGCCGGGCACGGTTTGTTTCATGGACCTGCGCCAGCCGGTTCGCTACGGCAACGACGGGCCGGGCGCCGTCGAGGTCTGGTGGGTATGCTTGGGTGGCAAGGACCTGCCGGAGTTGTTCGCCGAACTCTGCGCCGACCGCCGACCGCTCTTCGAGGGCATTGACACGCGCGCGTTCGAGCAGCAATTCCAAACACTGCTCCAATCCACACGCCGCAAGCCGGCCGGCTACGAGGCGAAGGCGAGCGGGTTGCTCATGCTGATCATTGGCGAACTGCTCGCGGTCCGCGAAGCAACCCTCGAAGTGGACATCGATCTGGTCAGCATGCCCAGACGCGTCGGCACGCTTTCCCCGCCGGTGCGCGACAGCATCCGCTACATGGCGCGCTTCTTCGACAGCTTGCTCGATCTAAAAAAACTCAGCGGCGTCGCCGGTTTGAGCATGTACCATTTCGTGCGCGTGTTCCGTCGCGAGACGGGTCTGTCGCCGATGCAGTACTTGAGCCACTATCGCATCGAGAAAGCGAAACGAGTCCTCGCCAACAGCGACGAACCGCTGGCCTTAGTCGCCCGCATGGCTGGCATCCCGAACCAGTTCAAGTTTTCCCGCCTCTTTCACAAACTGACCGGCATGACGCCGTCGCAGTACCGCGCCCGGAAAGCGCGCACGTCCAGAAGCTAGGTTGCCGTTGCATGGTGGCGCGAGCGTCCCGCTTGCGGGCTTCGACACCGCCGTGCTCAGGTCGTTGCCTTGAGCCGCGACGCGAATCGTGACTTGCGCCGGTCGGCGGCGTTGCGATGGAGCAGCCCGTGTTTCACGGCCTTGTCGAGCGACGATGCTACCTTCGGATAGAGCGCCTGCGCGTCGTCCTTTTTGCCGCTCTGGAGCGTGGTCAGGAAGCGCTTCACGATGGAACGCAATTGCGTCCGGGCAAGCTGGTTTCGTTCGTGGCGGCGCAGGGAGGCGCGCGCTTGTTTGGCGGCAGAGGCGGTTCTGGGCATACGGTTTCCTTCGTTGACTTCCGTTGTGAAGGCGCAAATAGTACGGGCGCGATGCCAATTGTCAACCCGCTTTCCCATGGCGCGTGAGTGCCCCCGGGTCCCTCAAACCACTGAAGCTGTGCGTCGGCATTCTCCTTCTCCCGTGCTGCGTCGCGATCACCCTGGCGTTTCTGGATCAACTCGGGATCATGGGACGCGGTGGCGGGTTGCTGCGCGACTGGAAATTTCTGTGCCTTGCGCTGGGGTTCCTGATCTGGCTCGTGGTGTACCTGATTCTGCCGCCGCCGACCCGCCTTTATGTGTTCGGACATGAACTGACGCACGCGGTTTGGGCGTTGATGATGGGCGGTAAGGTCCGCGGGATCAAAGTCACTGACAAGGGCGGCCACGCGCGGGTGACGAAATCGAATTTCCTCATCACGCTCGCGCCGTATTTTTTCCCGATCTATTGCCTGCTGGTGATCCTGCTGTTCTGGGTCGGGCATCTGGTCTTCGATTGGACACGGTACTTCGGCTTCTTCTACATCCTCATCGGGGTGAGTTACGGGTTTCATCTCACGTTCACGGTCTCCACCCTCTCGACGCGGCAGTCTGACGTGACGCAACACGGCTGGCTGTTCGCGATGACGGTGATCTACTGGATGAACCTGCTGTTCCTCGCCGTGCTGTTCGCCGCGATCGCCACGCGCGGCAACGTCCTGCAATTCCTGCGCTTGCTCTGGCGATACCATTGCGACGTCTGGGTCTGGCTGCTGCGGGCATTCGGACTGATCGCCGGATGAAGCCGCGCTCGGCGTCTTGTAGGACGAATCCCTACCTGCCGGTGAGGGGTCTTTTAGACGTTGGGCATGGTCCGCGCTTTATACCGGATGCGGGACGATCTATGAGAAAGCGCGAATCGATGGAGCTCCAGGCGCTGAGGAAGTTCAGCTTCTTCACTGCGGAGACCGTACTTCACCGGCGGCTGTCCATTCCCTTCGGCGCGGTCGCGGACGAGACCCTTCCGTTTCACCGTCAGCTAAAGGAGATCGCGCGGGTGAAAGCCTGCCCTGCCAGCGCCCTGTGGGCGGGGGCGCATGCGATGTCCACGTACTTCCTGCTGGCAGACGAAAAATCCGCGTCGGATTAGCGGGCGGTGGCTGCGTTCTTCAAGGGCCCGCCGCAGAAGATTTGCGCTCGCCTTACGGCAGAGGAACCGCTACCCACTGCCCATGTCAAAACTCCAGGTGTACGTGACGGACTTTCTGAAGCCGCCGGCGGACATCGAGCAACGCGTTCTCGGCAAACTGGCAAAGGTAGTGGTGCTCGGCAGACAGGATGAGTCAGAGTTGTTCCCGGAGATTCGCAAAGCCGACGGCGTCCTGATCTGGCACGAGGTCCGCCTCGGCGCCAAGACCATCGCCAGGCTCGACCGTTGCAAGGTGATTGCGCGTTGCGGCGTGGGCTTTGACAACATCGACCTCAAGGCCGCCGGCGCACGCGGCATCAGGGTCTGCAACGTGCCCGACTATGGCACCAACGAAGTCGCCGACCATGCCATTGCCTTGATGCTGACGTTGACGCGCGGCATCGCGAAGTACAACGAGGCCGTTCGCGATCGCGGAAGCTGGACCTGGAAGGACGCCCAGCCGCTCTGGAGGCTTACCGGGCGCACGATCGGCATCGTCGGCCTGGGGCGTATCGGCGCCGCCACGGCTCGGCGCGCAGCGGCGTTGGGGCTGCGAGTGCTGTTCTACGACCCGTACCTGCCCGATGGCGTGGATAAGGCGCATCTATACGAGCGCGCGTGGACACTCGAAGACTTGCTGAAGCGTTCAGACATTGTTTCGTTGCACACTCCCTTGACTGAGGAGACGCGGCACATGCTCGACGCGAGGACGCTGCGTCTCATGAAGCGCGGTTGCTACCTCATCAACACGGCCCGCGGACCGATCGTCGAACTCCGCGCATTGCATCGGGCGTTGGACGATGGGCGCTTGGCCGGAGCGGCGCTGGACGTGATCGAGGCCGAACCCGCCAGCGACGACGAACCGCTGATTCGGGAGTGGCGCAGCGGCCCGGGTGGCTTGCGTGACCGGCTGATCCTGACGCCGCACGCCGCATTCTACTCCGAGGAGGCGTTCGTCGAGATGCGCGAGAAGGCGGCAATGGAGGTGCGGCGGGTGTTGACCGGCCAGACCCCGCGCAATTGTGTAAATCGGGAGTGGCTGCGATCGAAGTAGCAACCCGGCATCGCAGCCGAACGCGGCTCGGCCAAGGCCCACGCTCGATTACCGCTTTCCGAGTGCACGCTCCCAGGGTGGCTTGGCGCGGCCCAGGAAGAACCCCAGCATTTCGTCCGCGAGAATCTGGGCGAGCGGCGATTGGTGAAGAACGTGGCATGGAGCGGACGCAGACACGGCTGCCGGTTCAGCCTCGTGTGCAAACCACCGCTGCAACGGCGAAGGAGCACGCGACCTCGCATCGCTGAGCCGGACATGGAATCGCATCCCGGGCAGCCGGCTGTTCGCGGTTAGATGGTCGCATTCGTCGAGCAGGTGAACATCGAGACGAAGCTCGTCATTCTGCCACGCCAACCGCAAGGAAGGAGTCGCTCGCGGAAGGCGTGTGTCCGAAACGGCAACCTGCAGGGTCAGACGCACCTCGCCCAGTCGCAGCAGAAACGTGGCGGCTTTCTTCCACGCCCGGGGTTGTCCGTCCCAGCGAACGCCGTTTGCCCGGACTTCGCGCACCAGTTCGCGGCTTCCCAGGTGCCAGCGAAACGCAAGCCCTTCGGCGAATCCCAGCGGCGCTTTGGAATCGCGAAACTGCTTCTGATAGACCACCTCGGCCGGGTCGAACGAATAGACGCCGAACACTTCCGCCCGCCGTTGTCGCGAAGCCAGCCGGGCGGCGAACTTCATGGATGGCTCGACGTGGAGCGCATGGCCCCGCCCGGCTCCCGCGACGGTGATCAGCAGTGGAACCTGCTGGTCGCTGTACCAGCCGCCGTTCTGGCTGGCGACCGTGAATCGCGCGGCGAGATGGTCCGTTCGCGCGATGTGCTTCTCCGCGGACTCAGCGAAAATCTCCAGCGGTCGTTTCTTCATCGCGATGCGCTGGAGTGGCCCCGGCGCGACGTAATCGGTCAGCAACCAATTCACGACGAATGGCGTCCCCGGCTGGCACGGCTCGCCCCATTGCCGGTGCGCGACGATCGCCGCGAACGACTTGCCGGGCTGCATGTCCCAGGGGTAGGCGCGCGACGCGACGCCGGCCAGGAATTGCGACGGCGCGTGGTAGCGGGCGGCGAACTCGAAATAGAAATACTCAAGCATCGCCTCGAACTGGCGCCTGAGGTCGCGCGGGCCGAACATCCAAAGTCGTTCGAGCGCGTAGATGCAGGCGAGTACGTCGGGCTATTGTATTCCATGATCCCGCAATGGGCGGTGCCTTTCAGGAACGTCCGCCATTGTGCGCGCGCGTCTTCGTCCAGGTCGGTCTTCGGCAGAAGCGAGGCAAGCAAAAACCGGCTCAGGATACCCAGAAGGAAGATGTTCGTGTACGACCAGTCCACGCGATGACGGTGCATCGCGTGCACGCACAACGCCCAGGTCTCTCGCAGCCGTCGCCGCGTGGTTGCGCGGAGACTCGCCCCGTGGCGGTCCCACAGATGGATGAGGTTGGGAAGAACGAAATAGATCGCGTTGGCGTCCTTGACCGTCCTCCAGTGCGCGTACCAGATGAAGTTCCCCTGGCGGAGTTGGCCGGAGTCGCGCACCTGGAAATCGAGCACGCGATGGATGATGCGTTCCGCTCGCCGCGCGTCGCCGCCGGTCTCCAGCAACGCGATGGCGTACTCCAGGCTCTGCTGGCCGATGCTCAGTCCGCTGCGGTCCGGATAGATCGACAAGTGGATGCGACAGAGGTCCTCGTGCGGATCGAACTGCCGTTCGCCCAGAGCGCAGGCGATCCGCATCAACGCGCGGCTCCGCTTCTGCATGGCTTGAATGCGCGTGGTCATGGTCTCATCGCGCCGGGCGTCAACGGCGGCTCGATCAACTGCGCAATTGTCGCGCGAGTGTTGCGATCAATCGCCGGGTATGACGCGCCTTCGCTGCATACAATCTTGCCATCGGCACGGTCGGCGTGTCGAGCCGAAGGCTGAGATCGAGGCGCTCGTCGCCACGAAGATTGGCCCATGCCCGGCGGCTGTTGGCGAGTTCGTCCCGTGCGATCACGAGCATCTGTCGCAGTGCGCGCTGACGATCGGTTTCGAAATCCTCGCGCGAGTACGCATCGCATTCCGTTGCTTCCAAGCGGGAACGGAGCAGGTAAAACTCTTCCGCGTTGGCCCAGGTACGCCACGTGCAGGAGAGATGACGCAAGATTCGTCGCTCGCTCACGAAGTTGGCCCGCCGATGCCGCGGCACGAGCCGCTCGACCAATTCGTATAACGCGAGCGCCCGGTCCCAAGCCTTCGACGCGCGCCGGACGCATTCCGCCGTTACGTGGAACGGGTCGCGACACTGCGGAACGATCTGTGGGCGGATCAGGTTAGTCTCGTACGGCAGCGGGCGTCGTTGAACACGGTCGGCTTGCGTCGAGAACCCCTCACCTTCGTAGAAACAATAGCCGAGAAACGCGTCATCCAGCTTCTCATCTTTCCGCAGCAACAACGGATTCGCCGAGCCCATGAACTGAATCCTCGTGTAGTAGCCCATGAGATGGATCGGAAGCATCTCCAGCGCTTCGCCGAAAAGCCGGTAAGCTTTGTAAACCCTCGGCGCTGCGCGCTCGCCGAAGTCTCGAGCGATCATCTGGTCGAGCAGTTTGCTTGGATCGGGCCCAGGGTTCCAGAGTTGCCACGACGCCAATTCCATTGGCGGGCCATCGCTGAAACCGAACAACGGCCAGCCCATATGAATGTCACGCGCGACCGACTTCCGCAGCAGCGTCCAGCGGCGGGCCCAATGGTCCATGACCGGCAAGTATGGCATGAACCCGGCCTCCCAGCCTTGCAGCGTCTCGGTCTTCACGCAAATCCGCACGCCGGCCACGACAATTCTTCCGCGCCAACCGGACGCGAGACGTGGATCGCGACCTCGCCTTTGCGGGCGGCGGACCGCGATCGCACCCCGTTCAATTCACTCGGTATGATGCGCTTGCTGAGCGGCGGGATCACCGCCGGTTCCCGTGCGGCGTCCGCAGACACGGTCGCCGGTTTCGGCGCGACCATGCCGGCAAACATCTTCCCCGCGCCACCCGGGCCGAACGAGGCGGCGACCAGCGCGGCGAAATTGCCGAAGCCTTTCTCGGCAGAAAAACTCCACGTGCTCAATTCGCCCGGCAGCGGCGCGCGGTTGCGAGCGAAGTTGACTAGCCACCGCGTCCCGTCCGTCGGCGGGCGACCGCCGAGCGGCGCGTACGGGATTCGGATCTCGGCGGTCCATTCCTTGTCGCCGATGCGCGTCGCGCTTTGCCATTCGGCGTTCCACGCACTATCGTCCACGTCCCCCTCGCCGCCCGGCGTGATGCGCGAGTCGTACTGGGCGTTGGCGGCGTTGACGATGAAATGAAAGCTCTCCTTGCGTTCGCCGTGTACGTCGAGGAACTCGGTCGTTCCGCCCTGAGAAGTCGGGCCGGCCAGGCCGTCGTTGTTGTTCAGGTTTGTCAGCCGCACCTTGCCCGGGTTCGGTCCGAGGAACAGGCGATCGAGCGAGCAGTTTCCGAGGAAGCCGTTTGGATCGTTTGGCCCGAGATCGGTCCCGCCCACCTCGTAGCCGTAATAAGTGGCAGCCACCTCGCCATTCATGCGGAAGGTCAACCCCTCGCCGTCGAATTGTGAGGCGTTGGTCATGTAGTTCTACACGCTGCTCGGATTCGCGCCGACGAAATTGATCAGCGCGTTACGCGAGCGCAGCGTCGTCTCGATGCCGAAGATGATGTGGCTGTCCGAGCGGAACGTGCTGCCGTCAATGTCCACCAGCACGCCCGTGCCGTAGCCATTCTGATTTCCAAAGGCTGTGCTGCCGGAACTGGACATGCGAACCGAGGCGCCGTTGGTGAGCCGGAGCGTGCCGGTGCTGAACGAATCCACGCGCGTGTTCATCTGGAGTTGGCCCCAAGTGTGCGTATCGCGGCGCGTATGTGGCCGAAGCGAACAGATCGGTGTTCGGTTCCGTGGTCTGGATGATGCGGACGCCCGGGTTGGCCTGATGAAAATGACTCCAGCGCGTCCGGACTGAACACGCGGTTCAGGCTTTCGCTTGTTGTTCTTGACCGTGTCTGAACACCTGCCATTACTTCCGCCTTCAAATTGACAGGAGCCACCATGATCGAAAAGCGACTTCTCAAACAACTCTGGGCCGCACTGGCTGCGCTTCCCCGCGTTTCCCTCGCGCAATTGCCCACGCCGCTGGAGGAGCTTCCGCGATTGAGCAAGACGCTCGGCGGCCCGCGCATTTTCATGAAACGCGACGATCTCACCGGGCTGGCGTTCGGCGGGAACAAATCGCGCATGTTCGAATACGTCCTCGGAAAAGTCGTAAAGCAGACCCGGCACGACTGCGTCATCGCCGGCGCCGCAGTGCAATCGAACTATTGCCGGCAGATGTCTGCGGCGTGCGCGAAGATCGGCATGCCGCTGCATCTCGTATTGCGAAAAGTGCGGCGCCAGGATGGGAAGAAGTTGGAAGGGAACTATCTGCTCGACGCGTTGTTCGGCGCGAAAATCCAGATCATGGAGGGCGGCTGGCCGGAACAGCGGAAGAAGATTTACGAGGTCGCCGGGAAGCTGCGCCGGCAAGGCAAGGACCCGTACGTCGCCCGCGCCGCCTACGATGGCGACAACTGGCTCAACGCCGCCGCCTACGCGCACAGTTTCGCCGAGATGATCGAGCAGGCCGACGCGCGGAAGCTTCGCATCGACGCGCTCTACATGACTTCCTCGGACACGACGCAGGCGGGCGAACTGGTGGCGTGGAAATTCCTGCGGTGCAAGTTTCCGATTCACGGCATCGACACGGTCATTTTCGAGGGTGACAGCGTGCGAACGTTCGTGGATATCGCCAACGAATTGGAATCGAAGCTTGGCCTGCCCACCCGCGTCACACGTGCGGACGTGCACACGACCGGCAAGTATATCGGCAAAGCGTACGGCCTGCCCACGCCCGCCGGCCTCAAAGCCATCAAGCTCGTCGCCCGGACCGAGGGCATTCTTTGCGATCCCGTTTATACAGGCAAAGGCCTTGCCGGCTTGATCGCCGACATCCGCGCGGGCAAATGGAGGAAGAACCAGAACGTCGTGTTCCTCCACACCGGCGGCGCGCCGGCGTTGTTCGCTTATGCGGAGAGTTTGGAGTTGTAGCCGGAATTCGCCTGTCGATTCGTTTTGACTTTGCTGGTGCCGCCGGGTATCCAACTGCATCGTACGTGAGGAGAAGGGGCCGTGGGCGGGTTGACTCATTTCAGATCGCTTGAACTCGCCATCGCATTCTCCCAACCGGTTCTAAACGGGCAGTCGTCAGGGGAGTCTCAAAGCCTCAACGCAAAGAAGCGGAGTTTTTCATCAGAACAGTCAAAATCATGGTCTGCTTGTTGGCGTTGCTGGCCAGCGCCGTGCGCGCTGTCGCCGAGCCTCATGACCAAGTGCGGCGGCGCTCTAACATGCGGAACAGGTTCACTCTCAGAATGGGAGATCCCGGGCTTTTTGCGTAGGGTTCTGGTTCCACGGAATGAAACAAGGACAACATATGAAACGAAATACTCTTGCGATCACGGCCGGCAGCGCCGGTGTCATCACCAACACCGCCACCGTAGGCGCCAACGAAACTGACTTGTTGCCCACCGACAACACGGACACGGTGCTCACGACAGTCAGTACGCCTCCTCCCGTGGGCGACGACCTCACCGTCGAAGTGGACGTTGCTCCGATCACCTGCGTGAGCACGCCCAAAGGCCCCGCTTGCAGCACTTCAGGGACGGTGGAACTGCTCAACAACGGCGTGGCCTACGGCATGGCCAGTTTCACGCTGGATATGTCCGACGCCACCAAACCGCCCCAGCCCGGCAAGCCATTGAAACCCAAGTGGGCGTTCGATCTGCAAATCACCGACCTGAGCTTCGACCTCGGCGCCAATCCGTCGGCGAAGGTCAACTTTTATTTGTCCGACGATGCGGTCTTTGATGCGGGCGACGTCCCGTTGCTCAAGCCCGGCAAGGAGCCGACGACGGCGTTGCTGAACACATTGGCGCAGGTGTTCAAGACGCCGAATTTGAGTTTCAAGATTCCGAAGAGCACGAGCTTGAGCGGAAAGTACGTGATCGTGGTGATTGACTTCGACGATCAGGTGACCAAGTCCAACGACAACAACAATACGGCCGCGTTTGGACCGATACCATAGGGATGCCAAATGACCGCCACGCAGCGAGATGGGATGGTATGGCTATGGAAAGTACCAACATGAAATCCAACCGAACCTGGGCCGGTCTGACGCTACTCGCCTGGACCCTCGCTTGTGGGGACGCACCTGCAGCGGTCACACTCATCGAAGAGACGTTTCCCGACTCGGACTGGGCGAGCGCGATCATCCTGGACTCGACGCCGGGCAGCAACGCCGTCTCCAGCTCCATGCAGATTGGTAGCGGCGGGAGCTCGGGCGAGTTCCGCCAAACCGACATGACCGTCACCGGCCCCGGCGGCGTAGTGATCACCCACTTCTCGCCGCTGCTGGTTTATGATCCCAGCACGGGCGCGGTTGCTCGGATCCAATTGACAGTGGACGGACGGTTTCTGGGCGGATCGGCGGGCACGTCGGTGATCGGAATCAGGATTTTAATCGAACAGAGTGGCACCCTGTACTCCACCACCGGTACCATCGGCCTGGCCGTGGCAGAGGGGCCTGGCAACGGCCAGCCGGGTCCCTGGATGCGGTTCAACAATCTGGACGCGTTATCGGACTCGGATTGGGTGGTCGTGGGAGGCGGCCCGGCTATGCTCGACTACTCGACCAACGGTGGGCCGATCAAACTCGGTTACCTGACCACCACAAGTGAAGCATTCGGCAATCCCCTCTCCGTCACCTGCGGCGTGGACAGGGTGGCGTACACGATCATCAGTCCGAACGACGTGGACCTGAAGATCGCCAAGAACGCTGCGCCCATCCCCGCCATCGTCGGCAGCAACTTGACCTATACGATCACCGTTACGAACGCCGGCCCGGGTACGGCCTCGAACGTGGTGGTGACCGACACGGTACCCGATGGCACGACGTTCGTCTCGGTCTCGACCGGCTGCTCGGAATTGAGCGGCACCATCACTTGCAATCTCGGCACCCTCACCGATGGGCAGAGCACCAATGTGACCGTCGTAGTCATTCCCACCATGGCGGGAACGGTCACCAACACCGCGTCCGTGAGCGCCGATGAAGCGGACGTGTTTCCCGCGGACAACTCCGACACCGACCCCGTGACGGTGAACGATCCCGTCCCCATGGGCGATGACCTGACCGTCGAGGTGGATGCCGATGACTTCGCCTGCGTGGCTGCTACGAAGGGCACCACCTGCACCACCACCGGGACCATCGCCCTCCTCAACAACGGCGTCGAGTACGGCATGGCTGACTTCGACCTTTCGATCACCGACAGCACCAAGCCGGGCAAACCGCCCAAGATCAAGTTCGCGCTCACCATCACCAACTTGACCTTCGACCTGGGCGCGAACCCGTCGGCGACGCTCAACGTCTATCTGTCCGACGACCCGGTCTTCGACGCCGGCGACACGCCGCTGATTCAGGCCGGCAAAGAGCCGACAACGGCGGCGTTGGACGCGCTGGCGCAGGCGTTCAAGACGCCCAAGTTGAAAATCAAGATCCCGAAAGGCGCGGGCATCAGCGGGAAGTTTCTGCTCGTGGTAATCGATCCCGACAATCAGGTGGTCGAGTCCGACGACAATAACAACGCCGCCGCGCTCGGGCCGTTGCCGTAGGTGATGCCATGCTGCGCTTCCTTCCGCTGCTGATCACCGCGCTGATGGCATGGATCCCGATGGCGCAGGGCCAGTTGGTTTTTCCCGACGGGGATGATGTCGTGACGGTCGATCCAGACGCCGGGCCGACCGGCAACGGCCGGATTTATGTCGGCGATCACAGCCTGTTCCCGGACCCGTGTCATTATCGTACCAACCTCCCGCCGGGGAAAGTCATTCGCGCAGCCGTGATCGGCAAGGAGGACGGCGTGCCCGCCGTCGGCATTGCGAACGGTCAGGGAGCGCTCTCCCTCATCCCGCTTTCCGACTTCGAGAAAGTGGACAAGAACGGCAACCCCTGCACGAACTCGGCCAGTGCGCAGATCGCCACGGCGGCGGTGAGCTCGCAAGCGACCAGCATTCCCGTTTCAAACGACGCCGACGCGGTGGGCTTGTCCTGCGACTCGCGCTTTGCGGTCGTCGTGGGCGCCAACAGCGCGACCCCGGTTTGTCTGGTCGATCTCGTCGCACACCAGGAAGTGGACACCTACGCCTACGACGGAATCGGGCGAAACGTGGCGGTCTGCGATGATGGGTCGGTGCTCGTGGCGCTGAACAGCGCCCCCGTTCTCACCAACAGCGTGCTGCGGCGGCTGACCATCGCGCAGCCGGGCCAGTTCAACGATCCCGGCGAGGAGTTGACGCTCGGCCCGAACGTCGAGATCCGCAAAGTCTTCAGCGTGCCCGGGTCCAAGACGTGTGTGGCCCTGACCACCGAGTCCACCGATACGAACACCGTCTCGCGGCTCGTCTCGCTCAGCATCCCCGGCCTGCAAGTGTTGGACTCGGTGCCGCTGAGCGGGTTGATCGGACACGTGGCGGCGGTGTCATGCGCGGGCGACAAGGTCTATGTGCGCAGCGGTAAAGGCGGGCCGCAACCCGATTTCATCGAGGGGTTCACCTACGATCCCGTGACCGGCGCGATCGGGGACGCAGCGAGCGTAACCATTACCAACGTCTCCTTTGCCACCACTTCGATCTTCGAGCACGCTCTGGCCATTTCCCGGGACGGCACGCGGCTGATCGCCTCGGAAACGGCGGTGATCCCGACGCCGGAGGTGCCCGCGCCGCAAGTCACGATCTTCGACGCCACGACGGGAGCGCGGCTGGGCAAACTCGAAGGACCCGAATTCGTCAGCCCCGGCACGGTCGCCACCGTGCCGTGTTGCGCGACCAATTCGGAGCCGTTCCTTCTCTGCTCGCTCGCGCCGCAGGCCGACACGAACCTCGTCGGCGAAACTCACACCGTCGTCGCCACCGTGACCTCGAATGGCGTACCCATCAGCGGTATCACCGTGGATTTCACCGTCACCGCCGGTCCCAATAGCGGCGAGACTGACTCCGACACGACCGATGCGAATGGCGAAGCCGTTTTCACGTACACGAGCGACGGCACGCCGGGCAGCGACGCCATCTCCGCCACCGGCAGCGTGAACTCGGTGGCATTCGCGTGCTCGGCGAACAAAGTCTGGACCGAGGGCGTGGCCGACCTTTCCGTCACCAAGACCGCGTCGCCCGATCCCGTGGAAGTGGACGGCGATATCACCTACACCATCACGGTCACCAACCGCGGCCCCGGTACCGCCTCGAACGTGGTCCTGGTGGATACACTACCGAACGGTGTCACGTTCGTCTCCGACACCGGCGGCTGCGACGAAGTGGACGGCGTGGTCACGTGCGATCTCGGTCCGCTCGCCAGCGGTGAATTCGCTGAGATAGACATCGACGCGACCGCCGCCGCCGCGGGGTTGTTGACCAATACCGTCGCGGTCGCAAGCGACGCCTCCGATCCGGTCCCTGCCAACAACACGGCCCAGGCGATCAGCACCGTCGCCGCGCAATTGCCGGATATGGCCCCGGAGATCGCCGACGAGGACATCCTTTGCGATGACACCAAGGGACTCGTCTGCCAACTCCTGGCTGAAGTGGCGCTGCTGAACAACGACGTGGCGTTCGCGACCGGCACCTTCAGCTTTGCCGCCGCGTGCAAGAAGTGTCCCGACTCGGTGAAATGGAAACTGTCCGGCACACTCACTCTGACGTCGCTCGATCTGACCGGCATTCCCGACCACGCGCTCGCGTTGTATCTCTCCGAGGACGACGAAGTGGATGCCGGAGACATCGCATTGATCAAGAAACCCATCGAGGTCCTGACGTTGGTGAAGCTGTTTCAGAGCGGCAAGCCGTTGAATCTCAAGGCAAAGGTGCCGGCGGGGGCGGACCTGTCGGAGTTGTTCCTGCTGTTGGTCGTTGACGACGGCGACGCTGTGCCGGAGGCCGACGAAGAGAACAACGCCGCTGCATTCGGACCACTCAACTGACGCAGCGTTGCCCGCCCGCAACAACCCGTGATTGACTTGCTCGGTGGGGTTCCCCATAAATACCGGCGCGTGAACCGAAACGGGCGTGGGTGACGGGCCTCCGTGCGTTCTCATTCATATGACAACATGCATCGTCACAGAATGACCATGTCAACCTAGCAAGGTCGAACGAAACCAACAACACCGCCGCACTCGGGCCGATCCCGTAGCAACACTGCGGCCCGACAGTCCCAAATCAAACCAAGGCGAAACGAAGAAAGGTAAGCCATGAACACGAAACGCATACAAACCAAGACGACTTGGTTTGCGGCTACGCTGGCGTTGGCGCTGTGCGGCGCCGGTGTGCAGGCCGCCACGTTCACCGTCACCAACACCAACAACGACGGACCGGGCTCGTTGCGCGCGGCCGTCTCGAACGCCAACGCCAACGCCGGCGCCGACATGGTCGATTTCAACATCCCCGGCGCCGGCCCGCACACGATCAATCTCTTGTCCACGGTGTTTGTCGGGGACACCGTGACCATCGATGGCTACACGCAGCCGGGCGCGAGCGCGAACACGCTCACCCAGGGCCTCGATGCCGATCTGCGCATCGTCCTGGGCGGCGGCGGCGGCGGAATCGATGGGCTCGCGTTGTTCACGGCCAATTCC
>Ga0187892_10003813_pt1 | contig 26692 bp, 25 predicted proteins | sample MA1701073metaG_FD_139345 | JGI IMG/M metagenome (GOLD analysis project Ga0187892, IMG submission 139345) | Bio-ooze microbial communities from a basaltic lava cave in the Kipuka Kanohina Cave System on the Island of Hawaii, USA - MA170107-3 metaG ... | reverse complement strand
CCGTAACGCCAGATCGGTGCCCGACCATTAACAATTACAAGAGCACCACGACGGATCGTGGGCAGCGGCGGCAATGGGCAATCCGGCAGAATCGGATCTTCCACGGCAATGGAATAGAAAATGAAATCCGTCACAAAGAAACCCTCAATATCTCAAGTTCAACACCGATCTAAAATGATCGAGATCGTCGGGCTTTCGAGCCAGCGCCTCAATCTGACTTCGAACCAGGAGATTGCAGTTATAAATGGCCGCACGGTTTGCCAAGCTGGCTTTGAGTTTTCCGTTGTTCCGGTCAAGGACGTGATCGGAGGTGGTTGCCAGCCACGATTTTACCCGCAGAGCGCGAAACTGACGCGTCACGGCTTCCACTTTATAAAGCACATCCAAACGAGGATCGTGCGATTGAGCCCCCGATTTACACTCCATCATACACAGGTGATAGGTGTGCATGAAAGCGACGTCGAAATCGTTGCCAGATGAATCGCCGCGTGCTCCCACCTCCAAGCCTAAACGGACGTCGGAGAGTCCCAGAGAAACGGCATGGCGCGAAAGCAATCCCCAGAAGAAGGCCTCCAGCCAGCCCCCAGTGAGAAAGTCTACCTCGTGTTTGTCCAGTCGGCCTACCCACGAGCCATCCGCTGTCCGCGTGAGGCGAAAACAACTCGAGAGGCTTGCAGAGATGCTGTCGTCAAGGAAGCAGCGTCCCGACGCGAGAGTGATTCCTTTGTCTCGAGCTTGATTACGCTCCTCGTCGCTGAGTGGCAGCACACTCTTCCCCACCGAGTGCTCCGCGATAAGTCGCGCACACTCCCACCATCCGGTAGCCCGCTTCTCAGCGAGGGCAATCTTTTCGTCGGACTTGCGGGACTCAAAGCCGTAACCGGCCAGAAACTCCTTCATCAACAACACGTGGTTGAACTTCTCGGTGTGTGTGCTATCAATGTCTCTCCATTCTCCTGGCTGCTCAATATTGGTGTAAACCAGGCGACCCCCGACCGACTTGAAGAACTCGTAGGTTGCAATGGCCATGGGCTTGTTTCCGCCGGTAAGGTTCACGATCCACTCACATGAAGCATAGCGGCCGTAAGCGCGGCGCAATGCTTCCCGGATCGTCTCCAAATGGTCTTCTGAAGCCAGTGGTTCAATGTCGTGTTTGTGTCGGTACTCCCGACCGCCGATACGGAGCGCTTGTAGGAGATTTTCCGCGGCTGGTTGAAGCTTCATGGCCGTCGATTCCACCAGAATCAACCGATCGGGCTGAAAATGATGCACAGAAAGAAGATTCGGAACGTGTTGCGCAGAAAGCAGACAGAGCAGGACTCGCATGTCACACCTAATTCGGTAAAGTCACCCAGATCTGATTTGAGAGCCCGAAGCACCAGCGAGGGTCCATCGCGATACCCCTCGCTGTGCTCATTCGCGCCACATCAGAGCGTTCGGCGTCTGAGGAGCGCGGGCGAGAGGTAGTCCCAATTCCCTCGCTGGCGCTTCGGGCTTTCAGTCTACGTCGGCGCCGGAACATCAGGGGCAACGCCTTGTACAGTTAGCTTACAGCCTTTTCTTAAACACCCCCCGCGGTGTCTGGCCGGGCAATCGAGTGATTTCAGCTCGGACCTTCTCGCCTTGGCTGAGCTTTGGGAAGGATGGGAAATTCTTGCAAAGGATTGTCTCACCCGCCTCAGTCTGCACCTGGGCGTTGCCATTCGCCCTCACGGATTCCAACAGAGTGACGGTTTCGAGGCGCTCTCTTGGTAAAGGGGCAGTTTCCTTTCGAGGCGAGTACCATCCGCTCTTTCCGGAAACAGTTCCAGCAGACGAACCAGGATCGGGCAGAGCTTTGTCTGGCGGAGGTGGGCTGATGAGCGAAGACCTGGGCCGGGTTGCTACATCTCTGCTGCGCTGATCCTCACTCTGCGTCTCAGGCTTCGCGGAACCGTCATTGGGATCCAAGCGTGCCGAGGGAGTAAGAGCCATGGTCTCTTCGGCAGATTCGTGGACCACTGGGGACACGGATGCTGGCGGGAGGTTCGCAATCGACTGCCAGGGCATCGGCACCGCAAGGCCGAATGCCAAGTGCGCCAGCCTCATTCCGTGTTCTGAAAAGTGTGCCACGGCGGCGGGTGCCAGCAGTTCCTCCATGACGATGCACCGCCCCAACCTGCCCATTTCCGGTAGACCCTTGAAACAGGCGCCAGCACGCAGCATCAGCAGAGGACGTTTGAACACCTCGTCCACGCCAAAGTCCGGCCCCAGTTTGCCGTACTTCGTGAAGGACTCCCAGTATCCTTCAGTCGGGTCGTCGGGACTTGGCTGAAAGGTAGAAAGCATCGTGCAGCCGCCTGCAGATTCACCCTTGTCCAGCCAGTCAGCGGGATCGATCCTGGAATCCAGCCGGAACTGCCCTTTGCCTGCTGAAGCATCTGCCCCGAAACCAGACTGGCTCACCTCGCGGAGCAGCTCTTCAACGAATCCCTCGAAACCTGGCGCCACTCGGGCGTAAAGCGTCAGGTTCGACATTTCGGGTTCTAACACCCATTCCTCACGAGAGAAAAGAGAACCACCTTCACTGGTTGTATTGGTTTGGCGTGCCAGTGTATTTCGCAGTTGCGAGTAACGATGCGTTCCGTTTGTCGTGATAAGGTCGTTCAAAGCGAGCGGCGCCCCGTGTTGGAGTTGCCGAAATGCTTCGGTCGAAATCCATCGCGTGCGTTTCACAAACTTACGCTGGTCGGCTGGCCAGTTTTGCAACCGAAGGGCCACGGGAAATGGAAGGTAGTCGTCCGGGAATGCGTCTGAAAGCACAAAGCGGGGTTCTCCGGCCAGAGCGGGCTCCAGCAGCTCCCGCCGCAGGAATTCACCGCCCCGCGTGCGAGCGCAAGACCAGCAGAGCATGCCTGCGAGCGTATCCGACTGCCAGGGCGTCAGCCAGGGGGATTCAGGAAAGATCTTGAAGCGATAAAGTCCCACGAAATCTCCTTACAGAGTGAACGGCTCACCGTCCAGTTTCAGATCACGCAACTCAATCTCGCCTGAACCTTTGCTGATGCCCGATCCGAGGCCAGTTTGCTGTAAGGCTCGGAGGCCGTCCTTCACGAAGGCAACAAGAGCCTGGCCGCCAGTCTGAGTGTTGTGCTGCACTTGTGAGTCGAGGTCCCAAACTTGGATGCCAATCTTGAGCCCAAATTCGGACCCAGCAACAACTCTTTCCACCTTCCTCGGGTGAAGAGCTGTGCCCGTCTTGCGATCGATCACGTTCTCGGATTTCAGCTCTGTTTGCCCGCCACTCAGCAGTTGGGCATCGCGGACAATAATGCGAGACGGTCCCAAGTTGTGCGTGGCTTTCTTGTGCGGACCAAAAACACGACAGACTAAACAGTCTGCATTGGCGCATCCGCAGGGTTCGTTCGAATCACGGCCACCAAACCTGCCCTGGGTCTGCTCCAACTCCGACCGCATCTTCCCTTTAATGGATGATCCCGGTAGATAGGGCTGAAGAGTGACGGGATGCTTGATGCAACTCAAGTCTGTTCCGCCAATTTGCAACAGTTCGTCACTGCCGCCGATGCGGAGGCCGCTGCGGCAATGGATAATGCCAGTGATAGTGTGGTGTCCCTTCTTTTGCATAATCAGCTCCTCTCGTCCCTGAGAAATGGTGCTCCAAACCCAACAAGTGCTTCAAAGTGCGGAAGGAATCCCTTGAGAAAATCTTGCTCACTCCGGACACTGGCAACGTTCCGCTCAATAAAATCGTGGAAAAGGCGAGGGATCTTCTTGGGAGACTTGCCATAGGCGTCGCTGGCTGCCACATCAATCTTACGAAAGGTCGCCTCTTCGGCTTCCCACTTTGAAGTCCGAGATCTCAAGCGTGCTTCTATAGCCCGACAATGCTGAAAAAAACGGCGTACTTGATGGGTGGTCAACTTAGGCTGGCCGTTTGCCATCGCCCGCACCAACGGAACCATTTTGTGACGGTCCACACACTCAGGCCGCAGGTTACCAGTTCCGTCAAAATACCCTCGCTCCAGATAGCCGGGCCACAGTTGCTGCAGGGTTGGTTCTTGGGCTCCACCGTGCGACTGGAAATGTCCCGGCGAGCCTCTTTGTCCTCGGTCTCTTGGTTGATCTCCTGGCATGTTCAGTCCTCCTCGCGCGGTGCGCGTGTTGCTGTCAAGGCGTAACGGAGAATCGCCGGCAAGTAGTGCACCTCAGGGTCATCCAAATTGTCGAAACGCTCCATCAGCTTGTCCCCCCAGCGGCGGATGTCGCTATTTGGAGCATAGTTCCTCGAAACGTGATAGGCCAAGCGGGACGTGGCGAGCAAGTCTGGGCTTTTGTCTCGTTCAGGGTCTCCGCGCCGTGCTTCCGCCAGTTGCAACAGCGTGTGGAGCCAACCGCGTTGCGCCTTCCCCTGCGTCACCCAGTTCGCGAGCTGCCGGGCACAATTCAAGATCGTTTCGTGGTGCTCCCATTTCCACACCTGTCCGAACGCAGCAAACCGATTCTTGCCCTCCGGACCTGCGCCCCCTCCGGCCTTGGCCTGCTCCAGGAGACCAGCGGTCTCTGCTACTGCATTCTTCACTGGACGTTTCGGCTTGATCAAGGCCATGCCGGCGCTGAGTGTCAAATCACGAGATCGGAACTTCTGATCAAACAGCCCTTGAACCCGGCCGGCGAAATCCGCCATAACATCCCAAGGGCCAATCAGCAATAGATCGTCGCCTCCTGAGAAGATGGTGTAGATCGAGCGCCACCGGCTGTCTGAACCCGCCTCCATCTCCTGCTTGAGTTGGCCGCTAAAGAACTCGTCTAGTTCGTCGCTAAAGCGGGACACAGGTGTCAATTCAGTGTTGGAGGAAAGCAACTGCGAGAAAGCCCGGCCCAACCAATCCACGTCCGCTTTCAGCACCGCCAGCAAGCAGTCACCGCGGCTTTTTCTTGCGAGATCCGTAAACCACACGGGCTGGCCCTTCTCGGTTGGCACATAAGCAATGAGACGCCGGTTCAGAAACCGGTCTGCCGGACACCAATCCGGACGAGTTTCAGGTTCAACCAAGTTCGCAACCTTGACGGTACGAGGTGTAATCTCGACGACTCGCTCGGTGGAGAGGTTGAAGCCAAGGTCAAAGGCCTGATAGTCCGCCTGAGTCAGGGAGTGGCTAATCACCAACCATTTCGCCTGTGGGAGCCGCCTGCCCATGTCATGATCTGCAGCGCACCGATCACAGACTTTGCGCTGGTTGCCCGTGTCGGAGTCAGTTTCATGTTTCGCTGCCTTGGCATGCCCGCATAAGGCACAAGGCTGATCGAGAGGGTCCAGCACCAGGTGCGTTGGATCCCAAGATTGAGTCTGCAGCGGCGACCAAGAGCGGAGCTTCTTGCGTTCCAAGGACGCTAGTGCAGCCATGTAAGCTGCCGTCTCCGATACTTCAATCTCTGCAGCGGCTAGCGAGACCCTGAGTTCGCCTCTCGCTTCCTTTAAGAGCCAGGCGCTCATCTCTTGTTCGACTGACTCAAGCTGTTTATCATTTTGCGGCGAACTTGGTCCCCGCAGCAGGAACTTGCCAGCGCCTGACAATACGAAATGGTCGGAGTCTATGGGCCATTCAAGAGCACGAAGCACACGCAGCGCCGCAGCTTCGGCGAGCAATTGGATGAAGAAGGATCGCGCTCGCAAACGTCGCGCCTGTCCGCCGCCCGCTTCGGCCACGTCGAACAGGTAGCTTTGGATGCCTGAGATGTCCCCCAGTACGATCATGAAGCCCTCTCCCAAAAGGAGTCGCACCTTCTGCCAATGGGCTCGTCACCGACGTTCCGGTGTTGATTCGAAGGCAGTTGATTCGAGAGCGAACAACCTTGATTCCGGATTCAGTCTATAGGAAAGCAAAAGCAACCATAAACCATCAACCTTGATCGCAGAGATCTGCACTCCTTCAGATAACCGACTGTAACCTCTGGCGCTCGGGTTTTCAAGGTATTGGCTTCCAAACATCGCCTGCACACGAGCTTACAAGTGCTTCTTCCAGTCCAGATAGGCGGCGATGTACAAGTGACCAGCCGGGAAGGGAGAAATCAGCTCCACCGAGCGGGCTTCCACTCGATGAGGTTTACCCTTGCGCTCGCAAACAAAATCGAGTCCGAATTCTTCATCGTCCGGCCACTCCATTCCGACTATCTTGACCCTATCGCCAAGCACCTGGGCTTGAAACGGGAACTTCACCTCTTGCTCGATCATGGTCAGCAATCCCGAGTGCTGCTCGTACTCGCCATAGCAGTCCAGAATCGCCTCATCGAAAGCTTCCCGGACTCGTTCCGGGTCCAGTTGAGCTGTCCACCTTTGTGAACGACCTTTCGACAAACTTCGCATGGAGTCTCCTCCTTCCACTATTCAACGTCGAAAGGTCGTGTTGGAGTTGGACCGCTGATTCGAACCCGGTCAAGGTCTGTGTTCTGTTGCAATCCGTCTAGTTCCCGACGTACATCCGGACTTGCATCCGGACTTGCATCATTGTCTTCGTCGGGGTGCCTCGGTATACTGCTCCCCGGAGGCCTGCGATGACGCGGAAAGTCGTTTTGGAACCCAGCGCTGACGGAGGCTTCACGGCTCTCGTTCGCAGCTTGCCCGGTTGCATTAGCGAAGGAGAAACGCGGGCGGAAGCATTCGAGAACATTCGCGAAGCCATCGCACTCTATCTGGAACCCCTTCAGGACGAAAGCGTCGTCGAGACGCTCCACCGGGGCCACAAAAGCTAAGGAGCATAGAATCCGATGACCTACCCTTATGTGATTTCCGACCCTTTGATTTGCGTCGGGCAGCCCCATGTTCAGGGCACCCGGATTACTGTCCAACGAATTGCTCTGGAAGTTGAGCAACTAGGCATGACCCCCGACGAAGTTCTTGCTGCCCATCCCCATCTGACTTTGGCCCAGGTCCATGCTGCCCTCGCCTACTTCTATGACCATCGCCAGGAGATCGACCACGCGGCAGCAGAGCTCAACACCATTGAGCAAGAATTGCGCGCGCGATTCCCCTCCAGGGTGCAGCAGCTACTCTCCCCCAAATCGAGCTGATTTGCATGGCGCTGGCCTTCTTCTTCGATGAATGTGTGAATGAGGCGCTGGCTTTGGTGTTGCGCGCCCACGACATTGATGTTGTCACCACCACAGACCTCGGACGCAAGGGCATCAGCGACGCCGAGCAGTTGAAGTATGCCACGCAAGAAGGCCGTATCATCTACACCACCGACCGGGATTTTTTGCGGCTCGCACATCGCTGGCTGGCAAGCGGAGTGCCATTCTCCGGTATCGTCTATCACGCTCCCGGAAGATTTTCTTTCCGAGAAACGATTGAGGCTCTGTTGCTCATCAACGTCATCTACGAACCGGAAGAAATGCGGAACCGCATTGAGTTTGTTTAGCGGGTGTCCCGCCTTCGTGTCACGTCTGAAGCACAGCGACAAACAAGCCCAATCCGAAATGGCAACCATAGCCCAATGCCAGAGGGCCACTCACCGCCTCCGCAAACTCCAATTCAAACCCGTAAGCGAAGCCCTGGCCCCGGCTGCCTTGACCTGAGAGCCGTTGGCGCTGGAAATCGGTCCAGAGCAGTACCCGGCTGGACACAGAAGACTGCGAGAGCGGGCGGACTACTAGCGCGGCTGGCAGCCCGTGGCGCTCCAGTTCCGCGCATAACTGATCCGGGGGATTCTCTCGTTGCGTCCCTCGAAACTTCTGGTGGCGCGGCGGGATGAAGGGTGTTGCCGACCGCCAGATACGGGCTGGTCCCAAAAGTGGAATCTCCTCCAGCTTGCTAGTCCTTCCCAGCGCTTCCAGGGTGAGGTGTAGGTCTGGCTTGCTTCCCAGGTTCCGCATGGCGGTGAAGGCCTTCAGCGCAGTGAGATCATCTCTCTGGAACCCCTCGTCGTTGCCATGAGCTCCCTGACGACCCCGAGCAAAAAGGGTAAGGTGGTCGATCTTTCCGTCGCCATCCTCGTCAGTAGGCAGATAGAAACAGTGCCGATGGCCGGCCATCACGCTGCCATCGGCGGCCCGCCCGCTCAGGGTAGGAGAAGCTTCACCTGCGTACAGCCGCCCGAAGACCCCTTGCAAACATCGTCGCGCCGTCTCGCCCACCCAGAGCGTGTCTTCGAGGCGAGGCAACGCACTTCCTGCCAAGCGGTAACGAACCACGGTCACTACCCGTGCCTGCGATTGAAGCGAAGCTGTTAAGAGCGGCATTGCAACTCACTCCAGCGGTAGAGATTGCGGCTGGGACGTTGACGTCAAGCAGCCACATGTTGTTGTGCAATCGCTTCGGCGGCAACCAGCATGATTTCCTGGATGGCTTCCCGGGCAATAGGCGCGTAAGTTTGCCCGATCTCGTCCAAAGTCATTCCTTCACCCAGGCACTGCAGGATGAGGGTCACTGGCAGGCGGGTTCCGCGAATGGCAAGGTTTCCGTTGAGATACTCCGGGTCTTCTACAATCCACCGGAAACTCTTGTAAGACTGGGGTTCAGCCAGGACCATTGACGTTGCTCCTTTGCCGCAACTGTACTACCGCCGTGTTGCCATTAGACAGATTGACTCAAGCGGGGATGGGGGATCACTGTTGGTCCGGACCTGCCCCTTCAATCCAATCTCTGTCGAAGACTGCCGATTCCACCTACTAGCAGAACTGCTCCTCCAGCGTGAGTCTGGCGCTGCGCTGCCGCAAAACATCAGCGCAACAGTCGTCCGACGTCAGCTTGGAGCTTCGGCAGATTGGCTTGGACGATATCCCAAACCACGTTGGCGTCGACGGCGTCGTACCCGTGAATAAGGACGTTGCGAAAGGTAATGATCCGTCGATAGTCCGTGATCTGCGCGACTGTGGCCGGATCGCTCTTCGAACCGGTTTAGGGATTCGCCAATGATTTCGAACTGCCGCTCCACTGCCGACCGCAGCAGAGCATCGTCAATGTAGTCCTCGATCTTTCGGCCGACGCAGAATTGCGCGATCAGCTCCGAAGCACGGCGAATGTCGTCCAGAAGCTTCTTGGTCTCAAGCTGCATATAAGGACACGCGAGCCCGGTTTATCTTCTCAAGGAAATAAGGATTCTTGATAGCCTGGGTCATAACCAAATCCACGCGCCGTCGAAACAAGTGCTCAAGCGCTTCGAGCAAGCCGAAATAAGCGTCAGCATGTTCGCCCGGTTGAAGTGGCAGGAACTCCACCAGAAAATCCAGATCGCTCCGCTCGACGTCAAAACGCTTTTGCTCCAGCGCAGAGCCAAACACCTCCAGGCGTTTTACACGGTATTGCTGACAAAGCCGAGCCAGATCGTCGCAATGTTGTTTGATCAAAGGGATCATTGACTGGGAACTCCTCGCATCGATTCGGCTGTGACCCTTGAGATAGTAGCATTTCCTCCGGTTGAGCGCGTTCGGATGGTGCCCCCTCGGCCACGTCTGATCGCTGGATTTGATCGAAAGCCCGAAGCGCGAGCGAGGGATAGCCAGATAAAATCCTGGACTCGTCAGAACGAGCTCCGACGTGGATTACAGACGGGACGCAGGCGTCACTGTCCTTCGACCACATACTGAATCGCCGCTTTCACACTCGCTTCATCAAAAAGCCAACGGACGCTACCGCGTTCCGTCCACCAATTGCGGCGTTCTATGATAACGGTTCCGTCGCCACTGGTATCTGACTGATCCGCGATTGTGCTTCGAGTCGAGGACTGACCCTCGCTGGCGCTTCCGGACGGGGGCTGTCCTTCGCTTATGTTTCCCTCGCTGGCGCCTCGGGCTTTCAGTTCACGGGTGCACCAGGCTTTCAGCTGAGCGATGACCTTGTTGGGCGGCACGTTCTGGGCCGTCACGACCACATGGACATGGTTTGAACGGCAATTCACTGCATGAAGACGCCAACCTCGCAGACCGCAGTGACGCCGGATGGCGTCCTGCACGCACATTCGCTGGGAGCAATCCAGTTCGCACATCGGCTCAACCATAGTTTTTCGAGCACGACGCTCGACAGGAGGATTGGGGAGTTGGAAGCCGTGTCTGCGCATGACCCAGCCACGCTGATCACCGGGGAGCCATGTGCCATACGCCGTCCAGGTGAGCAAATAGGCAAGCGGCACCGATCGCATGAATCCCCCAACCGAAAGCTCGCAGCGCCAGCGAGGATGACGCTCTACCCGCACGCGTCATGGATCGCTAGGCGAAGTCTTTGCCGACACAAACAAGCCCAATCCGCAGTGACGGCCCGCGCCGATAACAATTGGGCCGGGCACCTGCACGTTGCTCTTGAACCGAAGCGTCAAGTGCACTGCAGTCTGGCTCTGCAAATAGTCGGGGCGGTAGTAACCCTGAGGCTGCTTGTTCCTGCCGTATTTGTGCGCTGAGTAGGATTTTGGGAATCGAGAAAACGGCGACCACTCGAACTCGCACGGCTGATCGATCCCAGACTGAAGCAGCGCACGTTCAATCAGCGCCCTCGTCTTGTCGGGCTTGTGGTCGTCGTGGCCGGGGAGAATGACAGGAGTGAAGCTGTGCCAGACATTGGCGGGCTCGGTGTAGCATCGCACAACACCATCACGGGTCTGCGGGGTCATGGGCACGAGGATCGGTGGTTCTTGACCGGCAAACGGGTCTGGCTGGTCGGGGTCCGGTTCGAGTATCTGGCCGGCCACGCGACGTACAACGTGATCGAGCCAGGCGTCATCGCCAATCGGCGCCACGATCATTACCCGCCGCACACCTGGGTCAGCATGCTCGTGCCCGACCGAAGGCAACGGCAGATAGGAGAGTTGACGATGATCCTTGGAATCAGCTTCAGCGTGACCGGCGACATAAGTCTCAACCCAATTCGACGCGACCCCGCGAGGCGGGTCGTTCATCATCGTCTCTTTCGCCAGATGCCGAACCATGCCGGAGATGTGGATGAGCCTTCGATGCGAATAACGGAAGCGCGAGCCGTCGGCATTGCGGAGTTCGAACACTCGCCAAGAACGACCGAGGGGACGCTCATCACTGGCGTAGAACACTTGTTCATATACTCGCGGCTTGTTCACGGTGTGTAATGGCTTGCCGTGTTCGATTCGCGCCATCACCGTCTCGTGACATTCGTTCAAATCTTGCAGGGTGGATTCTTGCCGTTCGGCACCCAGAATCGGTACGCGAAGCATGCCGTCCTCCCGCCACTCACCACGATTGGGATACCACCGTAGGCCCGGAAAGTTTTGAATGTCGGCTTCGGTCACCCGCTTCGCATCGGCGAACGCCATATCTATGCCCCAGCCCAATGCTACAAGACTCCGTGCCGCATGCCGGATGTGGTCGAAAGGCACGTCAGTCCTTCCCGCAATGTCCCACAGGTAATGTAACTGAGGCTTCTCGTCTTGTTTCAGAAGCATGAGCGTCGGAATGTTCAGTTTCGCCGCCAGTCGCTCCTGGCGGTCAACTTTCTTTGGATTATCTCCGTCGTTGTTGGGCACAAATCGGGTGAATCGGTGACCCTCTCTCGACTTGGGCGCTATGATGATCGGGGGATCCAGTCCTTGGAGCCAGGCCAAAGCCTTGCCATTGTCGCCTTCCAGTTCGCCGCGCCGCGCCACGCCGGCCACCAGTGCACAGAACAACCGGAACGGGGACGGCGGCCACTCCGGCGGTCCATTTCGCGACAACAGTCCGTGGTAGCGGTCATCAAGCAACTGAACGGTGAGAAGAAGGTACGTCATTGTGGGGCCGCCTGTCCCTCGCCTGCTTTACTTTCCTTGGCCGACTTCGTCCTGGCCTTGGTGGCTTCCTCGACGACTGCGTTCGCCGGGTGGCTCTTCTTAGCAAGCGTTTTTCGGCGCTTCTTGTCGATCGTAAGCCACGCTTCCGCCGTCTGCTTATCGAACTCGACGGCCCCAACGGGCTCGAACGAGACCTTGTCGACTGCCAGTTGTGTGTAGGCGATGGCCTGATTGTGGGTGAGCTCGACAGGGGTTTCAGTTCCATTGAAATCCACACGGTTCCACAACCCCTCAAAGTCCTTCTCGGTTGCAGCTCGTAACAAACATCCTTCTCGTAGATTGAAGGTGGTTTGGTCGCGGAACGACAACGCGACGAGAGAAAGGCCAAGCAAATACCTTTTTAGATTCGAGTCATCTGTCAACGTACGCAGCGCTACCAAGTTAATCATGGCCTCCTGCCAGATTTCGCCGCGAACCTGAACGCCGCCATGTGTTCCCGTCGCCAACGAATACTTGAAGCCCTCTTGGGAGAGTGGGTTGCTCTTTCCGCTTCCCTTATCGAAACTTGGGTCGATCAGTCCATTCTCGACGTATTCGTAGGCTGCCTGATACGTGGCGGATCGTCTTGCTGTTGTAACGTTATAAGCCCTGATTGTCGATTTTACGATGCGTTGAACCTTGACGCCCGTGCCCCGCGAATCCCAAACACCAAATACGAGCGAAGTAGGCGCAAGGGACACTAGCTTCGAGTAGTCGCGCTTGGTCTTGATTAGGTGAAAGGCCTCCCAGACTTTAGGACCGAGTTCTTTTGAGAAGCGAATCGCAGCGTCAGCAGCACGATGGCCGACATCAAGAATGTCCACTGTGTCGCCGTTTGCTACCGTGACAACCCTCCTGGGTACAAGCTTTGAGTACGGCTCTCGCTTGAAAACGGGCTCTATTCGATTTGCTTGCGACCCGATGCTGTCTATTAAGCACACGTTACGATTGGGGTCACCTTCCGGCAGACTATCGATTTGATAGTTACCCCCGGAGCCTTCTTCCTCATCGTCGGCTGATTCGTTCTGAGCGAACGTTGGCGGAAAAATCCAAGCCTGCTTTCCCTCCACGGGCACAAGTTGACGACGGAATGTAAGCGCGGCGGGTCCGTCATTGCTTAACCAACTGTGGATCTCAATTTTGATCTGATTCATTGTTGTTCCTTTCATGTAGGGTTGCTTTGTTGAAGAACTTGAACTTCCCACGTGCTCCGATCTCGAAGCGGTAACTCGAAGTTCCCTGCACGCGGACGCTGCCAGATGCGACGGAGCGCGCGACGGTCGGCGGCAATGGGCTTGACCAGCAGGCGTAAACATAGCCGCCATCCACGCGGGCTGGCCTGAAAGTCTCGAGCCCGATTGCCGCCAGGAGTTCGGTTGAGGGGTAAGTATCAACAGGCAGGTTCTGGTCGTTCGGTGAGAAGCCTTCGTCAAGCGCGTTCCAACTGCTCCGGATATCCAGTCCGATTCGCCCGGTCATACCGACGCGCGACTCAAGAATGGTGCCGTCGGTTACCTCGTCAGCGGCTATCGCATTCACCATGTCGGTGATGAGGCCTTCGGACGTCAGATGTGCACCCCATAATTTGAACTCGGTTTGTGTTCCTTCCAATTCATCAAGCCACCAACTGAGTCGAAGCGAAACCGGCTCTGCAAACACGACTGGCTTGGTCTTTTTTGCATCGACCACTGGTTTTCCGTTCGATCCCATGATGGGGCGATATGGGTCAACTGCTTTCCGTTCGCATGCGAGGAGGTTCTTTACGATGTCGGTCGAGTTGAAGACAGCGTTTGCAGAGATGCAAAAGCGCGAGCGCTCGAAGCGTTGTGCGGCGAAGGCTCCGACGACTTCCGCACCCGGCCAAAGCCGGTCAGCCAGTTCCAACAGACCGCAGCAGGCGAAGAACTGCCCGGGGTTGGTCACGTCCACGTTCACGGTCATGCTGGGATCAGAATGTTTCATGAGGTGGCCTCTGCTTCGGCGGCGCTGGCGGCCCAGTCGGCCGCCCGGAGGATGGATTCGAGGTAGGCCAAGCCCCACCGGCCAAAATGGCGTTGCAGACGGGCGAAGCGCCGCGGGGTCTCGAGGGCTAGCGTCTCGGCATCCGACAGCGATCGCTCTGGGTCGAACGCTTCGTCCGGGACAAAGTGCGGCCGGGCCCGTCCGTGGTGCGCAGCGATCAAGTGCAGCGCCAAGTTTTGCATTTGCGGGCTGAGTCTGCCGAGCTCAGGATCGTTCTGGGAGTCGAGTACCGAAGCAAACTCGTGGCGGAAGGACTCAGGTAGCCACGTCGCAGCTCGGCTCGCCGATTTCGCCAATGTGACGCGTGGGTATTCACGATTCCCGAGCGCGAGCTGGAACCGCTCGCGCTTCTTGCCATGGTCATGCAGCCTGGCGGCGAGGATGATGGCCTCAGTGATCTCGTTCGAGAGCGATAAGCCGGCAACGATTCGTTTGGCGTGATCCACGACATCCCCAACGTGTTTGTCCCAAGCGACGGCATTGTTCGCCGTGCGCCCCCCTTCACGGGGCGAATCGTACCAGTGCCAGAATCTTCTGGGCGCTTCCACTTGTTCGCTGCCCGTTTCGTCGGCGCCTGGCCGGGTGTCGATGGTGCGGATGATGCGTAGGTGAGGGGGAACCGATTCATCGTCCCAGATTCGTTGCCGACGGCTTCTGTCGAGTTCGTCAATTGCCTCATCTGCCACGTCATCGGCTCGATCAGAGTCGCCATCGAGCAAGCCCGTTCTGGACAGGCCCCCAGCGCTAGGCGGCAGGAGGATCGTCTTTCCTTCGATCTGATCCTTTCGTTGCCTGCCCGCTAAGCTCCCCACCGTAGTAGGTTGCACCATGCCGCGGTCACCGATCAGCCACGCGGGTTTGTTGGAGCACCGCTTGGCCAACACTTCGAGTTGTTTGAATACCCGGCCACTGCGGTCGTGCAGCAGCTCGTGTGGCAGAAGCGGGTAGTCGTCGAGCAACTCGGCGGGAGGATGCAGATCGAGCAAATCGCCGGTGATGATCTCGACCTCCATGCGCCAAGCGACGTGGGTCTCCGGTGGTTGCCACTCGGCGATGCCGTGCAGGTACGGTTCGATTGGCGGCCTGCCGGGCATTGGATGCCTGATGCTGGTCAGGGCCCAAGCGTCGAAGAGGATGTCCGTCGCGATTGGAATCATTGGCGGCGGAGCGAAGGCAGCCCTGCGCTGCTTCTCGGTCAGCGAGGAGATCAGATAGCCCAGGGCCTTGGGGCTGGCGTCTCCATTCAATTGCTGGAGCAGTTTCAGAGTGGCTTCACGCGCCGGCGCGAGTTTGTCCTTGTCCTCGAACTTCCTGGGGTGAACCATGGTGATACACGTGTCTGTGCGCTGCCCGTAGCGGTTCACGCGTCCGAAGCGCTGGGTCGTGCTCTCGAGGGTGGACAGGTCGCAGACGATGTGGTCGGCGGAGATGTCGATACCCACTTCGCCGGCGGATGTGCAGACGAGATAAACCGTGTCTCCTGACGCTGCACCTCTGAGGAACCGTTTGAAATCGGGCCGCTTCACGAGTTCATCCCGCTCCTTGCCGCGGATGGTGCCAGTAAGCAGCATGACCGGCCGCTTCGTTTTCTTCAGCTCTTTCTGCACGGTCTCGACCGCATCAAGCGTTCGGACGAACACCGCCACTGCCAGGCCGCCATCGGTATAACTTGCCGCAACCTTGGCGATTGTGACGGGAACAGTTTTCTCATTTTCAACTGGCGTGAGGACCAGGCGCTTCGCTGCTTTCAACCGTCGCCAAACGGTCTGAATGGGTGCTTCATCGTCCTTGGATTCGGAAATCACCGCTGGCGGGTTCTTTTCGTCGGGTGTCAGTTCGAACGGTGGCGCTGGCTTCGATTCCGAGTTGCCTTCGGATTGGCCATTTTTGCTGCGCGTAGTGGCGGTCAGTTCCATCACGTGGAACCTGCTGAATTCCTTGCAGCGTTCCTGTTCCTTCTTGATGCCATCCAGCAAGGTCTGAAACGCTGGCTCAAGGTGCGCCTCGTCATGGACGATCAGCGCGTCTTGGCCGAGGAAACCAGCATGGAGAGGCTTGGCCTTGAACCCAACGCCGTAACCTGAGAACAGCAATCTCGAACCGATCATGTCCACCGTGCCGCAGATAACGGCTGGGCGCGACGGGTCAGATGACCATTCACGGTTGTCGGCGAACTGGCCCCGGAGCGTGCTAATGGCAAGCGGTGGCTGATCTTTCTCCAATGGAATGGCACACAACTGACTCAATGCATCAGACAGACCAGCCGTCATAAGATTTCTTCGCAGTTTCTCAACTTCGGTCGTCGTCTGATCGACGACTGTTCGCCGATTGACGACGTACACAAGCCGCCTCGGCAGCTTTGACGAAGAATGGGCTAGCGCGATGAGCCAGACTGCGACGACAGCGGTTTTGCCCAAACCGGTCGGAATGCGGCAGGAACTCGGAAACTCGCCTAAGGCGAACCGATTGAACAGTTCGATCTGCCATGGAAAAGGCCTATAGTCCGTCAACCTGTGGAATGCACCTGCGAAATCAAAATGGTTCATCCAGCCGTCTCTTCCTTAAGCACTGGTCTGATGTCACGGTCACCTGATGGGAAGATGAAAACCTAGCGCGCGGTTGGACCTAAGGGGACTGTCCCTCGCTGGCGCTTCGGGCTTCCGTCTCCTTCGGTTCGCTTCAGGCATCCTCCCTCGCTGGCGCTTCGGGCTTCCTTCGGCGTGCCCGCACGCCCTACTCACTCCCACTCGATACGCTCGGGTGGGACGGCGATACCGTAGAGCTTGTGGCCATAGCGCCCGCGCGTGCTGATACCAAAATGGGCCGGGATTTGGTGATCGCGAAACCGGCGCTTGATTCGGGAAATGTCTTCCACCAGACAATCCTGAAAAGAGCCCACTGCTCCAGTCCTCAGGAAGCTCGCCATGCTTTCCACGAATTGATGGCCAGTTTCATCTTGGCGCGCCTGGTCGAGTCGTAGTTCTTCGCCTCGCGCGCGGGTGATGATTCGGTAAAGCTGGTCCAAATCGTCCAGCGTGATGTCTGCTGGAGAGACAAAGCCGCCCTGGCCGCGGCCGATCTGCTGAAATCCGGCAAAGAGTGCGTAAGTAAAAAACATCCGTGGCGTTAGCTCAACCTTTCGGCCCCCAACGCTCACGCCTTGATTCCCACAATTGAGGCGCACGATGTGAACTGCCTCCAAGAACTCCAGTTCCTCCTGCGCTCGCTTGACTTCGTCACTGTAGCGCCAGCCGTCTTCAGCCAGGCGATCTCCCAAGATGCGACGCAGCCGGATGAAAGGGATCGATGCCAGGTGAATCTCGGCTTGAGCTGTGGAGACCCTCGTCCCCTGTCCAGTCTTCCAGTCCTGAATTTCCAGGTCCAGCGGCACTGGCGGGATGTAGTAGAACTCCGGGTGGGTCTCGAAATCTTCGGAAACCAGCACGTGAGACAGTTGGTCCTGAGGCCTGCCGAACAACTGCATTGCGGCAGTGAGGTAGACGCCCATGGTCTTGCGTCCGCCTGCGACTGAAGCATGAACGGCCGAGCTGTCATCTTCGGTCAGCTCCCGAACGATCTGGCAGATTTGGTTGGCAGCGTCTTCGTTGTCGTCCACGGTGCGGATGTCGTCGAGCATTCGGCCATCGGCCGTGCGGAGCAAAGCGATACTCGACTCGTTAAAGACAATCGTGGCGGGATTGATACTGTAGTCTCGACAAAACCGAACGAACGGGCCTTTTTCCGGGTCGAGCAGATGTTTCACGATAGCGTCGCGCCCCTCGAGCGTCGTGATCACGCGGATCTCATCAATGCGCTCCTTCCTTTGCTGAGTCAGTACATAGAGCGTTTCGGTGACGATCTGCGGCGTCTTTCCGGTGACGCACAAAAGAATCTGTTTCCGGCCTGTCTGAGTCATCGACCATCCGTGCGATAAGAGCCAAATTTCATGCCTTATCCCAGTTCCACTTTAGCCCCGAGATCTCGCAGAGAGTCATCCATCAACCTTGATGGCGCTCTGGCCTGAGTGCGACGCGATTATTCGTTCGGCCGGATTTTGCCTTTCCGAGTGGTCAGAAAAATGGCAAACCCGCAAGCCACATGAGACTGGATGATGTCGAATCGTAGAGAACCGTGGGGTGCACGTTTTATACTGAAAAACGAGGCTCGATGCAACGAGAAGGATCTGGCTTGCTGAACTGCTTCCCAGGCGGAATCTGATGTGTTCAGATCAAAGATGAAGCGGTTGTGAGAGGTTCAGACCGGGGTGTCCGAATCTCTTTGAGTAAAAGTTCGAAATCGGGTCAGCCCCGACAATGCAGACTGGGTCGTGTTCTCGGTTCGTGCGGCGGCTGCTGTTGCGCAGGCAAAGGAAGGGCATGCGATCATCGGTCTGCGAACCGTCCCGTGGCATCGGTGCTACGAGTGTTTTTCGGACCCTGATCGAACAAATCAAGTACGATGTTGCTGTTTGTACTTCCCAGGAGCGATTATGAACATTGCCATCGACATTCCCGAAGATATCGCCCGGCAACTGAGCGAAAAGTGGGGTAGCCTGTCGAGAGGCGCACTTGAGGCGATTGCGATTGAAGGGTATCGTTCCGGAGCGCTGAGCCACGCCCAGGTGCAGCGGATCTTGGGTCATTCGTCCCGCTGGGAAACCGACGCATTTCTCAAGAAGACCGAAGTCTTTCTAAACTATACAGAAGCTGATCTCGAACAGGATCTAGAAGTCGGCCGGCGCCTCAGCGGGCAATGATCCTCATCGCCGATACATCACCTCTAAACTATCTGGTGCAGATCGATCAGGTCGACATTGTGGAGCGGCTGTACAGCCACGTTATCATTCCCGACGGTGTCTACAGAGAATTAACTGCTCCCCAAACACACCAAAAAGTGAGGGCATTGCTGCTGGCCCAGCCTGAATGGCTGGAAGTGCGGCTACTGGCTGGACCGTTAGATCCGACGCTGCAATATCTCGGTCCGGGCGAACAGGAGGCTATTCAACTGGCTGAACAACTGCGAGCCGACGCGATCCTGATTGACGACAAGCAAGGCCGAGGCAGCCAAGCGGAATCTGGCCGTCATTGGAACTCTCGGCGTTCTGGCAGCTGCTGCAGAGAAAAGTTTTCTCGACTTGCCAGAAGCCATCGATCGCCTGCGACAGACCAATTTCCACATTTCAGCTCAGATCCTCGAAGTACTCTTGAAGCGCTTTGGCCCGTGAGGACTGGCAGGGTTGGCCGCCACAAGCAACACTTAGACTTGCCCGCTCCTTCACTATTCAGCTGGGCAGGCAATCTTTTTACAGACACGAGCCTTGCCCGCAATGCCGCCTCATTCGAACAAGCCAGCTTTAGGGAATTAACACTCGCTGCGGAGCGATAATATTTCGCAAGAGTGGCAGACGTGGGGTGTTCAGGATTGGCAGTGACCTCAAGCGACTCCTCCGCTTGCCCGTAGCCGAGAGTGGAAACTGGCCCAAGCAACTCAGCCAAAAAAGGTGGGAGCAATTTGGACCTGCACTGCACGGGTTTCTCTCGTTTCCAGTTGGCGGCAAAATCGGCGGCAATTGCCGACACAGGTAGCCGAAGACCCGCAATAAATCGTTTCTTTACAAAGCGTAACTTGTTGATAAATCATGTGCGTGCTATTTCGGGACCAGGGGGTCGGAGGTTCGAATCCTCTCGCCCCGACCAACCTTCGATAAAACTTCTTCCCGCCACGGTTTCGGCCGTCTTCAAATTGATTTCTTCACTCTCTCCGCATCGGCTGTTTCTTAGATTCGCAAATTCCGGCCGAGCCGAACAAGTCCTAGCTGCAGCCGCAGAGCACAAATCTGCTGTAGGCATAGGCAGCCGTCCGAAGTAACAACTAGGTTCCCGACGCAGCCATGCCAAGGCCAAGCTCAGACTTTGGCTAGGATGTGGTGAGAACATCTTAGAGGATCTGAACAGCCAGAACCTGACAAGAGCGATTGCTTCAATCGAACTCCTTCGCGATCCGGATGAACAGCTGGTGTTCCTGGGAGGCACAGCGATCTGCTATGCTTCTTTGTCTGGACCGTGCAAGTATCCCGATCACGTCTGGATGGCAAAGGGGGCAAGCTTTGAGAGCTCTGATCGCATGAAACCCCTTGAATGCGGCCAATGCAGACGAGAATTGTTTCACTCTAGACTTCCGATGAGAACCCGCATCAGCACCATTCTCTTGGCCATCCTGGCCGCGACCATGGCTGGATGTGTGGCTCATTCCCGCCAAATCACTTCACCAGTATCCAAAGGTATTGAAGAACGAACCGGCCACGGCTTGGCCTCTCCACCGAGACTCAGCGTGCCAACAATACCGCCCGGCGTGGATCTGGCCGATGGCCTTACCGAAGACGAAGCAGTCGCAATTGCTCTTTGGAACAACGCGGCCTTTCAGACGGATCTGACGGCTCTGGGTTTTGCACGGGCAGATTTGCTGGAAGCCGGTCTGCTTCGAAACCCACTGCTGACGCTGCTCTTTCCGATTGGACCGAAACAGATGGAGACGACTGCAATCTTCCCCATCGAGATCTTGTGGCAGAGGCCCCGACGTGTCGCTGCCGCCAGGCTCGACCTTGATCGGGTAGCTGAAGGTCTCGTGCAAAATGGCCTTAACTTGGTCCGTGATGTTCAGGTGGGCTACGCGGACCTGGTTTTTGCGAAAGAACGGGCAAGCATCGCGACCCAGGCAGTGCAGGAACGAGCGGAAATTGCAGAACTTGTCGAAGCACGTCTGCGCGCTGGCGACGTCAGTGAACTGGAAACCAGTCAGGCCCAGACGGATGCCCGACTTGCGGAGGAGCAGGCGACCCGATTCAAACATGAGGTCATCTTGGCCAGAGACCGGCTTCGCTCTTTGCTAGGGTTAGGCATGGACGAGATCCCATTCGAAATTGCCCCGACAGCCGAAGAACCACCAGTGCCAGAGAAACTCGATCTGCTCATCAAGCAGGCGTTGGCCGCACGGCCGGACCTGCGGGCTGCAGAGCTCGGAATCGAGGCCGCCGGTTCACGAGCCAAGTGGGAGCATTCCAGGATCATGGCGATTTCGGCGATGATTGACACCAATAGCCGAGGGCAAAGAGGCTTCGAAGCTGGCCCAGGACTTCAGCTCGAACTTCCCTTTTTCAATCACAACCAGGGTGGCGTTACGCGGGCTGAAGCCGAGGTTGAACGGGCTGCCCGTCACTATGCGATGGTGCGTCAGCGGATTGTGCTGGAGGTGCAAGAGGCTCACACGCTGTTCTTGCAGGCATTGGAGTCGCTCAGGGCCTGGCAACGCCAGATCTTGCCTCCTCTCCAGGAGAACCTCGGCCAGTCCCAAAAGGCTTATGCCGCTGGCGATGTCTCTTATTTGTTCGTGCTCGAATCCACTCGGCGTCTAACCGATGCCCGACTGCGCGAAGCAGAGGCAAAAGTTTCGCTCCACCGAGCTGCAGCCCAGTTCCAGCGCAGCGTGGGAAAGAAGCTGGGTAGCAATTCGTGAAGTGAATTGACAACCGAACTCCGCCTCTAATTCTAGGGGTACGACAGTCCTGCCAAAAAGCAGATACCTCAAATGCCAAGCAACTTCTCCGTAGGTTCAGCCCACCGACGAACAGGAAGACTCGCGATTTTGCTCTGGCTGGCGGGCCTTTCCAGTTGCGTCCGGACACAGGAGGCCGACAGCCCGAAGTCCACGCCTGCCGCGAAGGTTCAAAATGCCGTCAAGGAGGCGGACCTCACGACGGTGACGCTTTCCCCGGAGGCTGAGAGGCGGCTGGGCATCAGCACCACACCCGTTGTAGTCAAGAGAGTCCATCGCAGCCGAACGTTCGGTGGCGAGGTTGTGGTCCCTGCCGGGCGCACCATTGTCGTATCTGCCCCGATTGCTGGAACCCTGCTGGCAAATTCTCAAAGTACGGCTCCAGTAGGGGGCCTCTCGGTCAACCAGGGACAAGTCCTCTGCCGGCTCTTGCCCCTATTGAGCCCGGAACGCGATTTACAGGCGCAAGCGGAAAGCGGGCTGGCGTTGGCGGAGACGCGCTTTCAGGCCGCCAAGCTCAGAGCCGAACGCGCCGAGCAGCTTCTCCGGGATAGGGCAGGAAGCCAACGCGCCGCTGAGCAGGCACGCGAAGACTTGGCCGTTGCCGAAGAGGCCGTGAAGACTGCGCGGTTGCGGCTGGATCGGATCCGGCAGGCCCCGCTCGAATCGGATGTCCCGATGGTCCTGACCGCGCCGCAAGCAGGAATCATGCACAAGGTGCACGCGAGTCCCGGACAGACGGTTTCCGGTGGCATGCCGCTGTTCGAGATCGTCTCTTTGAATTCGGTTTGGATCCGTGTTCCCGTTTACGTTGGCGAGTTGACTTCCATCGAGCAACAACAGGGCGCGCGGATTCACGGGCTGGCAGACACTGCAGGCTCCGTCGCGCGTATGGCGAAAGCGGTGGCCGCGCCGCCATCGGCGGACCCCAACACCGCCACGACCGACCTGTTCTTTGAGCTCTCCAACCCCAATGGCAATCTGCGCCCGGGGCAGCGCGTGGGTGTGACGCTGTCGCTGCGCGGGTCAGAAGAGGGTCTGGTAGTTCCCTGGTCGGCTATCCTGTTCGACACTTACGGCGGCACCTGGCTTTACGAAAACAGCGCTCCACAGCTTTTCGTGCGCCGGCGAGTTGAAGTGCGTCATGTGGTTGGCTCCGATGCCGTGTTGAGTCGTGGCCCGGCAGTGGGCACTAAGGTCGTCGCAACTGGGGCCGCTGAACTTTTTGGGACTGAGTTTGGATCAGGAAAGTAAAACAAGCAGGGGTGGGCGGTGGCTCGTGCCAGTTTGCTGGCTCTCCAGTTCGGCGCTGCAAAACAGTGGGATACCAGGCCGCCCACGGGTAGGCTCGAGTTTGCGCCTGGCAAGCTAGACTGTGGAGAGCTGCTCCAGACGCAAAGCGGGAGCAAGCTTAGCAAGCTCGCACTCCAAACTCCCACAATCCTCCTGGCCGCTCGCCAGTGACCACTAGTCGCTATGATGAACTGGCTCGTTTCCACCTCGTTGCAGCTTCGTGTCGTTGTAATTGCTCTGGCTGTCGTTTTGATGGTGACAGGCATCCAGATCGTGCGCACGACGCCGCTCGATGTTTTTCCAGAGTTTGCGCCGCCGCTGGTGGAGATCCAGACCGAAGCGCCGGGACTATCGACCGTAGAAGTAGAGAGTCTGGTGACAGCGCCGATTGAAAACACACTTAACGGCACCGCTTGGCTCAAGACGCTGCGCTCGAAGTCCGTGCTTGGTCTTTCGTCGGTGGTTCTGATTTTCCAGGAGGGCACCGACCTGATGCAGGCACGGCAACTTGTTCAGGAGCGTCTGACCACCCTCGCCGGGCAGCTGCCCACTCTGGCCCATGCGCCTGTCATGCTCTCACCGCTCTCCTCGACCAGCCGCGTGCTCAAGATTGGAGTCTCATCCAAGGTCCTTTCCCAGATGGAACTCACTACCCTGGCCCGCTGGACGATCCGTCCCCGGCTGATGGCCATCCCCGGCGTGGCCAATGTGGCCATCTGGGGAGAGCGCGACCGGCAATTCCAGGTGCTGGTGGACCCGGACCGGCTGCGCGCTCATCAAATCACGCTGGATGAGGTGCTGCGAACGGCGCGTGACTCCGTGGTTCCAGCAGCGGGTGGCTTTCTCGATACGCCCAATCAACGACTGGCCGTCACCCATCTTTCAAGCGTGTCGGAACTGCAAGACCTCGCGGCCATTCCCTTCGCCTTCCGTGGCGGGGCCCCGCTTCTGCTCGGCAACGTGGCCGAGGTCGTTGAAGGCTTTCCTCCGCCCATTGGAGATGCTGTCATCAATGATGGTCCAGGATTGCTGCTCATCGTAGAAAAGCAACCGCAAGGCAACACACTCGAAGTCACGCACAACGTCGAGGCGGCTCTCGACGCACTGAAGCCAGGGCTAAAGGACGTGGAGATCGACTCGACCATTTTCCGTCCGGCAACGTTCATCGAAATGGCGCTTGCCAATCTGAATCGGGCCATGCTTGTTGGATGCCTGCTGGTGGTCGCTATTCTGGCAGCCTTTCTCTTCGAATGGCGGACGGCCCTTATCAGCCTGCTGGCTATCCCACTCTCGCTGGTGGCAGCCGCACTCGTCCTGCATTACTGTGGCATGACCATCAACACCATGGTCCTGGCCGGTCTTGTCATCGCGCTCGGCGAAGTGGTGGATGACGCCATCATTGATGTTGAGAATATTATGCGGCGGCTTCGGCTCAACCGTTGGGCCCAACAGCCAGAATCGTCCTTTCAGGTCGTACTCAAAGCCTCACTGGAGGTTCGAAGCGCCATTGTCTATGCCACACTGATCGTGGTTCTGGTCTTTCTGCCAGTGTTCTTGCTCGACGGGCTGGCAGGTTCCTTCTTTCGCCCACTGGCAACCTCCTACGTGCTGGCTGTGCTGGCCTCTCTCGGAGTAGCATTGACGCTCACTCCGGCATTGTCGTTGCTGTTGTTGCCCCGCGCGGCCAATACGAGCCCCCGCGAGGCGCCACTGGCTCTCTGGCTCAAGCGGCACTATCGGGCCTTTCTCCCCAAGCTGGTCAGCCGGCCAATGTGGGCGACTGTATCCTTGGTGGTTGTGTTCGCTCTGACGGCCATCACTTTTTCCCTCTTGGGGGAAGAGTTCTTGCCGAATTTCAAGGAGCACGATTTTCTGATGCATTGGGTGGAGAAGCCGGGGACCTCACTGGAAGCCATGCAGCGTATTACGGTGCGAGCAAGCCAGGAATTGCGCTCGATCCCAGGTGTGAGGAATTTCGGCGCCCACATTGGCCGTGCCGAGGTGGCCGACGAAGTGGTCGGGCCGAACTTTACGGAGCTATGGATCAGCATTGATCCCAAGGTGCCTTACGAGCCCACAGTGGCCCGCATCCAGGAGGTAGTCAACGGCTACCCAGGCCTCTACCGTGACCTGCTCACCTATTTGAAGGAACGGATCAAGGAGGTTTTGACGGGAGCTGGAGCCACTGTCGTCGTACGTCTGTACGGCCCAAGCCTGGAGAAGTTGCGGGAGAAGGCTGCCGAAATCGGTCAGACCATCAATGGCATCGCAGGAGTGGTCAATCTCAAGATAGAGCCTCAAGTGCTGGTGCCACAGTTGGAAATCCGGCTGCGTCCAGAAGCCGCGCAGCGATTCGGCTTGACGCCGGGCGCCGTCCGCCGGGCAGCAACTACCTTGGTGAAAGGAACCAAGGTGGGAGAACTTTACGATGAACAGAAAATCTTCGACGTGGTCGTTTGGGGCGTCCCGAAGGTACGAAACAACATGGAAGCTCTACGCACTGTCAGCATCGATGTGCCCTCGGGCGGGGACGTTCTGCTAGGTGATGTGGTCGACATCCAAGTTGCGCCAACGCCTAACGTCATCCAGCGCGAAGGAGCCTCACGCCGCATCGATGTCACCTGTGACGTGCGCGGCCGTGACCTCGGCAGCGTAGCTCGCGAGATTGAAGGCAAAGTGAAAGCTCTGTCTTTCGATCGGGGCTATCATCCAGAATTTCTCGGCGAATACGCGGCGCGGCAGCATTCGCGAAACCGTTTAATGGCGCTCTCCGGACTCTCGCTGCTCGGAATTCTTCTGCTCTTACACGCGGACTTCCGTTCTGCCCGGCTCGTGTTGCTGATCCTCGTCAGTCTTCCATTTGCGCTAGTCGGCGGCGTGCTCAGCGCTTTTGTCAGTGGTGGCGTCCTATCGCTGGGATCTCTGGTCGGGTTCGTGACGGTTCTGGGCATCGCCGCGCGCAACGGCATCATGCTGATCAGCCACTACCGGCATCTTGAATTGGAGGAGGGACAAGCTCTGAGCCGTGAACTTGTTTTGTGCGGTTCTGAGGAGCGATTGTCGCCGATTCTGATGACCGCCCTGGCTACGGCTCTGGCGCTTCTCCCCATAGTAATGACTGGCAACCAACCCGGTCACGAGATCGAGCACCCCATGGCCGTCGTAATCGTGGGCGGCTTGGTCACGTCCACCGCCCTCAATCTTTTCCTCATGCCTGCGCTGTATCTGAGATTCGGCGCCTCGAGGAAGGTCGGTTTGACGGCGGAACAGTCTCCAGATTAAGTAGGTCGTTGCCTTCTCGATCTCAAGGGGCAAGGAACAATCGCTCCACAAAGATCATTTTGGGGTTGAGACTTTCTCAAAGCCTCAACCTCACACGTTGTGTCCTGCTGGTACTTGGGCGGACCGGCCTAACCTCTACAATTCGTGGTCACCATGTCGGAATCCATCTGGGTACGGCTTTGCAATATCCTTGATACGTACCTCCGAACTTCTCTGCCAGGCTGGGTTCCTCGTAGAAGACGACGAACGCGTGCGCAAGGAGAAACCAGACCGGGCAGAAGAAGAGGATCGATTTGGAGTGTTCGAAGAGGGCCAAGCCGACGAGTAGCGTCAGGCCACCGATGTACATCGGGTTACGAACAATCTTGTAGGGACCGATTGCGACGAACCTCCTGGGAGCATCGAAAGGGGCTGGCGTTCCGTGCCCTTGAACGATGAACAGGACCATGCAGGTGAGCACCAGGCTGCCTCCAACAAGAAAACAAAGAATTCCCAGCGCTGCAGTCCAGCCGGGTAGGCGGGCCCCTAAATAGAGGTCCAGAGAGCGAAGGCGCAAACCGACCCAAAGCCAGAGCAGGAGGAACCCGGCTGCAAAGGTGAATGCTCGCAAAGCAGTGAAAGCAGCTTGCATGGAAATGATAATACCGAATCCTAACGCCCTAGGCCTTAAACAAGCGGGTTCGGAGCTCACGAGAGATCTGTCCATGGGATGGCACATGGAGGTGAGCCTGATTTGCCGGTCCCGGTGACTGCAGTCCGAAATGGAGACAGTGCTCCCTTCT
>Ga0187892_10003812_pt1 | contig 26700 bp, 27 predicted proteins | sample MA1701073metaG_FD_139345 | JGI IMG/M metagenome (GOLD analysis project Ga0187892, IMG submission 139345) | Bio-ooze microbial communities from a basaltic lava cave in the Kipuka Kanohina Cave System on the Island of Hawaii, USA - MA170107-3 metaG ... | reverse complement strand
TAGTCTATTGCCCATGTCGCGCCTGGCCCCCCGGCTCTCCAGCCTGCGCTACCGCCTGCTGCTCCTGGTCCTGCTCGCGGCGCTGCCCGCGCTCGGGCTGATCGTCTCGACGGCGTGGGAGCAGCGCCGCCAGGCGGCGCTCAACGCGCAGGAGGATGGGCTCCGGCTCGCCCGCCTCGCCGCGTCGACCCACGAGCGGCTCGTCGAGGGCGCGCGCTCGCTGCTGATCGGGCTCGCGCAGCTCTCGGACGTGCAGATGCACAACTCACGCGCGTGCAGCGCGCTGTTCGCGCAGGTGCAGAAGCAGTTCCCGCTGTACACCAACCTCGGGGCGATCCGCCTCGACGGTGCCCTGTTCTGCTCGGCTCACCGCGCGATAGCGGCGCGCAGTGTCGCGGACCGGGCCACGCTCGAGCGGGCCCGCACGAGCCGGGGATTCGCGGTCAGCGGCTACGGCGTGAATCCGGCCACGCTCAAGCCGGTCCTCACGCTGGCGTACCCGGCCGTCGACGGCTCGGGCGAGGTCTGGGCCGTCGTGTTCGCCGAGCTGGATCTCGCGTGGGTCAAGCAGCTCGCGGATCGCGCCGGGCTGCCGAGCGGGTCGGTGATCAGCGTGACCGATGCCGGCGGCCAGGTGCTGGCGCGCTACCCGGACTCGAACTACTGGGTCGGCAAGAGCGCGCCCGAGTCCGCGATCGTGCAGGCGATCGAGGAAGCGCAGGGGGAAGGCACCCTGGAAGCCGCGGGGCTGGACGGCGTCCAGCGTCTCTACGCGTTCACCCCGCTGGGCTCCGGGTCCACATACGTGAGCGTCGCCGTGCCTCGACGTGTCGCGCTGGCTCCCGCCAACCGGCTGCTCATCCGCAACGTGCTCTGGACCGTGCTGGTCGTGATACTGATCCTCATCGCGGCCATGATCGTGAGCGATCTGTTCATCCTGCGGCGCGTGAACGCGGTGGTGAGGGCGGCCCGGCGTCTCAGCGCGGGCGATCTGAGCGCGCGGGCCGAGGTCCGGGGCACGGACGAGATCAGCGTGATGGCGCGCACGTTCAACGTGATGGCCGAGCGGCTCGAGGAGCGCGTCCACGACGAGCAGCACGCCAAGGAGGGGCTGGCGGAGCGTGTGAACGAGCTCGACCTGCTCAATCGCATGGGCGAGCTCCTGCAGGCCTGCATGACGCTCGAGGAGGCGTACGGCGTCACCCACTGGCTGGTGCAGCGGCTCTTCCCGACCGAGACGGGGGCGGTGTTCGTGCTGAGTGCCGGCCGCAACGTCCTCGAAGCGCGGACCACCTGGCTGCATGCGGCGGCCCCGGAGGCATCCGCCACGGGCGCGCCGCCCTTGCTCCTGACGCCGCCCTTCGTTCCCGGGGACTGCTGGGCGCTGCGGAACGGGCAATCGCACGTGGTCGAGGACACGGGTTCCGGCGTGCTATGCCAGCACCTACCGAGTCCACCCCCGTCCGCCTATCTCTGCACGCCGCTGGTGGCGCAGGGCAAGGCGCTCGGCCTGCTCCACGTCGCGACCGAGCCGGCCGGCGCGCGCGGGCTGCCCGAGGCCAAGCAGCGGCTGGCCGAAGCGGTGGCCGCGCAGCTCGGGCTCGGGCTGGCCAACGTGCAGCTCCGCGAGATCCTGCGCAGCCAGTCCATCCGCGATCCGCTCACCGGCCTGTTCAACCGCCGCTACATGGAGGAGACGCTCGAGCGCGAGGTTCATCGGGCTCGGCGCAACCGCCGCCCGATGGCGGTGCTCATGATCGACATCGACGGCTTCAAGGCGCAGAACGACACGTTCGGCCACGACGCCGGCGACGCGGTGCTGCGCGAGCTGAGCACGCTGCTCGTCGGCAATTCTCGCGCCGGCGACATCGCGTGCCGCTTCGGCGGCGAGGAGTTCGCCCTGGTGCTTCCCGAGGCGGCGCTCGAGGACGGTGCGCGACGCGCCGAGCAGATCCGCCAGGCCGTCATGCGCCTGCGCGTGTCCTACGGCGAGCTGGTCATCGGCCCGGTCACCGTGTCCGTCGGCGTGGCCGGGTTCCCGAATCACGGGGACGATGGCGGCGCGGTGCTCAGAGCCGCGGACCGGGCGCTCTATCGGGCCAAGCACGAAGGACGTAACCGCGTGACCATCGCCGCCACGGAGGCGAGGGCGACCCCTGAGCGGGCCTGAGCGGGCCGGGGCGCCGGCGCGGGGCTGCGCATTCTGCCGGATCGTGCGGGGTGAGGCGAGCAGCCTCATCGTGTTCGAGGATTCCGTGGCCCTGGCCTTTCTCGACCATCGTCCGCTGTTCCCCGGGCACTGTTTGCTCGTGCCCCGGCAGCATCACGAGACCCTGGCCGACCTGCCGCGGCCGTTGATCGCGCCGCTGTTCGGCGTCGCCCGGCTCCTGTCGCGCGCCATCGAGCAGGCGCTCGGCGCCGACGGCACCTTCGTCGCGATCAACAATCGCGTGAGCCAGAGCGTGCCCCATCTGCACGTGCACGTGGTGCCGCGCCGCCACCAGGACGGCCTGCGCGGCTTCTTCTGGCCCCGCATCGGCTACGAGAACTCCGAGGAAGCCGCCCGCGTCCAGGCCACGCTCCGCGCCGCCGTGGCGCAGCTCCAGACGTCGAATGAAGGTGACACCAAGAGGGGAGGGACTCATGCGTGAGGGTTGGATCCGCTCGGTGGGCGGTGGGATGCTGTTCTTCATGGCGGTGTCGGCGCTCGGCTGCGCAACGGCGACGGCGCCGCCGATGCCGGCCAAGGCGGTCAGCGACGTGAAGAGCGTCGCCGGGAACTGGAGCGGAACCGGCCATACCCCCGTCGGAACGAATCCGCTGAACTGGACCATCAAGGAGGATGGAACCGTCGAGGTCCTCGTCGCCACGCCGACCGGGCCCGTGACCGGCGTCGGGAAGGTGTCGGTCAAGGAGAACGCCGATCCCGGGTTCCGCCGCGACGTCGTGACCGCGCTCGACCGCCTGTTCCCGCCGGGCATCTGGGAGCATGACAAGGTCGATGACAACGGCGCCGCACATCTCAAGGCGGCGCTCCTTGGCCCCTCGGAGATGGTGCCGATCCAGGACGGCCGGCTGCAGCTCGGGACGTGGCAGGGCATCGCGCTCGTGGAGTGCGACGGTCCGCGGGAGCGGGAGATCCTGGTGGACGTCCGGTGACCGGCGTTGTGGGCCGGGCCCGCCCACGGAAGATCGTCTCGGGCGGCCAGACGGGGGCGGACCGCGCCGCCCTTGACTGGGCGATCGAGCGAGGGCTCCCACACGGCGGCTGGTGCCCGAGAGGCCGCCGCGCCGAGGACGGCGCCATCGCCCCATGCTATGGGCTCGCCGAGACGCCGACCAGCGCCTACGAGCAGCGCACCGAGTGGAACGTGCGCGATTCCGACGGCACCGTGATCCTGACGCTGTCGGACACGCTCAGCGGCGGGTCGAAGACGACCGCGGAGTTCGCCCGGCGCCACGCGCGGCCGTGCCTCCACCTGTCCCGCGCGCTCGACGCGCACGAGGCCGCGGAGCGACTACGCCGCTTCGTCGAGGAGCACCGCATCGACGTGCTGAACGTGGCGGGGCCGCGCGCCTCGTCCGAGCCCCACGTCGCGCAGTTCGTGCGCGCGGTGCTCGACCGCGCCTTCGGCCCGGTTGACGCCGCGCGCCTCGTGCCGTTCAGGAATAGTCCGGGCTAATCGCGCGGGACCGCGCGCAGCCAGTGCAACGCGATCCCCGAGGCCGTGGCCACGTTCAGCGAATCGAGGCCGGTCGTGATCCCGATCTTCAGGATCAGGTCTGCAGCCGCGAAGCTCTCGTCGCCGAGCCCCGGCCCCTCCGCGCCGAGCAGCAGCGCGAGCCGATCGGGAGTCGGCCCCTCCAGCGCCGTGAGATCGGTGGCGGTGGCGCGCGGCGTGAGCGCGGCGAGGACGTAGCCCGCCTGGCGCAGTCGATCGAGTCCCGCGCCCCCGATGGGCAGGCGCGCGAAAGGCACGCAGAGCGTCGCCCCGGCCGACACGCGGATGCTCTTGCGATAGAGCGGGTCGGCGCAGCCGGGGGAGAGGAGCACACCGTCGGCACCGAACGCCATGGCGTTCCTGAATACGCCTCCCACGTTATCGGGGTTGGCGACCTCCTCCAGGACGAGCAGGCGCCGCGGACCGGACGGCTCGATGAGCTCGGCCGCGGGCCGGTCGGGGCCCCGCTCTGCGACCGCCACGCAGCCCAGATGGAAGCGATAGCCGACGACGGCGCGCGCGATTTCGGGAGTCGTCAGGTAGACCCGCCAGCCTGCGTCCAGGCGTTCCAGCACGGGGGCGAGGGCGTCCAGGGCGGCCTGGGTCACGAGCAGCGAGCGAACGCGGAAGCGGCCGCCGCGCAGGAGGCGCAGGGTGACCTCGCGGCCTTCCGCCACGAAGAGACCGGCCCGCCGGCGCAGCTCGGCGTCTTTCAGGTCGCGGTAGTCCGCGACCCGGGGATCGGACTCCCTCGAGATCCGCTCGATGTTCACCGCTGACTCTACCGCTCGGAATCGCCCGCCGGACTGATACCATCAAGGTCCGGGACCATGGTAGCCAAGCCCTCGACATCCGCCAACACGCAGCTGACTCCGCGCGAGTACGTGTCGCTGGCTGCCCACTGCACCCTGGAGGTGGGTGGCCCGGCCCGCTATCTGATCCCGGCCCAGGACGAGGAAACGGTGCGCCGGGCGGTCGAATGGGCCGAGCAGCGAGCGCTGCCGCTGCGCGTGCTGGGCGGCGGCTCGAACCTCGTGGTCGCCGACGCGGGCGTGAACGGCCTCGTCGTGAAGATGGAGCTCCGCGGCGTCGACGCGCGGGAGCGCGGGGGAGCGGTCGAGATCGTCGCGGCCGCCGGCGAGCCGTGGGACGACCTGGTGCGCTGCACGGTCGAGCAGGGATGGGCCGGGCTCGAGTGCCTGAGCGGGATTCCCGGGCTCGTCGGCGCGACGCCGATCCAGAACGTCGGCGCCTACGGTCAGGAGGTGAGCGACACGGTGCGCGCCGTGCGGGCGCTCGACCGCGATACAGGTCGTGTGCTGACGCTGTCGCGTGAGGAGTGCGAGTTCGCCTACCGCACGAGCTTGTTCAAGCGGCGCGCGCCCGACCGCTTCGTGATTCTCGAGGTCACGTATCGGCTGACACCGGGGGGGCGCCCGGCGGTGCGCTACGCGGAGCTCGAGCGCTACCTCGCGGACCACGGCGTCGTCTCGCCCTCGCTGGCCGACGTCCGCCGCGCGGTGCTGGCGATCCGGGGCGCGAAGTCGATGGTGCTGGTGCCCGGCGATCCGAACCGGCGCAGCTGTGGATCGTTCTTCGTCAATCCGATACTGGCGCCGGACGAGCTGGGTCGTCTCTGCCGGCGCGCCGGCGGCGATTCCGAGATGCCGCGCTGGCCGCTGCCGGGTGGACGCGTGAAGCTCTCGGCGGCCTGGCTGATCGAGCGCGCCGGATTCCACAAGGGGCTGAGAGAGGGGGCGGTCGGCCTGTCGAGCCGCCACACGCTGGCCATCGTCTGCCACGACGGCGCACGCGCCGCGGACGTGGTCGCCTTCGCCCGGCGCCTCCGCACCGGCGTCGAGCAGCAGCTCGGCCTGCGTCTGGTGGCCGAGCCCGTCCTCTGGGGACCGCTCGGGCTGGACTGAGCAGACCGTGATCCGACTCACCGCGAGTCTCGTGCTGGGTGCCCTGCTGGCCGCGGGCTGTCTGGGCGAGGCCAGCGATCGAGGGGCGCCGAGCACCGCCTCGCAGCACGGGAGGGCGATCACGGTCGAGGGCACGCTGGAGGTCCTGCACGCCGACGACAGCACCGGCGCGAAATACTGGTTCTCCCTCGAGACCGCCGACGGTACGCTCAAGCTGCGGTTCCGCAGCGGGATGCCGACTCACGTGCGCACCAGCGATCGGGTGCGCGTGACAGGCGTACGGCTGGGCGCCGACGAGCTGCTCGTCGACACGCCAGCCGACGTGCAGCCGATCAGGTAGCGATGGGGTCCCTCTTCCCTCCGGGGACAGGGCAGGGTGAGGGAAAGGAGCCGCTACGATCGAAGCGCGACCGGCATCTCGGCCTCGCGGGAGCCGGCCGACGCGAGCATCCGCTCGACCGCATGCCGCAGCTCATCGAGTGACACGGGCTTGGTGAGCGCGGGCACCATCACGTCGCGGAGGGAAACGCGGTGATCCTCTCTCGCATCCGGTGTGGTCAGGAAGAGGAGCCGCGGCACCGTATCCGCGCGGCGCGCCTGGAGCACGCGGCACAGGCCGAGCCCGTCGAGCTCGGGCATGCGCAGATCGCTGATGACGAGGTCGTAGCGCTCCCGATCGATCTTCTCGAGCGCCTCGCGGCCGTTCCCGGCGGTGTCCACCCGGTGCCCCATGGATCTCAGCGCGGCATCGAGAAAGCTCAGGACGAGAGGGTCATTGTCGACCGCCAGAATGCGCTTCATGGGAGGGCCTTTCTGGCCGTGGCGCTGGGAGGGCCGGCCGGGGGGTGGGCTCAGCATCTTGGATCTCGATGCTAGCGCACCCGCTACCTGTTGTGCAATATTTCCGTTGCGGTCAGGGAAGCACGAGCCGGACACCAGCGGGCACGCGCGTTTAGAGGGAACCGGCATGATCCAGCACAGAGGGAGGAGGCGGGCGGGGTTCCTCTGGACGGCCCTTCTGGTCGCGCTCGGGGCGGCGGCGCCGGAGGCCGCGGCCGAGCCGTTCCTCGACCTCTACACGGGGAAGAGCTTCACCCAGAACAGCGAGGTACGGATCCGGCAGCCCTCGCAGCAGGACAAGTTCACGTTCGATGACGTCTCGTTCAAGGACGAGTCGTTCGACCTGCCGCCGTACTACGGGGCGCGCCTGGGCTACTACTTCGAGAAGTATCCGTGGCTCGGGGTCGGGGCGGAGTTCTTCCACTTCAAGATCATCGCGGATACCGCCGAGAGCAAGCGTCTGAGCGGCACCAACCGCGGCTCACCGGTGAACGCAACCGTGCCGATGGACTCCGTCGTGCAGACGTTCCAGGTGACCCACGGCGTGAACTACCTGACCGCGGACGTGCTCCTGCGCTACTCGCTGCTGGAGGAGCCGGAACGGTTCCCGCGCGGCCGCCTGCAACTCTACGGCGGCGCCGGCGTCGGGCCGGTGATCGCGCACCCCGAAAGCCGGATCGACGGCGCCTCCAACGACGGCCCCTACCAGGTGGCCGGCGTGGGCGTGCAGGCGTTCGTCGGCGCGCGCGCCATGCTGTTCAAGTACGTCGGCCTCTTCACCGAGTACAAGTTCACGCACTCGAGCCTCGACGTCAGTGTGGCGCGCGGCACCGGGTCCTTCGAGGAGAACACGCACCACATCGTCGGCGGCATCACGTTCACGCTGCCTTCGTTCTAAGGAACTCGGAGGGGGGCTCCGCCCCCCTTCCGAACCTCCCCCCGAACAGATTGCGCCGGCTTTGCCGGCGCTCGATCTTGGGAGGGGGTCTCGACGACCCCCTCCCATCCCCACCCCCAAGGACCGATTGCGCCGGCTTTGCCGGCGCTCGAACACGGCGTCATCTGACGCCAGCTTCGTCCAACATGAAGAGCCAATTCCTTCACCGTCTCGAAGCCGGCGCTCGAAGCGGAACGCCCAACGCTCGGTCCGAACGGGCGGATATTCTCCGACCGCTTCCTAGGAACGTGGTCGGCGCGCCCCTCACCCTGTTCCTCTCCCCGCTGGGGAGAGGAATCGAAGGTCCTCTCCGCGGCAGGGAGGGCGGGTGGGGGCGTCAAACGCGCCGTCAGCGGCGCGTGATCGCGTTGAGGCAGGCCGTGGCGTCGGCGTGGCCCTGGGCGATGACGCGGGCGATAACGTCGGGGTCGAAGTCGAGCGGGCGCAGCAGGAGCGGGACGGAGGGCGTGAGGAGCTGGACGTCGACGGCGGGGTACTTGAGCTTGGCCAGCTCGGTGTCGCGCCTGATCTGGTGGATCATGCCCATCTCGAACGCCTCCTCGATGGTGCGACGCATGGTGGTCGGCGGCGCGCCCCGCTCGTCCGCCGCGTAGCTCATCACGACCATCGCTCGCCGGACCGGGACGCCGGCCTCGAGCCCCTCCAGTACCGGCGCGCGTCCGGACAGACCGCCATCGGCGAGCAAACTGCCGGCCACCATCACGGGCGGAAACGCGCCCGGCACGGCGGCCGCCGCCATCAGCGCCTCCACGCTCACCGTCTGGTTGTCGAAGAGTCGCTTCTCCCGGGCGGCCAGATCGCTGGTGGTGACGAGCAAGCGGATCGGCGATGCGCGGATGCGCGGGAGGTCCACGGACGCGGTGATCAGGTCGCGCAGCGGTTGCGGATCGAAGAGCGAGCCGGCCCGGTCCAGCACGAGCAGCGTGAGCCAGCCGGGCAGCAGTCCGCCGAACAGGACCGGCGCCCGTAGCTGGTAGACCTGCTCGCGCGTGATCGTCCGCCACAGCGCCGCGAGTCGCTCGACCCGGCCGTCGGCGATCATGGTCGCATTCAGCGCGCCCGCCGACGAGCCGGCCACGAGCCGGATCGGCACGCCGCGCTCGATCAACGTCGTGGCGACGCCGGCCTCGAACGCGCCTTTGGCGCCGCCGCCCGACAGGATCAGCGCCGTCGGTGAATCCAGCGGCGCCAGGGAGGGCGTGCAGGTGGCGTCGGTCACCGCGGGCAGGCCGAGCATGACGAGCGCCCCGAGGAGAACGAGGCCTGTCCAGCGGAGACGGAACCTCGAGGCCGACAACGGAGCGACTGCAGCACACGCGAGCAGGTCGATCATCTGTCGCTTCCTCCGGACGAATGATTGCCGGCGACGAGCCCGACCGATATCATGATCGCAAAGGCGGGAGGAGTCGAGACGAGATGCACGACCGGGCCCACGAACGGTTCCCGCGAGTCGGGGACGAGCGCCGGTACCATGCCATCGGCGGGGTCGCCGCCTGGCGAGTGCCAGTTCTCTTCGGGATGCTCTCGCTGTCCGTGTCGGTCGCCGGTGAGTGGGGGGTCGCGGGATTGCTCGGACTGGTCGGCCTGATCCTGCACGGCATCGAGCGCTCCGGACTCCTGGAGGTCTCCGCGTTCGGGTTGTCCCAGGGTCACGGCCCGAGCGGGCGGTTGCTGGGCTCGGCTCGCGTGCTGCCCTGGCGGGGGATCACGCGAATCGAGACGCGCTGGCGGACCCCGCACGACTTCACGTCTCTGCACACGGTCGTCAGCGGTCCCCATGTGGGCAGCATCACCTTCAGCAGCAGGATGGGACTCGGCGCCTACCGGGCCCTGATCGAGGACGTCTCACGTCGTGCCCCCTGGGCGAATCAGACGGGCCTCACCAGCCAGTTTCTCGCCGAGGCATGCCCGGAATCTCCCCGACGGCTGACCAGTCGCGACCGCGGGCTCATCCTGGCCGCTGCGCTCCTCCTGACTTGGGTCGTCTGGAGGCTGATCGCATAGACAGCCAGGGCCAACCGGTCTCGACGCCGGCGCCTCGGCGGTAGTGTCTCAGTTTGAAGTTGGCTGACGCGCCGCGCCCTTCGTCGCGTGTGCGATACTCCGAGCATGGCCAAGCGTCCGAAACGCCCGCGCGACCCCAACCAGCTCGCCAAGCTCATCGTGGACATGACGACGGGCGAGGTGCCGAACGACTCGCCGAAGGAGGCGGAGAGCGCCACGATTACCGCGAAGAGAAGGGGCGGGATGAAGGGTGGAAGGGCACGGGCACGGAAACTGACAGCGCAGCGACGCTCGGCAATCGCCAGGAAGGCCGCAAGGGGCCGATGGAAGGGCCGTTAGGCTAGCGCTCTAGCCTCTCAAAGCGTTCCCCTCGGAAGGGAACCAGGAATCCCTCGCCAGGTCGAATCATTTCGGCTTGTGCCACGATCCTCGGCCACCAGCGCAGAAATCTCGACGCGAACAACCAAAGCTGCTGATCTGCCCATGCTGCCTTGAGAAAGAACGCCGTCAACCCAGAATCGAGCCAAGCCTTTCGTTCGGCTTTGTTGCGGCTGATATGGAGATCGCCAGAAATTATTACCCAGTCGCCCTCGGCCGCAAGCAGTGGAATCCACTCTATATCCTCGATTTTCTCTCTGAACTTGCCGCGCAGGGGTACGACCTCGTGTTGATCTGACTGGCGCTCCAATTCAGCTACGGCACGAGCTAGTCCCGGGGACATGGTGTTATCGAAAAAGAACCTCACGCCGCCAGGTTGGCTTCATAGGCTACAGCGTTCCTGACAGCCTTCTCCTTGACCTCGTACCATCGGGCGACCCGAGTGTAGGACTGCTCCGCTTTGTATGCCTTCGCCAAGATTGCGGTCGGGACTCCCTCTCGTGCGGTGATAGGCTGGCCAAAGGAGCGCTTCGGATTGAGCACAATCAATCCCTTCTTGCCCATCGGCCACCACTCCGAGGCTTGCCCGTCTGCAAAGCTCAGGTTCACGATGTAGGGCGCGATTACTTTCTTGAACACGGACTGTTTGCTTACTGCTTCCACGATGGTGGCCCCGGCCCGCTCAAGGATGATCCGCCCGTCCGTGATGAAACGCCCGCGCGAGAATGGGTGCGGTCCCCACTGAACTGCGGCCTCTTCGTGGGCTGCTCGAAGGTGTTTCCACGACACGCCAGCATTCAGGAAAGCGTCTACAAAGCGGATCTCCTGAAGGTCCAAAAAGCTTAACGTCAGGATGCCGTCCAGGACCGGAAGGTCCGGCCGTATCACTGGCGGGGAGAGCCTCTGACCTCTCGCAGTCGAAAAGGCATAGCCCTGCATCCACCTGCGAATTCGGCCAGGATAAATGCTAGAAATTCTAGCTGCTTCCGATACAGTATACAGGCCCACCCCGAGCAGCGTGGACTCTACCGTGGCCATGGTACTGGGGAGTGTAGCCGTCGCACGAAGCGTCCGCCACGAGTTTTGTGCGCGTGGCCCTGAACCCTAACTGATCTTTATGCTTGACATGGAGGCCGACTACCACTAACATTCAAAGCATGAACAGACTCCCCCTCGCGAAGCGCGCTCAGATCATCGGCATGCTGGTCGAAGGCAATAGCCTCCGCGCGACGACTCGCATGGCTGACGTGTCCATCAACACCGTGACCAAGCTCCTGGTGGACGTTGGCGATGCCTGCGAGCGGTTCCAGGACGCCACGCTCCGCGATCTGAAGTGCAAGCGCATCCAGTGCGACGAGATTTGGTCCTTCGTCTATGCCAAGGCCAAGAACGTCCCCCACGAACACGCGGGCGAGTTTGGCTACGGCGACGTATGGACGTGGGTGGCGATGGATGCCGAGAGCAAGCTCGTTCCCTCGTGGGGCGTCGGACGGCGAGACGCCTTCACCGGCCACGCCTTCATCCGTGATCTGGCGTCACGGCTCGCTCACCGCGTCCAGGTGACCACTGACGGCCACAAGATTTACCTTGAGGCGATCGAGGGCGCATTCGGCGCGGACGTGGACTACGCCATGCTCGTGAAGCTCTACGAGGGCGATTCGGGCAAGAACCCCGAAGCCAAGTACAGCCCTGGTCATTGCACGGGCGCTCGCAAGCAGGCGATCACCGGCAACCCCGACATGGCGCACGTTTCGACCAGCTACGTCGAGAGGCAGAACCTCACGATGCGGATGAGCATGCGGCGCTTCACGCGGCTGACGAACGCCTTCAGCAAGAAACTCGACAACCACAAGGCGATGATCGCGCTCCATTACATGCACTACAACTTCGGCAGGATTCACAAGACGCTGCGCGTGACCCCGGCGATGGAAGCGGGGAAGGCCGATCATGTGTGGAGCCTCGAAGAGATCGCGGGGCTTGCCGCGTGAATACGCTCTACTATGGGGACAACCTCGACGTGCTGCGTCGGTACATCAAAGACGACACGGTTGATCTCGTCTACCTCGATCCCCCGTTCAAGAGCGACCAAGACTACAACGTCCTCTTTACGGAGCACGGGACGAAGGCTGCGGCACAGATCCAAGCGTTCGAGGACACCTGGACGTGGGACCAGACGGCGGCAGCCGCGTTCGAGGAGGTAGTCGAGCAGGGCGGCCGTGTTGCCCAGGCCATGCTGGCGTTCAAGACGTTCCTGGGCCAGAGCGACATGCTCGCTTACCTGTCGATGATGGCCCCCAGGCTGACCGAGTTGCGTCGCGTGCTGAAACCCGCCGGCTCGATCTACCTGCACTGCGACCCGACAGCCAGCCACTACCTCAAGATGCTGATGGACGCCGTGTTCTCGCCCGTGAATTTCTTGAACGAGATCACCTGGAAGCGCACGCACACCCACGGCAACGTGGGCCGGAATTTCGGCTCGATCTGTGACGTGCTGCTGGCATACACCAAGACGAACGCCTACAAATGGAACCAGCAATACGTCCCTTTCACGGCCGAGTACATCAAGAGCAAGTTCCGGTACCACGACCCTGACGGCCGCGTCTGGCAGTCGGTCACGCTGCGCAACCCTGGCCAGCGGCCAAACCTGCATTTCCCATTCAAGGCCAGCAACGGCGTCACCTATCAGCCCCATCCCAACGGGTGGTCGTGCGACGTGGAGCGCTTACGGAAGTACGACCGCGAGAACCGCCTGCACTTTCCCACGAAGGCGAAAGGAAACCTACGGCTCAAGATGTATCTGGACGAGTCACCCGGTACGCGGCTGCAAAACCTGTGGGACGACATTCCGCCGATCAATTCGCAGGCTCAGGAGCGGCTTGGGTACCCGACACAGAAGCCCGAGGCCCTGCTGGAGCGGATCATCAAGACCAGCAGCGCCGCTGGCGATGTTGTGCTCGACCCCTTCTGTGGCTGTGGGACGACCGTTGCCGCGGCCGAAAAGCTCAAGCGGGCTTGGATCGGCATCGACGTTACGCACCTGGCTATCGGCCTCATCAAGATCCGGCTGCGGGACGCCTACGGCCCTGGCATCACAGCGACCTACAAGGTTGTTGGTGAGCCCGTGGACGTGGCCGGTGCGCAGCAGCTTGCCGAGGATGAGCCCTTTCAGTTCCAGGCGTGGGCGCTCGGGCTAGTAGGCGCACGCACTACGACGGAGATAAAGAGGGGCGCGGACAAGGGCATCGACGGACGGCTCTACTTTCACGACGAAGGGGCGGGAGGTAAGACAAAGCAGATTGTTCTTTCTATCAAGGGTGGGAATCTGAAAGCGTCTGATGTGCGCGATCTCCGCGGCGTAATCGAGCGCGAAAAGGCCGAAATCGGCGTGCTCATCGCCCTGGAGGAACCAACCAAGCAGATGCGCACCGAGGCGGCGGCGGCCGGGTTCTACGACTCGCCCGGCTGGAAGAAGAAGTATGCCCGGCTCCAGCTCCTCACGGTCGCCGAGCTGCTCGCCGGCAAGCGCCTCGACTACCCGCCGTCTGCGCAGACCAACGTGACCTTCAAGAAGGCACCGAGGGCCAAGCTTGGGCGGGCCGCCGAGCAGCCCGGGCTCTACGGCCCGGAATCAAACTGAGACACTACCGCCTCGGCAGGGCCCTTGACCCCCTGGCCTCGGACAGCTAGCCTGGGCGAGTTGGTTCGACCAGTCACCGCCTTACCCGGGAGCTCACCATGACCACGAGGCAAACGGCCGCCGCGAGGCGTGTATCCTACCAGCTCGACACGCTCTGGGACTTCGACTACGAGCCGACGCACCAGGAGCTCGAGTCGCTGTACGAGACGGCGAAGAAGAACCAGTGGAACGGTTCGACCACGATCGACTGGACACGGCCGATCGGCAAGGAAGGGCCCGTCCTCAACATCGCGATGGCGTTCGGCGGCACCGCGTTCTTCGAGGCATTCAGCGAGGCGGAGAAGAAGGAAGCGGAGATCCGTGTCTCGTCGTGGCGCCTGTCGCAGTTCCTGCACGGCGAGCAGGGCGCGCTGCTGGTGGCCAGTCAGCTCGTCAATCCGATACCCGAGCTCGACTGCAAGCTCTACGCCTCCACGCAGGTGGTCGACGAAGGCCGACACGTCGAGGTCTTCGAGCGGTACGTGAAGAAGCTCGACAAGATCTACCCGGTCGATCCACTGCTCAAGGGACTGATCGACGAGATCCTGATCTCCGAGCTCTGGGAGCTGAAGCTCCTCGGCATGCAGATGCTGATCGAGGGCCTGGCCATCGCCGCGTTCAATCTGATGCACAAGCAGACCGGTGACGCGACGCTCAGCGACCTGCTCGACTACGTCCTCCAGGACGAGGGGCGACACGTCAACTTTGGGTACTTCGCGCTCAGGCGCGCCGTGCCGGCGATGGATCCGGGACGGCGCGAGCTCCTCGAGGACTTCGCGTTCAAGGCCTGCGACGCCATGTATGCGCGGAACGAGCACACGGGGTTCCGGTCGATCCGCACGGTGTGGACCGAGATGGGGCTGGACGGCGAGGAGATCTGGCGGGACGGTATCGCGAACTCGCCGACGGTCAAGGCCTTCAACCGCTTCCTGTTCACCGAGGTGCTGATCCCGCGCCTGCAGCGTCTCGGACTCATGTCCGCGCGCGTCGAGCCTCGCTACCGCGAGATCGGCCTGCTCGGCTGAGGCGTCCCTCGGCCCGCCTCCTCGCATGGGCGCGACGATGCGGGCTCTGTCCCTCGTGGTGGCGCTGCTCGGCCTCGCCGGCTGCGCGGGCGGGGTCGTTCCGAAGCCCTACACGCAGCACGAGCTGCGCGACCGCTGCGAGCGCCAGGGAGGCTGGTGGCACGTCAACGACTTGCTCGGTGGTTTCTGCGAGTTTCAGTCTCCCGGCATGGTGCGGCCCGGGCTTGAACACTTGGGGCACCTGGTGTGAAATGGGCTCGGAGGGGCCCAGCATGAGACGCGTGATCGCCCTGCTCGTCGTCGTGACCCTGCTGGTCGGTGTCGCAGTGGAGCCAGCCCACGCCGGGGGCGCTGCGGCCAGTGTCGCCCTCGGGCTCGCGTCGTTCGCGGTCTTCACCACGCTCGTGGCGCCGCTGTGGTGGTATCCGCGGCCAGCCTACGCGTGGTACCCGCCGCCGGCCTACTACGCGCCGCCGCCCGTGTACTATCCGGCCCCGGTCTACTACTCCCAGCCGGTCTACTATTCCCAGCCGGTGTACTACTCGCCGCCCACGGTGGTGGTGCAGCCGGCCCCGAAACCCTCGCCCACGGTGGTCCAGTACCCGCACGGCCGCCACGAGTTGCGCGGCGACGGCGTGCGGACCCCGTACCAGTGGGTGTGGATCCCGAATCCCCCGCCCCCGCCCAGCGGACCGAGATAGACACAGGTCGTTTGACGACCATCCAGCAGTCGCTGGTCCGCTTCGAGCGCGGGCTTCGCCCGCGCAATCCAGGTTTCGCGGGGAGGTTCGGAAGGGGGGCGAAGCCCCCCTCCGAGCGATCTAGCGCGGCGCGAGGGTCACGACGCGCGCCCGCGCGTCGATCGTGACCGTGAAGTGCTCGAGGAAGTCGCGGCCCAGCAGCCCATCCGCGCGTGAGAGCTCCGCGTCGTGGGCGATGATCCGGAGCGGACCGATCCTCGCGTCGCCCACTTCGAGCCATCGCACGTAGACGGCGTTGCCATAGCTGATGCCCGTCACGCCCTTGATCTCCGCGCGCGGCGCGCCGGCGGTCGAGATGCCGAGCCGCGCCAGGACCTGAGGCGCCACCATCGTGCGGTCGGCCCCCGTGTCCAGCATGAGGACGACCGGGCCGCTGTCCGCGATCCGCGCCCGCACGAGAATGGGCGCACCCGGCGTGAACGGGATCCGGGCGCTGCCGAGCGGGGGGAGAGTCTCCGCTGGCGCGGGCGGCGTGGGCGCGGCGCTGGTCGCCGCCTCCGCCGGGAATCGAGCCATGCGCTCGGGCGCATTGGTGTAGTAGAGGATGCCGCGCTCGTCCTGCCAGCGATACATCTGAGCGAGGCAGAAATCCGGCTGGAGCAACAGGCTACCCAGCGCGAGGATCAGGAGGGGGCGCATGGCCCCCTATGATGGGGCATGCCGCCGCCCTGACCTAGTTTTCCCTGCGCTGCAGCGCCGCGGCTCAGCGTCCGAGCGCCGCCAGCATGTCCTCGACGCGCGTGAACTTGGCGCGCGGGCGGCCTTCTGCCTTCCCCTTGTCCACCTCGAGCCGGTTGAGCGCGAGCCAGTCCTCGTAGGAGAAGGACCGCGGCTGGCGCTGGCGGACGAGCCGCTCCGCGGCCGCCCGGCCCGGCTCTTCCGGGACGAGGATCCGGCCGTTCGCGAGGTCTTCCAGCATGCAGGTCACGGTCTCTGCCGCATCGGGCTTGTTGGTGCCGATCACGCCGGTGGGGCCGCGCTTGATCCAACCCGCGGTGTACTCGCCGATGACGGGCTGCTTGGTCTCGGGATCGAGCACGCGGCCCTTCTCGTTCAGGATGACGCCCCAGCTCTCGTTGAACGGCAGGCCGGGCAGCGCCACGCCGCGGTACCCGACGGAGCGGAACACGAGCCCGGCCGGAATGGTCTCGAACTGGTCGGTGGGCCGGGGTTGCAGCGTGCCGGCGGCCGTCGCCTCCAGGCGATTCCGCACGAGCCGCATCGCGGTCACTTCACCCGCGTCGTTGCCGATCAGCTCCACGGGCGACACGAGGAAGCGGACGATGAGCCGTTTCGACTTGTCGGTCGGTTGACGGCGCGCGTAGCCCTGGATGATCTCGACCTTCTTGATGGTCGCGCGGTCCTGGCTCTGCTCCAGCGCGGCGCGACTGAGCTCGTCGAGCTCCACCTCGCTCGGCAGCGCCAGCACGTCGGCATCCGCCAGCTCGCCGATCTCCCGGATCTCGGGATTCGTGAACGCCGCCTGGGCGGGGCCGCGCCGGCCGAGGAGATACACCTCCTTGATCCGGCTCTTGCGGAGCGCGTCCAGCGCGTGGTCGGCGATGTCGGTCCTGGCCAGCTCCTCGGGCGACCGGCAGAGGATGCGCGCGACATCGATCGCTACGTTGCCGACCCCGACCACCGCCGCCTGCTCCTTCGAGAGGTCGAACTGGAAGTCGCGATAGTCGGGATGCCCGTTGTACCAGGCCACGAACTCGGTGGCAGGATGGCTGCCCTTGAGGTTCTCGCCGGGAATGCCCATGCGCCGGTCCGTCTGGGCGCCGGTGGAGTAGACGATCTGGTGATAGTGCCGCTTGAGGTCCGCCGGCGTGACGTCCTTGCCCAGCTCCACGCCGCCGAAGAACCGGAAGCGCGGGTTCGCGGCGACCTTGTCGAAGGCCGCCGTGACGGCCTTGATCTTCTGGTGATCGGGCGCCACGCCGGCGCGCACGAGCCCGTACGGCGTGGGCAGCCGGTCGTACATGTCCACCTCGGCGACGAGCCCGTCCTGCTTCAGGAGATGATCGGCCGCGTAATACCCGGCCGGGCCGGCGCCCACGATCGCCACCCGCAGCGGATCGGCTTCAGTTCCGGGTCGGATCATCCAGGCGTCTCGTCCTCAGACCGGATTGTCGAGGATCTGCGTCTGCAGCGTCTCGATCTCGCCCTGGTACTGATCACGCTGCGCCTTGACGACGTCGCCGATGGACACGATCCCGATCAGGCGATCGCCGTCCATCACCGGCAGATGCCGGATGCGCTTCTCGGTCATCGTGTGGCCGACCGACAGGAGATCGTCCTGGGGCACGCCGATGACGACCTCGCGCGTCATGATCGAGCCGACCGGCTGGCTGAAGACGACCTCGTTCCGCGCGGCCTCGCGCACGACGTCTCGCTCCGAGAGGATCCCGACGGGCTTGCCGCGCTCGTCCACGGCCACCAGGGCGCCGATGTTGTGCCGGGCGAGGAGCTGGAGCGCGTGCCGGACGGTCTGGTCGGAGCGGATGGTGACGACGGTGCTGCCCTTGGTGGTGAGAAGACTGGCGATGTTCATGGAGCACCTCCGATGGCGCTGGGGCGGGCGCGGTATTTCACGCGGGAGCGGTCCCGCGCCCGTCCCGTGGAAGCTGGAATTGCGCCGATTCTAGCATCCACGACTGTGCCGCGCTCGGTGAACATGCCCGGAGAGCCGTTCGGCGAGGCTTTGACAGCAGGCCTCCAGTCCGCCTAGACTGCGAATCAGATTCGGCCGACCGGTCCAGCGAGTCACGCGAGGGCCCCCAATGCCCCAGAAGGCCGTCGAGATCATCCTGATGCGGCAACTCGCGAGCTATCTCGCGGTGCCGATCTTCCTCGTGGATCCCGCCGGGCGCCTCGTCTTCTTCAATGAGCCCGCCGAGGCGCTCCTCGGCCTGCGCTACGAGGAGGTCGGAGAGATGCCGTTCGAGGAATGGTCCACGATGTTTCGACCGACGGACGAGACCGGGGCGGAGCTGCTGCCGGAGTCGCTCCCGCTGGCGATCGCGCTGAGAAAGCGTCAGGCCGCCTATCGCACGCTCCGGATCCGCGGCCTGGACGGGATCTGGCGCGAGATCGCGGCGACCGCGCTGCCGCTGGAGGGGCAGGGCGGGCGGCACCTGGGCGCCGTGGCGTTCTTCTGGGAGCAGGAGCCGCGGTGAGAGTGACGCTCTGGGGGACCCGCGGCTCGCTCGCCGCCGCCGGCCCGGAGACGGTGCGCTACGGCGGCAACACCTCCTGCGTCGAGGTGCGCGGGGCCGACGGGTCGTTGCTCATCCTCGATGCCGGCACCGGTATCCGGCGGCTCAACAGCGCGATCGGCTCCACGCCGCGGATCGACCTGCTCCTCACGCATCTGCACATGGACCACATCCAGGGGCTCGGCTTCTTCGCGGCCCTGGACGATCCCGAGCGCGAGGTGCACATCTGGGGGCCGCCGTCCATCACGCTCGATCTGCGCGTCCGCCTCGGTCGATACATGTCGCCGCCGCTGTTCCCGGTGAGACTCCGCGAGCTGCGCTCGCGCTTGAGCCTGCACGACGTGCCGCTCGAAGGGTTCGAGATCGGCCCGTTCAGGATCGGGGCCGCACTCGTCTGTCATCCCGGACCGACTGTCGGCTATCGCATCTCCGAAGACGGGGTCACGATGGCGTACGTTCCCGACCACGAGCCGGCGCTCGGCATGCCGCGCTTTCCAGGCTCGCCGGAGTGGACCTCGGGCTTCGATCTGGCCGCCGACGTCGATCTGCTGATCCACGATGCCCAGTACACCGATGCCGAGTACGCGGAGCGCGTGGGCTGGGGGCACAGCTCGGTCCAGCAGACGATCGCGCTGGCCGCGCAGGCGCGCGTCGACCGGCTGGTCACCTTCCACCACGACCCGGGCCACGACGATGCCACGCTCGATCGGCTGGTCGACACCGCCCGGCGGACCTCCGATCTCCCATTCGAGCTCGTGCCGGGAATGGAAGGCTCGCACTTCGAGCTCGGTTGAGCAGATCGGAGAGGGCGATCTGACCATAACGGGGCTTCGCCCCGTGGGCCCCCGCCCAGACCCAAGGAATCGCTTGCGCCGGCAAAGCCGGCGCGCGAACGCGGAACGTCACACGCGCTGAGCTTGCTTCAGGCCAGCGATCGTTTTCTCCGAGAAGCTCCTGAGCGGCGTGCCAGGCGGGGCCGAGCGCGCGCGGGGGTCACTGACGGGGTGCAGGCCGGGGCGGAGGAGGGGGTGGAGGCGGCGGTGGCGGCGGGGGAGTCGAAGGACTTGGCGGAGGCGGACGAGCCGCCGGGCGATTGGCGGGTCGCGCATCACCGAGCCAGAGCTCCTGGCGGCCGGCGGGCCCCCGTAGCACCACGTGGTCGGGCTCGATCGCCTCGATGGTGGCGTCACCGATGGAATCACCGACGCGGTAGCGTCCCACATTGCCGCTCGACGGATCCTGGATGTAGGCGACCTCGCCCCGGTCGGTGCTGACGATGCCGGAGAGGATCATCCGCTGAGGCGGTGGCGGGGCGGGTCGGGCCGCGGTCGCCGTCGGTGGTGAAGCCGCTGGCGCCGGCGCGGCGGGCGTCGCCTCGGCGGTCTTCGGCGCCGGCGCGCCGCTCTGGAACACCACGCGAAGCCCGCTGTCGCTCGACTCGATGTGGTAGTCACTCTTGCCGGTCAGCTCGATCACGATCCGTGACGTGCGCGGCCGCTGCTGACTGGCGCGCACCTCCGTCACCGGATCGCTCCCGGCCTTCAGCGGGCCGCGTCGCCACCCGAGCGTCGTCTCGGCCAGATCGATCACGAGCCGCGGCGGCCGATCGAGCAGGCTCGCCTCGTAGCGCACGCGGCCCGACGTGGAAATGCGCACCGCGGTCGTGCCCTCCTGCCGATCCAGCGAGACATCCTGCACGCTGACGAAGGCCTCCCCGGTCTGCGGCTCGGCCGGGCCCGCGTGAACGAGCAGGCCGAGCGAGGCCAGCAGGAGCAGCAGGACCGGCCGGCGTCGCTTCATCAGGCGCCTGGCACGGAAAGATCCGAGGCAGCACTTCGCCTGCAGTGCATTGTCCTGCTGGCAGCGAGCGCATGGCATGCGTGGGTCTCCTGCGGGCGAGGCCTGGCGTCAGCTTAAACGGGGCACCGCGGGTTTTCAATATGAGGACACGGATCGAGAACCATGTATCATGGGGGGCCATGACTGAGCCCCGCTCCAGCGTCAGCCTGGTGCTGCTCGTGCTTGCAGTCACTCTGCTCGTCGCCGCTGGTTCCGCCTGGGCCGGGCCGGATCCGGCGGGCGGCACGGGCCACCACAGCCATCCGCCCGCATTCGTGGTCGCCCACGCCGGGTTCGATTCCGGCACCCTCGCGATCAGATCCGCGCCGGACGCGCCGGGAATGCCCTGGTCCGCGCTGCTCGCGTGCATGATGGCCGCCGTGTTCGCCTGGTGCCGCCCGCGGCGCGCGCTGGTGCTCGCACTGATCCTGCTGCTGGCGATCTTCGCGTACGAAAGCGGACTCCACTCCGTGCACCACGGCTTCGATCCGGCCCGGGCGGAAACCTGCGCGTCGGCGGCTGCCTCCACCAATGTCGCGGCGGTGGCCAGTGACGCGTCGCCCACGGCCGAGGTGCTGTTCCCGCTGCTGCCCGGCTCGCTGGACCCGGCGAACGCGGCTCCGCTCGTCCGCTTCCTCTGCCCCGACCAGGGGCGCGCCCCACCCGCTCCCTCCGCCTAGCCCGACTCACGTCGTCGCGACACCCGAGCCCCGTCGGCCGTCTCGGCCCTCGGCGGGAATCGGCGTGCCGCGGATTCAAGTTTTCAGGTGGAGGGAAACTCGCACGCATGCTGAATTGGTTTGTCAGGTCGCGGACGCTGCCCTTCGTGGTGTCCTGCCTGCTCCACGTGGGGCTCGTGGCCGTGCTGCTGGTCGCAGAGCAGTGGGTTCTCACCGCGTTCGCGAAGCCGCCGGTGCTGCCGGTGGAGCTCGTCACGCTGGAGGAGCCGGCGCCACCCCCGCCGCCGCTACCCGAGAAGGCGCCGCCGCCGGCCCCGAAGCCTCCAAAAGCGCTCACGCCGCCCAAGCCGATCGAGACACCGATGCCCCAGATGGCGGAGCCGACCCCGCCGCCGGAGCCGCAGCCGAATCCGATCATCCCCGAGCCCGCCCCCGCGGCGCCCGTCGTGCCCGAGAGGACCGTGGTCGCCCCCCATTTGGCGCCCAGCGCGCCGCCGGCGAACGCGCCCGTGACCGCCTCGAAGCCGGCCGTGCCGGCGCCCAGCGTCGAGAGCGCGCCCCCGAGCGCGGCGAATGATTCCGATGCCATCCCGATTGGCCGTTCCGCCGCCGTGCCGCCCCCCCGCGAGACGTCACCGGACGCCGGTATCACGCACGTGGCCCGGCCCCAGGGCGGGTATCAGGTGCGGCCGAGCTATCCCGCCAACGCGCGCCGGCAGGGCGTACAAGGCACGACGTTGCTCAAGGTCCACGTCCTGATCGATGGACGCGTCGGTCAGGTCGTCGTTCAGGAGTCCGCCGGTCATCCCGAGCTGGACCAGGCCGCGGCCGATGCCGTGCGCCGCTGGCGCTTCGAGCCGGCGCGCCGCGGTCCCCAGGCGGTCGCGATGTGGGTCCTGCTTCCAGTCGAGTTCAGGCTGCGATAACCCGAGGAGACTCAGCCATGCGGAGCGATGTGATCTCGTCACTGCTGGGCACGGTGGCCGTGCTGGTCGTCGTGACGATCGCGTCGGCGCAGCAGACGCCGCCGCCGAAGCTCGAGCCGGTGATCGTCGAGTCGACTCAGCTCCCGCCCGAGCGCACGCGTAGCGAACAGGAGGCGCGCGAGGAGATCGATCGCACGCCCGGTGGCGTCGAGCTGGTCCCGCGGAAGCAGATCGAGGAGTCCCGCGCCGCCAACCTGAAGGACGTGCTGGACTTCGTTCCGGGCGTGCTCATCCGGCCCCGCTTCGGCGCCGCCGACGAGAGCCAGCTCTCGATCCGGGGCTCCGGGCTGCGCAACAACTTCCACCTGCGCGGCGTCAACGTGCTGATCGACGGCTTCCCGTACGGGAACGCCGACGGCTTCAGCGACTTCGAGTCGCTCGAGCTGCTGACCACGAAGTACATCGAGGTCTACAAGGGCGCCAACGCGCTCCGGTTCGGCGGCAACACCCTGGGCGGCGCGATCAACCTGGTGACGAAGACCGGGCACGACGCGGGACTGATCGAGAGCCGCGTCGAGGCGGGTTCGTTCGGCTTCTTCAAGGGCTACCTCGGCACCGGCCAGGTGTACGGCCCCTTCGATCTCTACGCCGCGTTCAGCGACACCGAGCTCCAGGGGTTTCGCGAGCACTCCCAGCAGGTGCGGCGGCGCGCCTACGCGACGACCGGCTACGCGTTGCCGGGCGGCACGACCATTCGGTTCGATCTGGGCTACGTCCGTAACGAGGAGCAGCTGCCCGGGTCCCTCACCCAGCAGGAGCTCGATCAGAACCCGCAGCAGCAGGACCCGGCGTCCCGCTTCGCCAAGCAGGCCCGGAACTACGACTACACGCGCGGGGCGCTCACGCTGCGGACGCCGCTCGGCGCGAACCAGGCCCTGGAGTGGTCCACCCAGCTCAACTACCAGGACCTCGATCACCCGCTCGCGTTCGCGATCATCGACGACACCACCTACAGCTACAGCACCGAGCTACGCTATCTGCATTCGGGTAAGGTCTTCGGCCGCGCCAGCCGCACCACGGCCGGCTTTCAGTTCTTCGGGACGCGGCAGAACGACGCGAACTTCGCCAATGTCAACGGCAATCGCGGCGCGCTCACCAAGAACCAGGTCAACATCGCGAACAACATCGGCTTCTACGCCGAGAATCAGCTCGACCTCACGCCCACCTTCACCGCGGTTCTCGGGGGCCGGCTCCAGTACTCGTACCGCGAGGTGCGCGACCGCTTTCTCGTCAATGGCAACCAGTCCGACTCGGTGGACTTCTTCGCCCCGACGCCCAAGGTCGGCTTCGTGTGGCGGGTCGCGCCCACCGTGCAGGTGTTCGGCAACGCCAGCCGCGCGTACGAGCCGCCGCTCCTGCTCGAGCTGACCGCGCCCGGGCAGATGGGCGGAAACCTGGATCAGCTCCAGGCGCAGAAGTCGTGGCAGTTCGAGGTCGGCACGCGGGGCAACTGGGGCGAGCGCCTGGCCTGGGACGTATCGGCGTACGACATCGAGCTCTGGGACGAGATCCAGAACGTGAACGTCCAGCCGTTCCCGTTCGCCCCGTTCACCATCCCGCGCTTCCAGAACATCGAGCGCTCGCGGCACACCGGCGTCGAGGTGGGCGCCGACCTGCTCCTGGTGAAGGACATCCTGCCGCGCCTCGGCCTCGGGGCCATGGGCGACGCGCTCCGGGCGCGGGTGGCCTATACGTGGTCGCGCTTCGTCTTCGTCGACGACCCGGTGTTCAACGGCAACACGATCCCGGGGGCGCCGACCCATTTCATCAACAGCGAGCTGCGCTACGATCACGCCTCGGGCTTCTGGGTGGCCCCGGGTGTCGAGATCGTCCCGCAAGGATATTTCGTGAACAGCCAGAACACGGCGCGGGCCCACGCCTACACGTTGTTCAACGTGAAAATCGGTTACGAGTACAAGCCGTGGGGGCTGGGTGTCTTCTTCGAGGGGCGGAACTTGACCGATACCACGTATACGTCGTCCGTCGTCGTGGACTCGGCCGTGCAACGGTTCTACGAGCCGGGCGACGGTCGCGCCTTCTACGGCAGCGTGGCCTGGAGGTGGAAATGATACAGATGCGTCTGGCGATCGCGATCGGTCTGATTCTGCTCACGGCCGGTGCCGAGGCCGCCGACCTGTCGACCGGGCCACGGCTGGAGCTGAGACACCCCGGCAAGGGTCATGACACACACGTCTCCGGGGCGGCGCTGGCCGCCACGACCGACGGCCCGGTGATCGCCTGGGCGGCGCAGGAGGGCGAGGTCAACCATCTCTACGTGGCGCGCCTGGGCGACGGCGAGCCCAAGCGCATGCGCGTGAACCCGGGTGAGCTCACCGTCGAGGGGCTGCACCACCCGCCGCGCCTCGTCGTGGCGCCCGGTGGCGAGGTGTACCTGTCGTGGTCCTCGGCCAAGGCGAAGCCGGAGAGCACGCTCTTCGCCTCGGACCTGCGCCTCTCACGCTCGCTCGACGCCGGGCGGACCTTCACGGGTCACCTGCGCGTGAACGAGGACCGGCCGATCTCGCACTCGTTCGACGGACTCGCGGTGGCGCCCGACGGCACCGTGCTGGTGAGCTGGATCGACGGCCGTGAAGGCCGCCGTGACCCGTCGACCTATCTGGCGCGGATCGTCGAGCGCGGCATGCGCGTGGACAGCGTCGTCAAGGTCGGGGACGAGACGTGCGTCTGCTGCCGCGTCGACGCGGCGGCGGGATCAGACGGGACGGTCGCGCTGCTCTGGCGCCGCGTGTTTCCCGGTGACATCCGCGACATGGTGCTCGCCCTCTCGCGCGACGGCGGGCGCTCGTTCGGCGACCCCGGTCTCGTGCATGCGGACAACTGGCACATCACCGCGTGCCCGCACCGCGGTGGGGCGGTCGGGATGGACGGGCGCGGTCGGATCTATGCGACCTGGTACACGGAGGGCTCGGACGTGCGGCCGGACCTCTTCTTCGCCACCTCGGACGACGGCCGCCGTTTCGGGCCGCGGCGGCGGCTTCATACCTCCGCCACGTCGATTCCAGATCTCGCGCGCATGGCCGTGGATCCGTCAGGTCGCGCCGCAATCGTCTGGGAGGACTCGACGGCCGTGCGCCGTCGGGTGCTGATGCGCTACACGACCGACCGGGGCCGGACGCTGAGCCCGGTGCAGACGCTGTCGACCGCGATCAAGGCCTACGCGCCCGATATCGCCGTGGGGCGGAACGGCGAGTTTCTCGTCTCGTGGCACGAGGAGCAGTTCCCGCACTTGAAGACCGTCGTGCAGGCGGTGCGGCTGCCCCGGACCCGCGAGGCCACGCCGTAGTTCGTGTGCTCTCCTGGGCTCCCGATCCGCGGGCCACTCACTGGTTGACGATGTCGGGCTTCATCCCGCCGAGCGCGGTCAGCAGCTCGGTCTTTTCCTGCGCCGGCACCTTGAACTTGTCCAGGCTCTTCACCAGGTCTTCGACCAGCGCATTGAACTCGGCATCGGTGATCTTCATGCCGGCGTGGGCCTGCTTCATGGACATCCCGGTGTACTTGCACGGGCCGCCCGTCGCCTCGCAGATCTGGTCCACGAGCATGTTCTTCAGACGGGGGATATTCGCATTGGCGAATCGCTCGTTGATCCTGCGGTCGGCCGCCACGTTGCCGATGAAGTCGTCGACCACCGCCTGGATGGCGGGCTTGCCTCCGAGCCGCTCATAGAGCGACTTCTTGTACGCCATCTGGCCGGCGCAGCCCCCGGCCAGGATCAACGCCGATGCGAGCATCACCACGGTCGGCCGCCATCTCATATCGCTTCCTCCTCGCGCAAAGGGTTCGAGCAGCAACCATCATTCCCTCTACGTTCGGAGTCGGGGCGTCGGATTGGTTGACCACGCGGCGCCGGAGTCGTCGTGACACCGTCAGGCGGCTGAGTTGCGAGAGCGCGGCGCGATCTGGACAGTTTGCCCCCGGTGGCGGCCGGTACCAGTTGGCGGTACCGCACGCCCTTGATCGGCCGTCTCCTCGCGGTGTCGCAGCTCATGAGTGAGGGTTACCCTGCGGGGTGATGATGTACAGGGGCCGGTCTCGCGGCCAGAGGGTGCAGGACGTCGATCGCCCACCCCACATCCAGGCGCTCCCCGAGCCAGCCGGGGCACCCCGTTCGCGCGTGGAGGCGAAGCCCCTGCGCGTCGTGACGCGCCCGGAGCGCCTGGATGGGATCGCCGAGCCCCGCCGCAGACGGCGGCACCTCGGGCAACGGGCGGCCGTCGGGCCGCCAGAACCGCAGGGTGCCGTCCGGCCCGCGCGCGACCTGGTAGCCCTCCTTCGTGCACCGCGCGGTGATGCCGGCGACAGAGCAGCGCGAGGTTGGAGAGCGTGGTCGGGCCCCCGTGCGCCCAGTGCCGCAGGTGATGCCCCTGGCCGACGCGGACGCCGCAGCCCGGGAAGCGGCAGCCCCGGTCCCGATGCTGGAGCGCTCGCCGCAAGGCCGGGGGAATCGTCCGGGTCCGGGCCCCGATGTCCAACAGCCGCCCTTCATCGTCGTGGCGCATCACCACCCGGCTGGCATCGCAGGCCAGGCGCCGGGACGTTTCCGCGGGAACGCGCGCGCCGTCCTCGAGGACGGACTGCCCCGGCTGATCCGGATCGGCCAACACCGGGGCGTCGACGTGGACCACCACCTGGTAGCGCTCGCCCGGGGCGCCGGGATCGAGCCCCTG